>TARA_R110002096_G_scaffold46751_1_pt1 | contig 17527 bp, 17 predicted proteins | sample TARA_R110002096 | Tara Oceans TARA_R110002096 (sample SAMEA4397295) | marine metagenome | biome: Polar Biome; feature: [DCM] deep chlorophyll maximum layer (ENVO:01000326); material: water (ENVO:00002006), including particulate matter (ENVO:01000060) such as... | depth 35 m | reverse complement strand
TGACATTTGCGCGCAATATCACTGATGTCGACGACAAGATTAATGCCGCATCGGTGGAAACCGGCAAGCCGATAGACGAAATTACCGCAAAATTCATTACGGCCTACAACGACGACATGGGCGCACTTGGCGTGCGTCCACCCGACATTGAGCCGCGCGCCACGCAGCATATCGAAGAAATGATCGCGATGATCGAGACGCTGATCGAAACAGGTCACGCGTATGAAGCGGAAGGGCACGTATTGTTCGACGTTGCCACCCATCCGGATTACGGCAAACTGTCGAAACGTGACCTGCGCGAAATGATTGCCGGTTCCCGTGTCGAAGTGGCGCCCTACAAGAAAGCGGCACACGATTTTGTGTTGTGGAAACCGTCGACGCCGGAACTCCCGGGCTGGGATTCGCCCTGGGGCCGTGGCCGCCCGGGATGGCATATCGAGTGTTCGGCAATGGCGGAGAAACACCTCGGCGAAACCATCGACATTCATGCCGGCGGGCAGGACCTGGTATTCCCGCACCACGAAAACGAGATGGCACAAAGCTGCTGCGCACATGCGGGTGCACCCTTTGCCCGGTACTGGCTACACAACGGATTCCTGAGTATCGATCACACCAAGATGTCCAAGTCATTGGGCAACGTCCTGTTGGTACACGACCTGATCGAGAGCATTCCGGGCGAGGTGATTCGCCTGGCCTTGCTGAGTGCACATTATCGGCAGCCGCTGGACTGGTCTGAGGAAACCATCGAGTCGGCACGAAAGATGCTGGATCGCCTGTACGGCGCGCTGCAGGGGGTCGCCGTTGCCGATGCTGATCGCGCCGCGGCCGATGTGCCCGACGCGCTGCTCGCGGCGCTCGAAGACGATTTGAATACGCCCAAGGCGCTTGCAGTCCTGTTCGATCTCGCGCGCAGACTGAACAAGGCAGAAGCTGTGGAAGAGCGCAGCCAGCTTGCCGCACAAATGCTTGCCTGTGGCGAACTGATGGGCCTGTTGGGTAGCGATCCGGATAGCTGGTTTGCAGGGCACGTGGAAGGCGAAATGTCGGCCGACGAAATCGAGGCGCTGATTGACAAGCGCGATGCTGCAAAGGCCGCCAGGGACTTTGACACGGCGGATGCCATTCGTGATCAGCTCAACACCGCTGGCATCACGATTCAGGATGGCCGCGAAGGTACGAGTTGGCGGAGGAGCAGTTAATGCCGAACGAGATTCAGATCGCGCAGGAAGAACTGGTTGCGGACTTCGAATTATTCGAGGACTGGATGGACCGATACCAGTACCTGATCGACCTTGGCCGGCGCCTGCCGGATTTTCCGGACGCACAGCGCACCGAGGAAAACCGTATTCGTGGCTGCCAGTCGCAGGTGTGGTTTGTTGCCACTGAGCGCGATGGCAGGTTGTATTTCGAGGCGATCAGCGATGCCGCTATCGTGTCCGGGCTGATCGCCGTATTGCTGCGTTTATACAGCGGCCGCAAGCCGCAGGATATCCTGGATACGCCGGCGGATTTTGTCGCTGCGCTGGAATTGCAGAGTCACCTGAGCCCGACGCGCAGCAATGGCCTGTACGCCATGCTTGAAGCGATACGGAAGTTCGCGTCCGGGGCTCTGCAGGCCGCCTGATGCCGGGTGCGGTCAGCAAGGTGCTTGCATGGCCACTGATCAAGCTGGTGCAGTTCTACCGTATTGCGATCTCGCCGTGGCTGGGAGCCAACTGCCGTTATCAGCCTTCCTGTTCCAGCTATGCGATCGAAGCTTTGCAAACGCATGGAGTCTTGCGGGGCAGCTACCTTGCCGCCAGGCGGATAGGCCGCTGCCATCCCTGGGGTGGCTCCGGCTACGACCCTGTTCCGGCGCGTCAGGACAAAGACGATGAAAGCCACTGATCTCCTCAAAGCCGCAACACTGCCGCTGAGCAATCTGGGCGTGCTGTTTGCGTTGGCGATGTTCTGGTTGCTGGTGTGCCTTGCGGCAGCGGCGGGCATGCTCGGCGTCTGGCTGGGACTGGTCATCGTACCGGCGCTGTTTCGCTACCTGACGAGCCTTGTCGAAACCCTTGGGCGTAGTCGCAACCCGGAACCGCCGGGGACCGAATTCTTTCGCTGGGTCGGTGACTGGTGGAGCCTGTTTCCCGCCGTGATCGTTGTCGGCATTGCCTGGGCGAGCTGGGAGATTCACCTGGTCATGGGGAATGTTGCGATGAGCGTATTCCTGCTGCTGATGGGCGTTGTCTACCCGGCGATGCTGGCCGTACTGGCCGTTACGCACGCGCCATTGCAGATGCTGAATCCGCAGGCAGTCGTCAGCATGGTGCGTTGTATCGGACCGTCCTACCTGGTCGCGCCGCTGTACCTCGCTGCAATCGTCGCCGTGAGCACCCTGCTGCAGCCGCTGCCGTTTATGGTGGAGCTGCTGCTCGAGCTGTTGCTCGTGTTTTCGCTGCATGCGGTCATTGGCCAGTTGATGGCGCCGCACGACATTTTCGACGACATTTACATTCCGGACCCTGTCGAGCGCAGCGACGACGAGGTGGCAGCAGACGTCGAGGCGAAACGCGGCGATGTCCTGGCGCACGCCTATGCGCTGATCAGCCGTGGCAATCGTCAGGGCGGCTTCGACCATGTCTTCGAATGGCTGCAAAACGACCCGCAAATTCCGCTGGCCTGGGCCTGGTACTTCGAACGAATGCTCGACTGGGATAACCAGCAGCATGCGCTGTTTTTTGCGCAGCATTATGTTCACGATATGTTGCAACATGGTGAGGAGATTCCCGCGCTCAAGACCATCTTGCGCTGCCGGATGATCGACGCATCGTTCAAGCCCTTGCCAGGCGATCAGCAGGCGGCAATCGATGCGGCCGTGCGTCGCGGCAATAATGAGCTTGCGGCCGTGCTGAAAGGCGGTTGAAGCGTTACAATAGGCGCATGGATAAACGCCTGCTGACAATTTTGCGCTGCCCGGTAACCCGCAAAGGCCTCGACATTGTGAACAAGGACGTGCTCGAGCGCCTGAACGCGGCGATTGAAGCCGGCGAACTGGTCAATAACGAGGGTGCGCCGGTGGTGGATGCGCTCGACGAGGCGCTGATTACGGACGATGGCAAACGCATCTATCCGATCGATGACGGCATTCCGGTATTGCTGGAGGACGAATCGATCAATATGGAGCAGCTTGATTGAAGATCCAGGGCAATCAGCTTTCTTCTCACCTTCTGAAATCGCTTGCCCCTTGTTACCTGATTACCGGTGACGAGCACTTGCTGGTGGCTGAAGCACTGGACAGTGTGCGCGAAGCCGCACGCGGCAAAGGCTTTACATCGCGAGAATTACACGTCGCGACGAGTGGCTTTGACTGGAGTGCGCTGACGGCTTCGACAGGCAACTTGTCGCTGTTCGCGGAGCAGAGAATTGTCGAATTGCGCTTGCCAACAGGCAAGCCCGGGAAAATCGGGGCCCAGGCAATCGTCGACCTGGTCGAGCAATCCGGGCCCGACCTGTTGTTCATCGTGACCGGGCCAAAACTCGACAGGAGCAGCAGCGCCGCCAAATGGGCAAAGACAATCGACAAGAAAGGCGTGAGCCTGCCGATATGGCCAATTGGCGTCAGGGAGCTGCCCGGCTGGATAGCCAATCGCATGCGCAATGCCGGTTTGCAGCCCGATAGAGACGCGGTGGCAATCATCGCGGACCGGGTTGAAGGCAACCTGCTGGCAGCACAGCAGGAAATTGAAAAATTGCGCCTGATCCTGGGGGAAGGCAAGGTCAGCGCTGCGGCGGTCAGTGATGCGGTCGCAAATAACAGCCGCTTCGACGTATACAAACTTGCCGATGCAGCGCTTGCCGGCGATGCGCGCCGTTCGGTCAGGATCTTAGGTGGCTTACGCGCGGAAGGCGTCGAGCCGGTGATTGTGATGTGGGCGCTGACGCGCGAGCTGCGCACACTTGCCACGCTGGACGATGTTGTTCGGCAGGGTGGCGACCTTGGCAGCGCCATGCAGAAGTCCGGCGTATGGCGCAATCGGCAGGGGCTGGTACGGCACTGCATCGGGCGGCACCAGCACGGTGACTTTCACAAAATGCTGAAAGCAAGCGGGCGAGCCGATGCGGCAGCCAAGGGTCAGCGGGCCGGGAACCCCTGGCAATTGGCCACAGACGTTGTCGTGAGCCTTGCACAATGAAGCCAATCGGTGTTTTCGGCGGCACGTTCGACCCGATCCACTACGGGCATTTGCGGACGGCATTCGAGATGCTGCAGGCGCTCAAGTTTGCAGAGGTACGCTTCATTCCCTGCGGCGATCCACCGCACCGCGGCAATACGTTCGCGAACGCCAGTCTGCGCTTCCGCCTGGTGGAGGTCGCCATTCGTGAGCAACCCGGGTTCGTGAGTGACGATCGCGAGTTGCGGCGGGACGGCCCGTCATACTCAATCGACACATTAACCGACCTGCGCACGGAATTTCCGCAGCGTTCCCTGGGTCTGATACTGGGTATGGACGCGTTCCTCGGGCTGCCCAAGTGGCATCGCTGGACCGAGATCCTGGATCTCGCTCACATCGTGGTTGCACATCGGCCGGGCTGGCGCGCACCCGACATTGGCGCACTGGGCGAACTGATCGCGGAACGCGGCACGCACCGCGTGGAGGACTTGCACCAGGCAACACATGGCCGCATACATATACATGCGGTCACACAACTCGAGATCGCATCGACCGAAATCCGGGAACTGGTGGCGGCGGGTCGCGACCCGCGCTTCCTGATGCCCGATACTGTTAGGGATGTCATTGAGGAGACTGGCATATATATGAGTGAACTGAATGAATAGCGACGCATTGTGCGACATCGTTGTAGCCGCGCTTGAGGACGTCAAGGCGCTTGATATCGTCAAGCTGGATGTGCGTGAAATGACGACGGTGACTGACTGGATGATTGTCGCGAGCGGAACGTCAAGCCGCCACGTTACGGCATTGGTCGACAATGTCGCTGAGGCTGTCAAAGCAGCCGGTCACCGGCCGGCAGGCGTGGAAGGCGAGGATGGCGGCGAGTGGGTGCTACTCGATCTGCAGGACGCGCTGGTACACGTTATGCTGCCGAAGGTGCGCGAGTTTTACAATCTTGAAAAGCTCTGGTCGATTTCCCCGTCCGGAGATGCCGCGGCGACTGACGGGTAGGCCGTGCATCTGCGCCTGCTAGCCGTTGGTGATCGCCAACCAGCGTGGGTTGATGATGCGTTTGGCGTCTATTCGGGACGCCTGCCCCGTGAGTGGAAGTTTCGCTTCGACGTCATTCCCACGGCGCGACGCTCGAAGAACGATAAATCCGGGCGCGCAATGGCAGCGGAAGGCGAGGCGATTTTGCAGAAGGTCAGCATTGACGAACAGCTGGTGCTGCTCGATGAACGCGGCAAGCAGTTCACAAGCAAGCGACTTGCAAGCCAGTTATCCGACTGGCAATCGGATGGTCGAGATGTGTGTCTGGTGATCGGCGGTCCCGATGGTGTTTCCGACGCGGTGCGCAAACGCAGCAATTTCATTTGGTCACTGTCGCAATTGACACTGCCGCACGGCATGGCGCGTGTTTTGCTTGCCGAACAGTTGTATCGCGCCTGGTCGCTGCAGACCGGGCATCCGTATCACCGGGTCTGATCATTGCTATGAATGTCACTCCAACATTGTGCCTGGCCTCAACATCACCGCGGCGGCGCGAAATCCTGACGGAACTGGGCGTCCGCTTTTCCGTGCAAAAGGTTGTAGTCGACGAAACGCCACTTGAGAGCGAGTCGCCGCTCGATATGGTGCTGCGGCTTGCAGCCGTAAAGGCTGCTGCGGCCGAGGTTGGCGACGATGTTTGCGTACTTGGGTCTGACACTGTGGTCGTGTTGGGCGATGAAATTCTTGGCAAACCGTGCGATGAAAGCGATGCAATCGAGATGCTGGGGCGCCTGTCGGGACGGCGTCATTCCGTTGTTACAGGCGTTGCTTTGCAGCTTGCGGCGAATACCCGTTACGCACACTCGCTCACCGAAGTGCAATTTCGCGAAATTGGCCGGGATGAGGCGCGCCGCTATTGGCAAAGTGGTGAGCCCGCTGACAAGGCCGGCGCCTATGCAATCCAGGGCATCGGCGGCATTTTCGTCGAATCCATTCACGGCAGCTATTCCGGCGTCGTCGGCTTGCCGGTGTTCGAAACGGCTCGACTCCTGCAACAGGCTGGTATCGCAATTCCGGGAAGCGAGATATGACTGACGAATCGCCGAAGGAAGAAATACTCGTCAACGTTACGCCCAGTGAGGTACGCGCGGCATTGTTGGAGAATGGCGTCTTGCAGGAGGTGTACGTCGAGCGAGCAGCGCGGCGCGGGATCATTAGCAATATCTACAAAGGCCGGGTATCGCGCGTTTTGCCTGGCATGCAGGCCGCATTCATTGATATCGGCATGGAACGGACTGCGTTCCTGCATGCATCGGATATCGCGCCGCCGCCGGGCAGTGAGCTCTGCGACGGCGTAGCCGATATCAAGGACCTGGTGCGTGAAGGAGACGGCATACTGGTACAGGTCGTCAAGGACCCGCTCGGCAGCAAGGGTGCGAGGCTGACGACCTATGTCACGCTGCCGTCTCGACTGCTGGTGTTGCTGCCGCACAGCGACAGCGTTGGTGTATCGGCGCGCATAGAGGATGACGTCGAGCGCGAACGCCTGCGTGGCGTTGTTGAAGGCTTGCTGCAGGATCAGGGTCTTGAATGCGGTGCGATCGTCAGGACGGTGGCGGAGGGCAGCAGCGCGGACGCATTATCGGACGATCTTCGTTATACGCAAAAGTTATGGGAGGTCGTTCAGGAACGGTGCAGGCTCGCTAATGTAAAAACACTGGTGCACGAAGATTTGTCGTTGCCGCTGCGTGTCTTGCGAGACCTTGTGACGACGGACGTTGAGCGCATCCTGGTGGATTCCGAGCCGGACTTCGAGGCGATGAAGCAATTCACCAGGACTTATCTCCCGGATGTCGAGCCCATGCTGGAATGGTACAAACGCCGCCGACCGATTTTCGACCTGCACGGCATCGAGGATGAGATTCGCCGCTCGCTCGACCGGACGATCCCTTTAAAATCAGGTGGCTATGTAATATTCGATCAAACAGAAGCAATGACGACCGTGGACGTAAACACCGGTGGCTATGTCGGGCATCGGAATCTCGAAGAGACCATATACCGCACGAATCTCGAGGCGGCGGTAGCGATCGCCCGGCAACTGCGGCTGCGCAACCTGGGCGGCATTATCATTATCGATTTTATCGATATGGAAGAAGTGGATCATCGTGACAACGTCCTGCAGATATTGCAGAAGTCATTGTCCCGGGACCATGCGCGACACCAGATCACGCCGGTGTCGCCGCTGGGGCTGGTCGAAATGACGCGCAAACGGACGCGTGAGAGCCTGCAGCATGTATTGGCAGAAGACTGCAAGGTCTGCGATGGTCGTGGTTTTGTCTTGACCGCCGAGACAGTGTGCTTCGAAATTTTTCGGGAGATCATACGCCAGTCGCGGCAATTTGATTTTGACGAAGCGCTGGTGTTAGCACACGAGGATGTCATTGAACTCTTGCTCGACGAACAGGCGCGCAGTCTCGCCGACCTCGCTGAACAAACAGGCAAATCCATTCGCTTGCAGACTGAGTCCCTGTACCTGCAGGATCAGTTTGACGTGGTGTTGTTGTGAAAGAGCTGCTGCGTCGACTGTTGAAGTACGCCGCCTACCTGGTGGCAACAATCGTCATCTTGCTGGCGATCGCAGTGGGGCTGTTTCGCCTGTTCCTGCCACGATTGCCCGAGTACCAGGATGACATCAAGAACTGGGCCAGTACGGCAATCGGTATGCAGGTTGAGTTTTCCGGCATGGATGCGCGCTGGGGACTGCGCGGTCCGGAACTCGAGTTTTACGACGCAGAACTGATCCAGGTCGGCAATGGGGCGCGGGTTGTTGCTGCGGAAGAAGTTCGTGTCGGCATCGGTTTTATGCGCTTGTTGCTCGATCGAACCCTGATAATTGATCGTCTTGTCATTCGCGATACCGGCATTGACGTGCAACAAATGCCCGATAACAGTTTCCGTATTCAGGGCATCCCCATCGACGAACTTCTTGGCGAACGTCCGGCCAGCCCGCAAGGAAATGTCACGATCGAGATTGTCGGTGAGGATATCGAATTGCGCTTCATGCAGCCTGGCGACGAGAGGCCACAATTTTTCGAGATACCTGGCGTCAGCGTCAGCTTTAATACGGCGCGAATCGCAGCAGACGCGGACATTCGCCTGCCGGATGAACTGGGACGTCAACTGAAACTCTCTGCGATGCAGGTGTTATCCATGCCGGCAGACCTGCGCCGCTGGGATATTGGCGTTGACGGTGATGACCTGGTTCTCGCAGGCTGGTCGGACCTTGTTGGCGGACGATATCGATTGGCGGGCGGTCAGGGCGATCTTGAGCTCGCTTTGGCCGTCGGGGTCGACGGTGTCAGCAATGCATCGGCGCAGATCGATTTCGAAGACGTTGCTCTGGCCGGCACTCAAACCTTTGCAATCAGCGGGCACGTCGAAGCCGATGTGTCGGACAGCGACTGGCTGATCGCGGCCAACGAACTGGTGCTCGGCTTTGACGATCATACCTGGCCGGAGACAACAATCACTGTCGAGGCGAGTGTTGACGACGCAGGCAAAATCGTGATGCTGGACACGCGCGCGTCGTACCTGGCCCTTGATGATCTCGAAATGGTGTCGCCATGGTTAGCCGATGCGCAAAAAGAAACACTGAACAGCCTTTCGCCAACGGGCATTGTGCGCAACCTCAGTGCGACAGTCGCGGAAATCGATAGTGATGAACCGCGTTTCAACGTGTCCGCAGAGCTTGTCGGAGTGGGTATCGAAAACGGCCCGGGCCGGCCTGGCCTGCGTGGATTTTCAGGATTGATACGAGCCAATCGAGCAGGTGGGCGACTGGAGATTGACTCCAGCGACCTCGACATTATCGCGCCTGACTATGTTCCTGAGCGAATCAATATCCGGGCAGCCAGTGGCACGGTAATCTGGCGGGACACCGCCAGCCGGACAACAATTCTGTCAGATGGAATTTCCATCGTTAGCAGTTTTCTCGACAGCCAGAGCAACATTCAATTGGTTCTCAATAAGGATGGCCGTTCGCCGGAGATCGATCTTGAAAGCACCTGGAGCATTTCAGATGTGGCCGAGGCGCGGCGCTACATTCCGACAAAAGGAATCAAGCCGAAATTGTATGAGTGGTTGCAGATGGCGCTCGTTAGCGGTTCGATTCCGCGTGGCACGACATCTCTCAATGGTCCGCTCGACAAGTTCCCGTTTGACGGTGGCGAAGGTCGGATGTTGATCGAGGCATCGGTTCGCAATATGCAGTTCAAGTACCACAAGGACTGGCCCGCGGCTGAACAAGCCGACCTCGAAGTCATTATCGACAATGCGCGCCTGTACAGCACCACGAATCGCTCGGTAAGTGCCGGAAACCTGGTCGTTGACGCTGACGTTGAAATTCCGGATTTGCGAGACGCTGTCCTGAGTATCGATGCCTTTTCGACCGGGACGCTGCAATCCATTCGTGACTTTTCGATGCAAAGCCCCATCGCCAACCTGTTCGGCGGGCAGCTGGATCGCGTTGATGTATCCGGCGATGCTTCGTTTTCACTGTTGTTGTCCGTGCCCCTGAAGAAAGAGAAGCAGCAGGAATTCGAGTTCAGTACCCGTATTCGCAGCAACAACGGAACGATGTCGATCGCAGGATTCAATCCACCGATAACGGACCTGATTGGCGAGGTAAGTATCGAACGCGATGCGATCGCCAGTAGCGGACTGGGCGCAACATTTCTGGGTGAGGAAATCGGTATCGATCTCAGTCGCTCCGACGATCAACAATTCTCTGTCGTTGCGACCGCCACGGGTATGATTACCGACGACGGCATAGTCAATGGTCTGGGCGTACCGATGGCGGGCATGATTGCCGGTGCCGCACCGTATCAGGCACGCATACTGTTTCCGAATGGCAAAGCCGAAGCGCCGCCGCCGCTGACCATTCGTGTCGACAGCGAGCTTCAGGGCCTGGCATTCGATTTACCGCAGCCGGCGGGTAAAGCGGCGGATGCCAGTATGGCGTTGATGGGCGAACTGCGCTTCCTGCCCGGCGGTGAAGTCATCGAATCGTCCGGTAATGTCGATGAGCGCATCACCTGGCAGCTGGCATTCAACAAGCCGGAGGGGACGTGGGACTTTGACCGCGGGGTGGTTTCACTGGGCGCGATTCCTTTCGACGTAGCGGAGACTCGCGGGCTGCATATCCGCGGTGAAACCGATGTCGTGCGGCTCGAGGAGTGGCTGGACCTGTCGCGCCGTGGCGAAAAAAATGTCGGCGCGGCAGATCGAATTCGATCGATCGACCTGCAGGTGGGTAACCTGTACCTGCTTGGCCAGCACCTTACAGACCATCGCGTCAAAGTAGACCGTAGCGCGCTCGACTGGCTGGTGCAGTTTGAGGGTGAAGATATTCGGGGTTCCGTTTTCGTGCCCTACGATTTCGGCGGCGACCGTGCGATGGTGCTGGACATGGAGAAGCTGCGCCTGCCGGGTGACGATACGCGCACTGCCTCCATCGCAAATTTCGACCCGCGCAAGCTGCCGCCGATTCAACTCAAGGCGGCAGAGTTCGCCTTCGGCGACCGCTATCTCGGTGCGGTCGAAGCCGATATTGAGAAGACCGAGTTTGGCCTGAACGCCTCGAGTATCACGAGCAAAGATGCCAGTTTCGAAATTACCGGTTCCGGGCGCTGGATAAGCGATGCCAACGATCCGCTCGGCAGCCACAGTTCGGTGGCTGGCGTGTTGACCAGTACCGACGTCAAACAAACCATGGCGCGACTCAATTACCAGCCTGGCATCGTCAGCGATGAGTTGCGAATGGTATTCGACCTGACCTGGTCGGGCTCACCGCGCTCCGATTTCTTTAGTGTTCTGGACGGTGATGTGAAAGTGCGCTTTGGCAACGGTCAGCTGGAGGAAGTCAAACCCGGCGCCGGGCGCGTCTTTGGCCTGATGAGTATTACAGCGTTGCCACGGCGACTGTCATTCGACTTTCGTGATGTGTTTAACAAGGGCTTCGGGTTCGACTCCATCGCCGGAAATTTCCGTATCGACGATGGACGAACCTATACTTGTGACCTTTCACTTGAGGGCCCGGCCGCCGATATCGGCATTGTCGGTGTCGCGGATATTGCCAACAAGACTTATAACCAGACGGCCGTTGTGTCAGCGAATGTTGGCAATACGTTGCCGATTGTTGGCGCGGTTGTCGCGGGCCCGCAGGTTGCAGCGGGGCTGTTGATCTTCTCGCAAATATTCAAGAAGCCGCTGCAGGAAGTCGGACAGGTCTACTACGGTATAACGGGGTCCTGGGAAGAGCCGGAGGTCGATTCGGTCGACTCGGATGTATTCGTTGCCAGCGGCGAACTGGCCGGTTGCCTCGCCGATGTTGAGCAGGACTAGTCGATGCGTGTAGCGGCAATTCAGATGAACAGTGGCGCAAACTGCCATGACAACCTGGAGCTCGCCGACCGGTTGCTTGCGGACGCTGCTGCCGACCAATGTGAGCTGGCGGTCCTGCCTGAAAATTTTGCGATGATGGGCAAACGCGGCCGCGACAAGGTCGGCCTCGCCGAAGAAACCGGACGCGGGCCAATCCAGGCGTTTCTGTCCGACGCAGCGGCGCGCCATGGAATGTGGGTTGTCGGTGGCAGTATGCCGTTGGTATCGCCGCAGATCGAAGCAGGGCGCGTCTACGGCGCATGCCCGGTGTATGACGCACGTGGCAATGCACAGGCGGTGTATCGGAAAATACACTTGTTCGATGTCGACCTGGTCGGCGCACAGGAGTCGTATCGTGAATCCCGCACGATGTACCCCGGCAACGAGGTCGTCTCGGTTGACGCACCCTGCGGGAATATCGGGTTGACCATTTGCTATGACCTGCGTTTCCCGGAGCTGTATCGTCAGCTGGTGAATGCAGGCGCCACTGTATTCACCGTGCCGGCCGCGTTTACCGCGACGACCGGCGCGGCTCACTGGCACGCGTTGCTGCGGGCCAGGGCGATAGAAAATCTGGCGTATGTGATCGCGGCGGGGCAATATGGGGAACACCCCGACGGCCGTTCGACGTACGGTCACTCACTCATTGTTGATCCGTGGGGTCGTATTCTCGCTGAGGCGACGGATGGCAACTGCCATGTCGCGGCGGAGCTGGACCCAGCCTTACCAAAGCAATTGCGCAGCGAGTTTCCGGCGCTGGCTAACAGGAAATTATGAACGACAATTCGATCGAAACAATGATGTCCCGGATGCTGCAGCCAGCAGGACTTGATGAACACAACCTGTCGTCGACACTTGGCAGCATGATGACTGGTGGTATCGACTACGCCGATCTGTACTTCCAGGTAAGCCGCCAGGAAAGCTGGACGCTGGAGGACGGTATTATCCGCGAGGGCAGTTTCAGCCTGGACCAGGGTGTCGGCGTGCGTGCGACCAGCGGTGAAAAAACCGGTTTTGCGTATTCGGACGAACTGGTCATGCCCGCGCTTGAGCAAGCGGCTTCTGCGGCACGCGCAATTGCTCGCCAGGGCCAGGACAAGCAAGTCCAGGCGTGGAATCGCCGCGATACGGCACCGCTGTACCCGAGTGACGATCCGACAACGAGCATCGACGATGCGCAAAAAACGACATTGCTGTGCGAAATCGACGCCGCTACGCGCGCGCTGGACAAGCGGGTAGAACAGGTAATCGTCAGTCTTGCGAGCAGTCAGGACCTGGTGCTGGTCGCAGCATCTGATGGCACTATGGCGGCTGACGTGCGTCCGCTGATTCGCCTGAATGTCAGCGTTATCCTTCACCAGGACGGTCGCCGCGAACAGGGTTACGCAGGCGGCGGGGCGCGGACCAACCTGAATTACTTTCTCGACGGCGATGTGCCGATGGATTTCGCGAAAGAAGCGGTGCGTCAGGCTGTGGTCCAGCTGGAAGCACAGGCGGCGCCGGCCGGAACGATGCCGATCGTGCTCGGTCCCGGTTGGCCCGGGATATTGTTGCACGAGGCTGTCGGCCACGGCCTGGAGGGCGATTTTAACCGCAAGGGAACGTCTGCATTCAGCGGCAAGGTGGGGCAGCAGGTTGCGTCGAAGCTTTGCACCATTGTCGATGACGGTACGCTACCGGATCGCCGCGGCTCGTTATCCGTGGACGATGAAGGTATCCCCGGCCAGTATTCGGTGCTGGTCGAGGACGGGATCCTGAAGGGCTACATGCAGGATAAGCTGAATGCGCGACTGATGGGCGTCGAACCCACAGGAAACGGTCGGCGGGAATCGTTTGCGCATGTGCCGATGCCGCGAATGACGAATACTTACATGCTTGCCGGACCGCATGATCCAGGCGAAATAATCGAGTCGGTCGAGAAAGGCATCTATGCCCCGAATTTTGGCGGCGGGCAGGTCGACATTACGTCCGGAAAATTCGTATTTTCGGCCAGCGAGGCGTACCTGATCGAGAAGGGCAAAATCACCGCACCGGTAAAAGGCGCAATGCTGATCGGTGACGGGCCGGAGGCGCTGAACCGGATATCCATGGTTGGCAATGATCTGCAGCTCGATTCCGGTGTGGGCACATGCGGCAAGGAAGGCCAATCTGTCCCGGTCGGCGTAGGACAGCCAACATTGAAAATTGACGAGATCACCGTCGGCGGCACCGCCTGAGCGGAACAGCTTTTACATAAGCCTCTTTTCGTCGTGTTCACGGCGCACAATGTGAGATAGCTCACTGCAACCACCATAGTGCTGCGCTACCGTGTGCGTATCTCAAGGAGGCAGATACTGATGGCATTCGAAAACACAATAACAGAACAGGATATGGACGCTAATTCGCAGCAATTCATACAGGGATTGCGCGGCGATCAAGGCGACATCGAGCCTGACCTTTCGGTAGACGGGCTTTCTGAATCGATTCTTTCTCGCATCATGGGCCTGTTTGGCGGCGGAAAAGCTTAAGAAAAACGCCTGTCCCACTTTACAAGCGCGCCCCGCTATGGAGAATGAATTAGCCCCGGGGAAGACGAAGCGCGCATATGTGGGTCTCAAAGCCAATCTACGAAAGTTTGCCCTACTTCTATCTGCTGGTCGGAGCGATCTGTCTGGCTGCTTCGATGTACGTCAATCACTGGTATTGGCCAACTATCTGCTTTGCAGTCGGGCTAATCTGCCTGGTGGCCGGCATGGTCGTGTTTCTGAAACGACGAGACTATCGAGTGACTGACCGGCGCGCGGGGCAGCGGCAGGACTACTAGACGCCGCTTAGCTTCCGCTAAGCGCCGAGTCCTGATCGTCGTCGGATTCGTCTGAAATATCCTCATCCCTGGCTTTGCGCAGGTCGTGGTACACAAGTTCGTGTACGCCAAGTGAGACGACGTCGCCGTCCCGAAGGCGGTATTTTTTCACTTGCTTTTCGCCCAAAAAAACACCGTTGGTACTGTTCAGGTCTTCGACAACACAGCCATTCTCATCGCTGACCAGTTGTGCATGATGGCGGCTGACAAACTTGCTCTGGATGTAGATCTCGTTGTCAGGTGAGCGACCAACGATGACACGGCCGAGCGGAAACGTCAGCAGGTTGACTGTTTCATCGTCAGTCCGCACTTCGATGCTGGTGACATGCGAGTCTTCTTCCGGCTGCCGGTCTATTTCCAGCTGCCGCAACTGGTCGTACACGCCGGTATTGCTTTCATGTTCCTGCCAATTCAATTCTTCCGCTGCACTAATGACATCAGTGGCTTCGATCGTGTGTTTTTCCTCGGCAAAGGCACACAGCAATGCTGTATCGCACAACGTGTTGATCAGCCGCGGCACACCCCCGGAGAATCGGTATATGACGTCAAAACTACTATCGTCAAACAGGTCGTTTTCGGAACGGCCGGCGACGCTCAAGCGGCGTTCAATGTATTCGCGCATTTCGCGCCGATCCAGCGGCCCGATATGAAAGCGCAGGCGCACACGTTGCACGAGTTGCTTCAGGCTGGCTGAGTCCAGGGTGTCCTTGAGCTCGGGCTGTCCCGCCAGAATAATGCGCAGCACTTTTTCCTTGTGGGTTTCAATGCCGGAAATCATGCGTACCTCTTCGAGCACCTTCTTCGACAGGTTCTGTGCTTCGTCGATGATGAGCACGACTTTCTTGCCGTTCGAATATTGCTCGATCAGGAACATGTTGAGCATGTCGAGCAGCTCAACCTTGCGCTTGTTGAAGGGCTTAAAGCCGAATTCGGTCAACACAGCCTGCAGGAATTCCGTCGGCGTAAGCTGCGTTTGTGACACAACGGCATAGATTACATCGTCGTCGAGCTCGCCGAGGAAGGATTGCAGCAGGGTGGTTTTGCCGGAGCCGATTTCGCCGGTTATGACAACAAACCCGTCTGCCAGCCAAATGGTCGATTCCATATAGGCTTTCGCACGCGCGTGCTGTTTACTCCAGTAAAGGAAATCCGGATCGGGCGTCAGCCGGAACGGCTGCTCGGTAAGTTTGAAGTGTTCGGTATAAGACATCGCTGCGGCTTAGTTTACCTGCTTTTGCAGCGCACCGGCTATGCCGCGGTCTCAATGCATTAGGTCGACTGCGTCACACTTTTGTCAATTTTTCCGACAAGTCGATCGCGCTCCGCTGCGCTGTCGGCGACAACGGTCACGTGCCCGAGTTTTCGGCCAGGCCGCGGCTCCTTGCCGTAATCATGCAGCGTCGCGAAGTCAAGACTGTCGAGAGACGTCGGCATAGTGCCAATCAGGTTGACCATGCCAGCATGGCCTCGGCCGGTTGTTGGTCCAAGCGGTAAATCCATAACAGCGCGTATATGGTTTTCGAACTGGCTGGTTTGCGCACCTTCAATGGTCCAGTGCCCGGAGTTGTGTACGCGCGGCGCAAATTCGTTGGCCAGCAAAGCATCGCCGACAACGAACAGCTCCAGCGCCAGTACGCCGACGTAGTCGAGATGTTGCAGCAGGCGGTCGACATAGTCTTCCGCGGTGCTCGCCAGCGCGGCGGCATCGAGCGGTGAGACGGAGGTCCTGAGGATACCGTCGACGTGTGAATTGCGGCTGATTGGATACACGGCTATCTCGCCGCTTACGCTGCGTACACCGATGCAGGAGATTTCATAGTCGAACGCAATCCACTGCTCGGCAATCAGGGCCTGGCCATGCAAGGATTCCCAGGCAGCGTCCAGATCGTCTGGATTGCGGACGACAAACTGCCCCTTGCCGTCGTAGCCAAAGCGCCGTGTCTTGACGACCATCGGCAGGCCGAGTTCGTTCGCAGCGGTATCGAGATCCTGGCGTGAATCAACGGCATGAAAAGCCGCGAGTGGAATGCCAAGTTCGGCGAACATCTGTTTTTCAACCAACCGGTCCTGAGAGAAGCGCAAAGCCGATGGCGGCGGGTAGATCGGCGCAAGGCCGTCAATGTGCCGCAACGCATCGACGGGCACGTTCTCGAATTCGTAACTAACCACATCACAGGTCTCAGCCAACGCGATCAGCGCAACCGGATCGTCGAACGCGCTTTGAATGACTTTTCCGCAGGCTGCGGCGGGTGGATTGTCTGCCGGGTCGACGAAGCGCGCCTCAATACCGAGTTGCCGCGCGGCAAAGCCGAGCATTTGGCCCAATTGGCCCGCGCCGATAATACCGATGCGCATTGGTCTAACGCGTTGGATCGCTGTCAGCTAAAACCTTGTCGGTCTGCTGGCGGCGAAATTCGTCAAGCGCCTTCGCAATCGATGCGTCGGAATTGGCGAGCATCGCTGCGGCTAACAGCGCGGCATTGACGGCGCCCGCTTTGCCGATGGCCATGCAACCGACGGGTATACCGGCGGGCATCTGCACGATCGATAACAGTGAATCCATGCCTTGTAGTGCTTTGGACTGCACCGGGACGCCCAGCACCGGCAAGCGCGTCTTCGACGCCACCATGCCAGGAAGATGGGCGGCGCCGCCGGCACCGGCGATAATAATTTTGAGGCCGCGATCGGCCGCACTTGCAGCGTATTCGAACAAGCGATCCGGCGTGCGATGTGCCGACACCACACTGACCTCGTGGCGCACGCCGAGCGCGTCCAGCGTTTCGCTTGCGTGGCGCATTGTGTCCCAGTCGGAACGCGATCCCATTATTATGCCGACATCAATAGTCATCGATTCAGTCTATCATTCCAGGTTAATTAGCGACGCAGCTTCGCCATTGCCGCGATCAATGGTTGCGGATCTATGTGGCGCATCAGCTTGCCAATGTATTGTTTTTGTCGGCGCAGCGCGCCATGAGCCTTGATCTGGCGGGCCTCCATGACGGCTTCGACGAGATCCTCGTCAAGTGGCAGAGCCTCGAGTTCGCTGAGTTTAAGCGTTATCAGCTCTTCGCCCAATTTCTGCAGCGCCAGGTATTCG
>TARA_R110002096_G_scaffold70142_12_pt1 | contig 17532 bp, 10 predicted proteins | sample TARA_R110002096 | Tara Oceans TARA_R110002096 (sample SAMEA4397295) | marine metagenome | biome: Polar Biome; feature: [DCM] deep chlorophyll maximum layer (ENVO:01000326); material: water (ENVO:00002006), including particulate matter (ENVO:01000060) such as... | depth 35 m | reverse complement strand
CCCGCCGCAGCGAATTTCGCCGGGCTAGAGCTCATGCCGGTGAAGTATGGCAGCGCCGGTCTGCCGGTGCCCGGATATGAAATCTGCATCCTCGACGATCATGACCGGAAACGCCCCGCCGGTGAAACCGGTGATGTGGCGATTAAACTGCCTTTACCGCCCGGATGTCTGCCGACCCTGTGGCAGAAGGATAACCATTATCAGACGTCTTATCTTGCCGACCATAAAGGTTATTACGCCACGGGGGATGCGGGTTTTATCGACGCGGATGGCTATGTCCATATCATGAGCCGCACCGACGACATCATCAATGTCGCTGGCCACAGGTTGTCCACCGGCGGGATCGAAGAAGCCGTCGGCGCCGCCCCCTCTGTGGCGGAGTGCGCCGTGGTTGGCATGAAAGACGACCTGAAAGGCATGGTGCCCCTGGCTTTCGTCGTGCTCTATCCCGGAAACAGCGCCGCGCCAGAGGCCATCGCCAAAGAAGTTATCACCGTTGTGCGTGAGAAAATAGGCCCCGTCGCGGCCTTAAAAACGGTAATTCCGGTCAAACGCCTGCCCAAAACCCGTTCCGGCAAGATCCTGCGCGCGACCTTACGTAAAATCGCCGATCATGAGGAATTTGTCGTCCCGGCGACGATTGATGATCCATGCATACTGGATGAAATCCGCCGTAACCTGACCCAACACGGGATGGATTAACGACGGCATATATTCCTGACTGAGAGCGTTAAAGTAACATCAAGCCCAGGGAGACGCGGCGAAATTTAAAAATATTCAGGGAGGAACTACACCCGTTTTTCACGTGTCTGCTTTGGGGAGCAGCGCCGCAGAAAACCAGAAGTCATTCAACTGTTGAATAGAATCCATAAATCCCACCAGATTGACAGGTTTTTGTACATAACAGTTGGCGCCCAGCGCGTAACAGTCTTCAATGTCTTTCTGATCATCAGACGTCGTCAGGACAATGACGGGAATTCGCCTCAGAACAGGGTCATCCTTGATGGTTTTCAGAACACCCCGGCCATCAGTGCCTGGCATGTTCAAATCCAGCAAAACAACATGCGGCGCAGGCGATGTTTCCGGATCCTTATACTTGCCCCGTCGGTATAAATAATCAAGCGCCTCATCGCCGCCTTCACACCGTACGAGCTCATTTTTAAAGCCGGACTTGATAAAGGCGCGTTTGGTTATTTCATAATCCACCGGACTATCTTCAACCAGTAAAATAAGAGGTTCGGGGCATTCACAACTCACACATCAACTCCTTTTAAGGTAAAGTATACGGTTGTTCCTTCTCCCATGTTTGACTCTACCCACATTCTGCCATTATGACGATCGACGATTTTTCTGGCAATGAATAAACCGGCGCCGGAACCGCCACCAAATTTGTCACTGGCATGTAATCTCTTGAATATATTAAAGATATCTTCTTTATGTTTTTCGGGAATCCCTATCCCGTTATCTTTCACATAAAAGACAGTATCCTCATTCTCGCTTTCTTTATATCCGATTTCAACCCAGCCGTCACTTTTATCGTTATATTTAACTGCATTGCTGATCAGGTTCTGCCACAGTTCCTTAATCCATAACGGATCACATTCATACTGCGGCAGCGGACGATCTATCCTGATTTGAATGTTTTTCTCCTGAATGGAAAACTCGAGATTATCAAGAACGTCTTCCTTCAATATCCGGTCCATATCCACCATAACAAGTTTTAAATCTGTACGCCCCAACCGGGATACATGCAACAAATCACTGATTAATTTGTCCATGCGTTCAGAAAGTTTTACCAGGGTTTTCAATTTATAGACGCCATCATCGTCCAGCTTGTCCGCGTAATCCTCGCTTAAGAACTGCGCATAACTTGATATTCCCCGCAAAGGTTCTTTCAGGTCATGCGAAGCGATATAGGCGAATTGATCCAGTTCTTTATTGGATTGTGATAGGATTTCCACAAGATGTGATAATTCTTTCGCCTTATCATTATAACTTTGCGACATTCTTTCCGCAAAGCTCAGCGCCCGCTTGTTCGACCGCGTTACAAACAAGAACAGGATCAGGAGCATGGTATCTATTACAATACCTCCTATTAAAATGATCAGCGGCTGATGATTGCTGGTCTCTTTTCTAAAAGATTCCGAACTCCAGATATTAAACACCCAGTGGCGCCCGTATAATTCCAGGGATACGCGTTTCTTATACATGGGATCAGGATCAAAATCGCTTTCCCCGCCATTCAGTTCATCATGCAGAATATCAGCACCATCCAGAAACTGAATGCCAACACGGCGCCTGTCTTTTTTTAGGGTCCCTTCCAGCAATTTTTCCACAACGAACGGCGCATAGACAATCCCTGTAAAATTAGCCCGACGATCCTCCAGCGTTACATTCTTCTTCCCCTTATAAAACGGTGCGAAAAACAAGAACCCCGGCGTCCCGCCTTCATCCTGAACCAGGACAATGGGACCCGTAATATTTGCGCCACCCTCATCCCGTGCCTTTAAGGCGGCGGAATAACGATTAGCTTCATGCGCCATGTCAAGACCGACAGCCTTTATATTGTCCTTAACGGGTTCGATATAACTGATCGGCAGATATTCCGCATTCTGATGCGCGGGATGAATACCATAATCAGGACGGCTGATACGTTGCTGTTCAAGATACCCGGACAACGTTTCGGGCAGCACATGATGTATGACGCCGATGCCATTAATACCGGGGTATTTCACATCAATACGGAGACTTTCGGCGAAGACAATCCATTGATCATGAGTCATATCACCGCCATGTGACTGTATTGCCGCCACACCACTCCACAGCGCATCCTCGTATTTCAACATCCTTTCCACAACCAGTTCAACGACCTGATCTGCTTCCCTTTCAAAAAACACCTTTGTGCGTTCTTCAATATTATTTCTGGAAATATACCATGCGGTACAGGTCAGCAACAACGACAGGCCAACCACCAGCCAATGGTACCAATGTAATTGTCCCCCTCGAATAATAGCTGCTTTTTCTTTTATAAAGGCTTCTTTATTACTCAACTTTTTTCCTTTTCCAAAAGGCGTAGAAAATGCCCCATGACCTTCCGTTATCTTCTGATCTTCACCTTAAAAAATCACCATACAATCTTATATTCAACACCAACAGCCAAATTATCTGTCTCGCCACGACGATACTGATTAATCCTATATTCCGCTATTCCATAAAAATTTTCGACAAGCCGCACCCCAACCTGAACTTCTGCAACAATTGGGTTACGCGGGAAGTCTTCCGGTAAGTCCTGATTAAAGGTATGATCAATAAACCCGGCCAGATATAAACGGTCTGAAATGCCGGGAAAAACCATTCTGAAAGCATGTTCCATCTGCCAGACATAGGCCGCCTCATGATCAAACTGGATCCCATGCAGGTTAAGCGCATATTTCAAATGAAGTGCTTTAAAAAAATCAACCAGCCCAGGGGTGTCATTCAATCGCCATCGTACCCCGAGCCGATGACGGTCATTTTTCTCTCCAGACCGGAAATTCAATTGGATGGTGAGGTCAAACGGCGATGTCTCAGTAATTTTCCAGCGCAGATTCTGCTCTGTATAATAGGTCACCGTATCTGCTTCCGTGCCTGATTTCTTGCCTAGATTCAGAAGGCTGAAATACGAAAGCCGGTTTTCAAGTTTCGCCGCAATATTAATCGTCACGATCGTATCATTATCAGTATCGGAAAGATAAGGATAGGCGTTAAAGTCTATAAAGCCCCCGCCAGAATTTTTCACATCCGCCTGGGCAGACAAGGGATATATGAAGCCCATTACAGAGAGAATACACCAGAATATTTTTTGCCATCCCCCCTTTATTTTCAACGCCTCATATTTTACTTGATACATAAACGACCCTATTTAACCTTTTAACACTCCTTCATTATTGTCCTTATTCTTCCCCAATTTTATTAACATTTGAATAATATAAGATTTTGGTTAAATACCAGTCTTCCGGCCCTTCCGCCAGACCCGCATCAGGCAAGATTTATTGGCCAGACGTTTCTTTAGATACATCCACCGATAAAGCCTTCTGTAATTCATGCAACAGGATTTCCCTTTGCCGGTTATTGGGCGCTTTTTCCAGTTTATTACGGATATCAAGCGTAAGCTGGGCATACGCATTATGCCAATCCGTCCGGTCCACCAAATCAAGGGACAGGCGCCGCACCACTTTATGGATACGTCTTGGTTTCTTTGCCTTTTCCAGAAGGAATTCATCGTCCATTGCCGGAATGATCACTTTATCAGCTTCCATCCCCTGCTGACGTAACGCCCTCTGCATTTCGTGAAGCGCCCCGTCTGATCCATGCGTGAGAAATAACCCCTGACGGATCGGCGCCCGGGCCATGACCCAGTCAATCAGGTTCTCTGAATCTGCATGACCCGAATAATGATCCAAGGACCGTATTCGCGCCCGCACCTCGATTTCTTCACCTTGTATTTTCACTTGTTTCACCCCGGACTCAAGCAAATTCCCCAAGGTGCCCACCACTTGATACCCGGACAGCAGGACGGTTGATTGCGGGTTCCACAGGTGGTTGCGCAGATGATGCCGAATGCGGCCGGCATCGCACATGCCGCTGGCCGCCAGAATAATCACGCCGCCATGGAACCGGCTGATCGACTTGCTTTCCTCCACGGTTTCGGTGAAATGGAACCGGGGGTGAGAAAATGGCGCGCCCCCGTCATACGCATTATTCAATTCCTTTGCGTGATCGGTAAAAACCGACGTAATCTTGATCGCCAAAGGAGAATCGAGGAAAACAGCAGTACTGTCGATGACGTCATGACGCAATAAATACGCAATATCAAGCAACAATTCCTGTGACCGTTCAAGAGCGAAAGACGGAATGACCATATTTCCCCCGGTCGCCATGGCGTCATTAATTTCCTTGGCAAGAATAGACCGTCGCTCCTCCACCGATATATCCGGTCGATTACGGCCACCATATGTGGATTCACAAAAGACATAGTCAAAATCCTGTGGCGCGTCCGGACTGTCATGGAACAGTTTATTGTCCGGACCAAGGTCACCTGAAAACAAAAGCTTCAGCGTATCGCCCTTGTCGATAATCTCCACTTCTATGGAGGCGGACCCCAGAATGTGTCCTGCGTTCCAGAACCGCGCCCTGACATCAGGCTCTGGTTCAATCCAGGTTTCATAATCCGTGCAACGCACTTGATGCATCACCGCCTCGGCATCGGCTTGGGTATAAATAGGCTCTACCCGCGCCCTGCCGCGTTGCTGATTGCGGCGGTTCAGACGCGAGACTTCGAATTCCTGAATATAACCGCTATCGGGCAACATATAACGGATCAGGTCCCGCGTTGCCGTTATGGTATAAATCGGACCTCGAAAGCCCGCTTTCATCAACTTGGGCAGCAGCGCCGAATGATCAGCATGAGCGTGGGTCAGTAAAACAAAATCGATTCTGGATGCATCAAACGGAAAGGCCTTGTAATTGAGTTCCTTGACGGATTTGGACCCCTGGAACAGGCCGCAATCCACCAGAAACTGATATTTTCCCGCCCGAATCCAGTAACAAGACCCGGTGACTGTCCCCGCCGCCCCACAAAATTTAATTCGCACTGACATCGCCTATTTCTCCTTCTGTAATGCACCCGCCAATAACGGGGCCAGACATATCGCATTCGAGGCATGCACAATGCTGTCCGTTGACCGGATCCAGCCCACCCCCGATTTTTCCAGCTGCGCCAAATCCTGATCCCGACACAACATATGCGTCGCCATCACATCAATGTCCTCCACCCCGGCGAGCTTCAAGGCCGCTGCGCAACGGGCGATGGTCATGCCACTGGAAATCACATCATCGACGATCAGTGCATTCTTGCCGGCATAGGCCTGATCATCCGGCAATTTCACAGTGACTGTCCTGTCACCGGTTCGGATTTTTTCCGCAATCACCACCGACAGGCCTGTGACCCCGGCAATGGCGTCCACCCATTGGCGGGATTCACTGTCCGGACCGATCAACAACGTCGTTTCGCGATCATATCCTTGCCGGACCGCCTCGGCGATCGGCCCGGTCGCTGACAGCCGATCGGCTTCGCATCCCGGAAAGATAGTTTGCAAATCAGGGGTGCGGTGCAGATGGGGATCAACCGTGACAATCCGGTCGAAATAGCCTGCGAGAAACGCCCCGATCACCCGCTGGCTTACCGCCTCGCCGGGCTTGAACGCCATGTCCTGGCGCATATAACACAGATATGGCGCGACGAGCACAATCCGCCGAGCCCCATTATCACGCAACGCGCTGGCCGCCAGGGCAAGGTTAATCAGCCTGCCATTGGGATGATCAAGACTGGTATAAAGCAAAATAGTTTCGGTCACAGCCGCAACCGTTACCTTTACCTCCCCATCCGGGAAATTATGGGTCATGATTTCCTGAACCGGACAGTTCATCTGTTGCGCCAGCCTTATGGCAGGCTCGGCCTGGTCGGCGAAATAATGCAGGGATAAGGTCATGAAGCCGCACTCCCGATATGATAGCCGCTTTCCTCTTGGGCAAAGGTGGTAGCAAAACCAAAATCCGTCTCAAAACAGGCATGAATACGGTATAACGGCATCCCCTTCTCGACCTTATCGCCAACCTTCTTGAATAAATCAATCCCCGCCCCCTTTGACAGGGGCGCCCCGGCCAGACGGGCGATACGCGCCATGCGGAAACAATCAATCGTTCTGACTACACCGGTTTCGGCTGCACAAACATCCAGAGTCAGCTCCCCCAGAGCAAACGGGGTCGTCTGCCGTCCCTGAGCCTCAATGATTTCTTCCATCCGCCGCAAAGCCGCCCCGGACTCCAACAACTCCTGAGCCCGCTGGTAGCCCGATCCACCCCTCAACGCCGGATCGGATTCAAGCAAGGACCCGGCGATCCGGAGAGATTTTTCCCGCAGATCTCCCGGCGCATCCAAATCATTGCGCAAAACCGCCATGACATCACGGGCTTCCAGTACCGGTCCAATGCCATTGCCGATCGGTTCGGCCCCATCAGTGACAATCACCTCCACATGCAGCCCCATTTCCGCCCCGACATATTCAAAAAGCTTGCGCAACCGCAGCGCATTACCGGCGCCTGAAATCTTCGCTGACGGTCCAACCGGAATATCAATCAACAAATGCGTCGACCCTGCGGATATTTTTTTCGACATGATCGAAGCCACCATCTGTTCTCGCGTATCAATGCCCAATGGACGCTCCACCGAAATCAGAATATCGTCCGCCGGCGACAAATTCACATGGCCTCCCCATACGATACAGCCTTTACAGTCTTCCACCACCTGCTGCATTTCATGCATGGACAGATCAACCCGGGCCAACACTTCCATCGTATCAGCTGTTCCGGCCGGCGAGGTAATCGCGCGGGAAGATGTCTTGGGGATCAACAGTCCATGGGCCGCAACAATCGGTACAACAATCATCGACGTCCGGTTCCCCGGAATACCCCCGATACAATGCTTATCGACAACGGTTTCGGTATTCCATTGCAGCTTCACCCCCACATGGGACATGGCATGGGTGAGCGCCAGAACCTCCTCCGTCGTCATAAAACCGGCACAGGACACCAGAAAGGCGGAAATTTCCATCTCGGAATATTGATGACTGGCAATATCCTTTATGATGTCCTCGATCTGGTTTCGATCCAGACTATGGCCATGAATTTTGGCCCGCAGATGATCCAGACTGCGCGGCGGCTCCGCTGGCGCGATTGCCACCGGCGACCCTTCCGGCAATCCCATGCGGCGAAACGCCTGTTCTGACAGGCCCAACTCATCCCCCTCCAACAGACATTTATCATCTACAATCATCAATGTCGCCAATAAGCGATTGTGGCCATTAACCACGAGGATTTTCTTAAAAGCCCTGAATTCTTCCGGCCGGTAATGGGGACAATCCCGCGCCATGAAAGCCACCGTATCACGATACGTATCAATGGCTATTTTTTTCAACTTAAGCATGAACATCTCTTTTGTTTGCGTGAAAGGGATACGTTACGCCTGAATTATTCCTCTCTCCTTGACTTTGGTCAATCTGTTAAATGTCTTAAGTTTTCAGATTTCCTGTCTCTGTCTTTTCAACCTCGGGGATCATCGCAGGAATTCCATACAAAAAACCCGAGGACGGGAAACATTCCATCCTCGGGTGCACAGATCGAAGGCGGGGGATGCGCCTTCGTTTAAATCACGTCAGTTTAGAAGTTCGCCGTGACACGCACATAATAGCTGCCCCCGTTAAAGCCCGCCGGGTGGTTCAGAGGATAGATCGCCCCCAGAAAGCCGCCATCACGTCCTGAAAAGCCCGCAGTTTCCCATTCCTTCGGATAAGCATTGAAGATATTTTTCGCCCCCACAGCCACGTCAAGACTTTCCGTGATCTGATAAGACAATTGCGCATCAACAATAACCAGCGCATCGGTGGCCACCGGCAGAGTGGAATCGTTAAACAGCGATTCATAAGCCTCGCCAAAATAGTTAAAGCGCAAAATGCCGTTAAACTTGTCCACATCATGAGAAAAGGTCATGGTCGCCCGGGTACTCGGCAACGCATCTTCGATTTCCCGTTCACGTCCGTCTCCGATGGTCGCCCCGCGATTGGTCACCTTGGTATCCGTATAATTGAGCGCCAGAGTAACATTGGTCTGACCATAATCATCCCAATCTTTCTTATAATTGGCCACCAAATCAAGTCCCTGCGTCCGGGTATCAAAATCATTGACGAAGAACTGGACATTGCTGATGGTGGCGGCTTCCGGATTACCGGCGGCGACCAGAGCGGTGCGGCTGGCATCATCAATATCTGCAGAGGTCAGGGAAATCCGGTCTTTCACCGTAATCCTGAAGTAATCCAATGTGATATCAAGTTCTCCGACAGACGCGACAATTCCCATGCTCCAGTTACGGGCCTTTTCAGGATCCAGCTGCCCCCCGCCAAAGAACTCGGCGATCGGGTTGGTGCTGGCGATCACCAGCTGTTCGATCAACTGCCCCCCGCTGAAAGCCGTCGAAGAACGCTGCAGGTTGGATTGTCCCAGTGTCGGGGCCCTGAAACCTGTACTGAAGGCGCCGCGAACGGCAAAATTTTCACTGATGTTATACCGAGACGCTACCTTGGCGTTCACCGTACTGCCAAAATCAGAGAAATCTTCGAACCGGCCGGCAAAAGACATCATAAACTGATCGGTGATGTCCGCCTCCAGATCAATATAACCACTGATGCTGTTGCGGCTGAACTTGCCCGCTACATCCGCATTGAACCCCTGAAAGCCGTTGGCTCCGGCGGAAAAACCTTGATCAATGTAGGGCCCAACTTCATAGGAGGCAAGATCACCGGCAACTATTTCAAAGGTTTCCTTGTGATACTGCATCCCGAAGGCGACATTCAGGTCTGATGCCCACCCTTCCATTTTAACCGGGTAATTGAAATCGGCGTTGGCGACGGTTTCTGACTGTACCTGACGACCGAGATTGAAATCCGTTGGCGTATCAGGCCCCAGTGAGGCATTCAGGGAATTTGATATCCGGTAATCCACGTCATTGCGCCCCGTACTGATGCTGGCGTCATAGATCAAACCAAACCCAAACTCTCCCTTAACACCCGCTGTGGCGCTATAATCTTCAACTGTGCCGCCAAAACGTGGCGTGAACCCGCCGGGATACAGCGATTGAAAAGCAAAACAATTGGCCGGCGCACTGTTGATAAAGGCCTCAGCATCGCCGAAACTCGATGTTGGCAATGGTCCGGTCGGACACCCCCCGTCTCCCGTGGTGTCTCCAAATAACACATTGCCACCTGCGGCAAACACGCCCGACCTGTTGGTCGGATTGCGATAAAAGAAGCTGCCATCCACATCACGGGTGGCATAGTTGCCAAAGGTATACAGTTCGGCTTCCCCAACAGGAAGGCCGGCATTGACAATAATTTTATAATCATTTTTGACTTCGGGTGAGCCCCAGACCACAACCGGGTCAGCCACCGGGAAACCGGCCGCTGCCAATGCGGCGGCACCGCTGTTGGTCCCTTCCCCGTCCTGAACGCCCCGGCTTGTCGGGCTGGCATCCTTGACATTAAATGACAGAACCGCAAAACCTTCGTCCCCGACATGAGTGCCAAGGGCGCCAGAAGCCTCCCAGGTATCCCCATCTCCTTGATAGGAACTGCCATATTGCGCCGAGATCATACGGATTTCCGGGTCATCCTGAAGCGCGTAGTTGATCACTCCGGCAATGGCGTCAGAACCATATTGCGCCGAGGCCCCGTCCCGCAGGACTTCAACCTGTTTCAGGGCCGCCCCGAACAGAGGTGTGATGTCCGCTCCTTGCGCGCCGCGATTAACACCCGAGACAAATTCCCCGAGTACGGCTCCCCGATGCCGACGTTTGCCATTCACCAGCACCAACGTGTGGTCTGACGGCAGCGCCCGCAGGTTCACCGGCCGCACCATGGTCGCCGCATCGCTGATCGGTTCACGATTGGCGCTCAGGGACGGAATAACAGACGTAAGAACATCAATAATATTTGTATTGCCCTGCGCCGAAAGATCATCCCCACGGATCACATCTACCGGAACAATGGCTTCCAGGGCCGAACGGGCCTGGGCCCGGCGGGAACCAACGGCAACAATCTCGTCAATTGTAACCTTGCCTGTGGATTCCTGCTGCTCATCTTCTTCATAGACATCAAGACTTGCGGCTTTTTCCGCATCCGAAGTATAGGCAATTTTTTGCCAGCCCGCTTTGGTATGAGAATCATCAAGCACCACAAGCACCGCACCCGAAGAATCCCGGCGCATGATAAGTTGTGATCCGGCAAGCAATTGAACAAGGGCTTCTTTATTGGTTAAAGATCCCGCAGCCCCCATGGTCTTGACACCCCGGATCTGGTCATCACGGTAAATCAGCTGTTTGCCGGATTGTTCGATATATGCGTTCAGGGCCGTTTTCAGGTCACCGGCCTCGATTTGAAAGACGTTAACCTCGCCCTGAGGCTGACTGTAGTTCAGGGTATGTACCTGGGCCTGTGCGCCCCCGCCTGCACATACGGCGAGCAGACTGACACCCGCGACAAGGGATGTTTTAAATTTATTCGGTTTGCGGAACGGTGTAGATGACGGTCGTGTGGAATAATGTCTCATATTTATGATCCTCCTCTATGGTTTATGCGACTGGTGGTGTCGTAATCGTTTTATTGCCCACCATATCCCAAGACGAATGACATCAGATTTTCCAGCGCACGATCATCATTTTTATCTGAAAACCAGAATTTGAGTGTCTTTCCTCACCACCTGAAATCCAAAACCTTCGGTCAAAAACCGCACAAATGCATCCAGATTATCGGTTCTGAATTTACCACTTACCGGAATCCGTGCAATATCCGCATCTTCGATCACCAGCTCAATGGCATTATAACGATTGAACTCTTCCGCCGCCTCCTCCAGACTTGCCTGATCAAAATCAATAAACCCCTGGCGCCAGCTCAGATCACGGGCGATCGCATCAACTCCCTTGTTTTCAACCAGCAAATGCCCGTTATCGGTTTTTGCCACATCCCCGGCTGTCATAATCGCTGTAGAAGCCGTGGAATCACATTTGAAACTCAAACACTCTACCTGAACCCGGCCTTCCGTGACCGCGACTTCAACACCATGATCCCGCCGATGCACCGCAAACTTCGTCCCCAGCACGGTAATCACCTCGTTGCCGGTATAAATTTTGAAAGGTCTTTTTTCGTCGCGGGACACTTCAAAGAAAGCCTCTCCGCGCTCTAGAATAATGATCCGTTCCCCCGCGGTCATATCTGCGTCAAGCCGGGTATCCGAATTCAGGTTAATCCGTGACCCGTCAGACAAAGGCACAAGCTGTTGCCCGCCCCGGGCTGTCTGATATACGGTCATGGCAGGTTCTGCCAAATAATAATTCATACTGATCAGGCTGAAAATAATCAGGATAGAGGCCGCAAGCGCGCCCCAGGCCTTGCTGTGACCAACACGGCTCCACAGCGGAAGCACCTCGGCCAGGCTTTCATTGGCCGGCGTTGCCGATTGCAGACGCCCTGTCCGTTTCCATACAGACAGCAAACGCAGAAGCGCCACGCGATGCCCCACGGATGCCTTCAACCAGAGATCAAACTCCGGATCCTGGGTGGCGTAAGCCTCCAGATCAACAGTTACCCCCTTGCCGTTATGGGTCTTGTCCAGTTTCGCAAGCCATGTGGCGGCTTCCCGTTCGATCTCTTCGGTTGAGGGAAGAAATGCGCCACCTGATAATTGTGTCACGTCTTATTCTCCTTATGAGCAGCATAGCCGCCCTTGGCATCACATTTAGATGCCGCAATTTCTGAAATATGTTGCAGCGCATTTGACAGGCGCTGAATGCCTCTTTGTATATGCGATTCAACTGCCGCCTCTGAAATATTCAGGCGCTTTGCCGTCTCTCGCTGCGAATATCCATATACCCGTCTCATTTCTATCACCCGTTGGCATTTAGAAGACAGGGTTTCCATCGCCGCCTGCAGCAGAATCAGTTCCTGCCGGGCCGAGAACTGTCCTTCCGGCCCCACACCATCATTGGGAACATTCAGACTTTCCACATCCATCACGCTATCAATCCGCACCACTTGCGCCCGCCGCGCCAGATCGCACATCAAATTGCGTGCTGTACTGAAGATAAACGCCTTGATCTGCTGCGGCCTCTCCTGACGGGCCGCCGTATAAACTCTGGTCAGGACTTCCTGACATAAGTCTTTGACCTCAGAAGGATTCTCCCGCCAGTTACGATATAGATACCGCAAAAGCGCCGGTTCATGGGGCAACACAGAATTCAGGAACCAGTCGTCAAGTGTCTCTTCATTTTCATGTTTCATGAGTGCTTTTTATCGCCTCTCTACACCTATGGGAACGCCACGCAGATATTCCCTTACCCACCCTACGACGAACGGAACGCGATTATCCATCATTTTATTTTAACAAAGCCCCTCAGCAGGCGGCCAGCCGCTCAATCCGTGACATTGACAAACAGGCGGCTATCTTTCGGTTGAAAAAAAACTTATAATAAATCCGCAACGTATAAATTATGGTAAATTTTGGTGCATTTTAGAGTCTTATATCTCCTTGCTCTGCTGCTGTTCATCTCCACCGGCCCTGTTTCGGCCGGAGAAAATGTCTGGACCGAGAAAAAACTGGGACAGATTATCCTGAAGGCCGATCGCGCCGCCCAACATAACAAATGGTCCCGCGCCATACGGTACGGCGAACAGATGCTCACCGCCAGCCGCATCCTTGATACGGAAAACAATTACCGCTACATCAGCTTACTTAAAAACCTCAACAGATATTACGACAAGGCCGGTCGCATAACCGAGGCTGCCGATCGGATCAAGACCGGTTATATGCTGTCAAAACGTCACCTTGGCCTGTCCCATCCGACAAGCCTCACCAGCCGAAACCTCTATTATAAACTATTGATTTCTCTTGAGAACTACGCAGATGCTATTCCTTTAATTCAGGAAAATATCACCGTATCGCAAGCCGAACCGCCCGATCCATTCAGGGTATTGTTTTATACGGAACAGCTCGCTCTGCTTTATAGTCTGACCCATCGTTATGAAGAAGAGGAAGCCACGTTGATCCGCTTGCTTGACCTGAATAAAAAAATCCTGGGCGACAAAACATCGGAAGACCACAAAATCATCCTGTCACTCGCCCAGAATTACTGCCGACAAAAAAAACTCAATGACTTTAAAGAACTGATCACCACACATCAGCTGAAGTTTTATTGCAAATGGTAAGGCTTTTGCCTGCGCCGGGGGCATGGTTCCTCACCCTGCTCACAACAGGATGAGGACATGACATCCAGGACAAGTTCTTTTCTGCGTTAACCTGCAGCCTTAACTCTGCCGGATTAAAATGGCAACGCCAATTTCATCAGACCGCTGTTTGTCGTAACATGATCAGCAACCGTACGATTATATTGCAACCGCAATGAAAGATTTTCCGTCAACGTTAAATCAATCCCCGTGCGCGCCACCCAGGAATCCTGACCAAGCCCCATCGAAACCGTGATCGGGTCGACACCATCAGGCGCAGCGGCCAATCCGGCCAGAACAGTCGAATTTCCATCCGTCAGGTAATGCTTCAAGGCAATACTGGCAAACAACCGCATATTCAGATCTTCGCTTAATTTGAATTCTGCGCCGACTTCAAACCCTGGGCTGACCCACAGGTCGGTTTCCGTATGACCGGGAAGAACCAGACTGATTGCGCCGGCCCCGGCTTCCTGAGCCGCATCCGTCTTGACATGACTGACACCCGCCTCAAGAATAGGGCGTCCATAGACATTTTCAGGTTTTCCCTCAATATCATAGGACAGACGCAGCTGCCCGCCCATGATCTTCATATGCCGCTCGACAGAAGCATAAAAGCTTTCGACCAAATGCCCGCGACGACTGGTATCCGTATTATTCCACCCATAGGACGCCGCCAGCGCAACCTTGGTTGGCCCACTGCGGTATTTGACGGACATCCCCACTTGCTTTGTCATACCTCTGGACTGCCAGGCCCCGGCATAACCATTTGATTCATGATCCTGGCGCGACAGGGCGATCCCCGCTGACCAGTCGTTTGCAAATGTCTTCTGCACCCCCAGGCTGAACCGGTTGCCGCTGCTGGTAGACCTTTTGTAATCGCCAAAACTTGCCCGGGTTGTCTGGTAGCTGTCACCCTGCAGCCAGATACAGCTGCCTTCCCGGGTAAACCGGTGCACTCCGCCGGCCTGGCGGCAACTCATCATGGCCTGTGCAAAATCCTGTTGACTGGCAACCATTTCAACCTGATGTTCACCGTAGAAATCGGGCGACATTTGAGAAATTGCCTGGCGGTAAGTCGCCTCGTCCGGAATGTAAAGCAATGTCGATATGACACTCGCGAGCTCAAGATTGCTTCCGGCATTCTGCAGTCGATTAATATATTCACCTACTGCACTCAGATTATCTCCCGTCCCGTTCACAGCGAAGTCAACCTCATAGCCCAGCATGGCTTCTGTTTCCCCCCGATAGAACAAGTCGTAGGTGATGACTTGAGACGATGTGGTTGTCAAGAAAAGGCCACTATCGGTCACCCCTTCTTCCCCGGAATAGAGCACCTTACTGAACTCACCGGCCCGCACAGCCTGCGGGTTAAGCAGACTGACAACAACTTCCCCATTCAGGTCAGCCGTGCCGCTCGCACGGATCTGATCTATATTATCCGACACAAAATCAAGTTCGGACAACATGACACCAGTACTGCTCTGGACGAAACTTCCCGTCAGGTCAGTGCGTTGGGCCAGTTGCATATCACCCGGGGTCATAAGCCCCGCATTCGTCACAACATTTTCCGAATTGCCAACGGAAAGTGTTGTCCCCGGCACGAATGTCGCGCCCTCGTGGTTGATAAACTGATTAACCCCTTGCCCCAGATCGAATTGTCCATAGAACAGATTGCGGTTATCGACCAGATCATTGCCCTCTGTCGCCAGAACGCCCATGCCGTCAAGTCCGTCCAGCGTCATCACAGACCCCAGATTATCAAAATGGTTATTGTCCCCGCCGGACAACCACAGGCCAACGCCCCCGGTCCCCGCCATAATCCATTTATCCGCGCTCAGGGTGACCGTGATATCACCTTGACCGTCCTGACCTTCTGATTGGGCAAACACCGCGACACCCCGATCCCCTTCGGCAGCAACGCTGTCGTTCAGTGTCAGCATAATATCACCGGAACGTCCGGCGCCGCCAGCGCTGCCCATATGGATGCGGTCGACTATACCGCCGCCGCCGCCCAGGCTTTGCGCCAGAACACCAATGGAATCAGCCCCTTGGGTAACCACAGCACCCGTCTGGGTAAAGCTGATATCGCCCCCGTCGCCGCTGTTGTCGGCGCTTAAGGAAAGCGTGACATTTTCTGCCGCCAAATCCGTAAAGACCGCGCCACCGCCACCACCAATGGATTGCAGGACCACCCCATGCGCCAAATCGCCGGTGGTCAGAATGCTGCCTTCGTTCTGTAAGCTGATCACACCGCCCTGACCCGTATTCCCGGCGGTCCCCCCCAGTGTAATCGCAACGCTATCAAGGCCGGTCAGGCGAACATCGCCACCGCCACCGCCCAGGCTTTGAATGATCATCCCCTGGGAACGATCCCCCTGGGTTTCCGTAGTACCGGCAAAGGCCAGATCAATCACACCACCGTCATTCCCGAAACTCGCCGATGCCCCCAGGGACAAGGTCGCCGTCGCACTGCCCTGTTCGACCGCCGCCGGCGTTTTTATCCCCGCAGCCAATGTCCGCTGAGTGTAAGAGGCCGTCTGAACAGATGTTCCGCTAGCTTCGGCTTGGGGTTCGGCTTGGGCTTCTGTAACCGGGACGGTATTGATGTCGATCCGCAGAAGACCACCGCCCCCCCCAATGGACTGAACCGAGGTGCCGGCAGAGGTTTTTCCCTGTGTTCCCACATCCCCTGTACGGGTCAGAACCACATCACCCCCATCGCTGTTGGTGCTTTCCGCCCCGCCCAGCGCAGTCTCCAGATCAATCCGGGCTTCCTCATTCACTGTCATGTCTATGGTGCTAACGCCACCGCCCCCGCCAACGGACTGGGTCAGGGAGGCAATCGAATTTTCCGCCGCCGTTACCAGATCACCGACATGGCTGGCCTCAATCAGCGATGCCCCCTGATCTTCCGCAAATGTCGTACCCAGTTCGATAACACTGGTGATCGCGCCTTTTACTTTATCGACAATACCGCCGTTATCCGGCAACTCGACACTATCCTCTCCGAACGCCGCCGCTGTCTCGCTGACATCAAGGTAGAGATTTACCTCACCACCCCCGCCATTAATACTTTGCGAGAATTGCGCCACGCTATTACGGCCGAGAACAGTGATATCGCCTTCCGTATTGATGGTGACCGTCCCGGCTGTCCCCTCGCTCCCGTCTTTACTGCCGAGCAGCATGGGCAAGAAGTAATCAGCCGCCATCCATACCGGACTTGAAACCGAGAAGCCTGACGTGCCGCCGCCGCCGCCGACGCTTTGGGCGAAGATTCCATAAGTATCGTCCCCGCGCACAATAATGGAGCCAGTATGATTAACCACAACATCCCCACTATCGGCCCCGTCGCCGCCAAAGCCGCCCACGGCAATATTCATCAACGACTTTTTCAGACCTTCCTTTGGATTGGCCAGCAAGTCAGGGGACAACGCCATCGTCAGCCGACCATTGCCGCCGCCGCCGCCAACGGACTGGGCAAAAACCCCATAGGATCCATTACCGATCGTTTCAATGGCGCCACTGTTGTTGACGGTGACATTGCCAGATATATTGCCATCGCCCCCGAAACCGCCGATCGACATGCTGCTGACATTGTTGCTGGTGCTTGTGCTCCCGTTCACCATATTTCCGGACATGGTCAGGCCTGAATCGCCCCCGCCACCGC
>TARA_R110002096_G_scaffold147671_27_pt1 | contig 17609 bp, 15 predicted proteins | sample TARA_R110002096 | Tara Oceans TARA_R110002096 (sample SAMEA4397295) | marine metagenome | biome: Polar Biome; feature: [DCM] deep chlorophyll maximum layer (ENVO:01000326); material: water (ENVO:00002006), including particulate matter (ENVO:01000060) such as... | depth 35 m | reverse complement strand
CCCCATCTTCGGATCCCGCTGAGTCGGTCAAAATGGTCACACTCGTCCCCGATCCTAACACCGATTCAATCGACGCTGCGCTTGCGGTGTTGGCATCTCCGGACGAGTCGATCGTGAAATTCGTGGGATCGAGCAGCAAAATCCCGGAGTTCCCCACCTTTTCCGCGCTCAAATTCACGAGTCCATCAAAGGTAAGCGTCTGTTTACCGGAAACCTCCGCCAGGCCCCCCTTTCCATCGCCAACCGCAGTCGCCGAAATGCTTCCCCGAAAAACGGTTTCGTCGTCCGACCACACAACGATGGTTCCTCCGTTCCCCGATGAGACTGCATTTGCGCTTAGCACGGCTCCGGGCTCCACCACGGTTCGCTGGGAATTGAAGATCGCTGGATCACTGCCCTGATAGCCTCCCCCAACCAAGATTTGACCGCCTCCGGTCTCGCCGTCGGCCTCAAGCAAGGCGCCAGCACGGATCGCAACCTCCTCTCCCGACACCGTAATCGATCCCCCGTTTCCAATACGCCCCTTGGTATCAACAACTCCTCCCACTTCGACAATTCCCCCCGCTCCGGCGCTCATTGATACCTGCCCACCATTTCCAGCAGCATCTTCACTCTTGATGATTCCCAAGTGTGTGATTCTACCACCTTCCGCCTGCAAATTCACGGTTTCTCCTTGAACGCGGCCACCGGACTGAACCACGACCTGTCCAAGATCCGCAGTCATTGCGACCCCACTCGCCTGGACGAACCCCGTTGGACCAATGTCAATCGACCCGCCTGGGCTTGAATCCAAGAGGATCTGGCTTTGTGCCAGCGCGGAGTCATGCCCGACAATCTCCCCGGAAACATCGATTGAACCGGATGGAGCCCGGAAGTCGACAGAGGTCGCCTTTACGCTTGCCCCCTCATTCACCGCAATTCTGCCACCTTCAGTCGCGATCGATACACTGTCGGCAACGGCTTCCCCATTCGCCTCAAACACCACGTTTCCTCCGATACCAGCATCGATTTCGACTCCCGATTGGTTATCGCCATTCGACGCCGTCACCCCACCCAGATTCACGATATTGCCCCCGTTCGCTTTCAACATGATTCGTCCGCCCTCCCGATGAACGGAAGTCGCACGGACTCGTCCGGAATTCCGAATTGCAGTCGCGTAAATTGAACCTCCAGCCTTCAACTCCGAGACCTGCGCTTCGATCGAACCCGCGTTATCGACACCAACGCTTCCACCGATACCGCCGCGGACGAACATGCGTTCATTTCCGCTTTCGGCGAGCAGCACTTCCGTTCCGGCACCTAGGCCAACCATCCCGTTCGGGGCATTGATGCTCCCTTGGTTGCTTACCTGATTGGCGATGAGAATGACATCACCGTCGCTGGCGCTGATCGCGCCAAGGTTAACGATCGCTGCGGGAGAAGCGCCACTAAAGAAAAGGTCGCCGCCGCCGAGGAAGTTCTCATCACTTAAATCCAACGTTGATGCAAGAAATCCTCCGGTATCAACGGTGGCGTTAGGTCCAAAGAGAATCCCGTTAGGATTAATCAGCAACACCCGGCCATTGGCTTCGAGGATGCCATCTATTGCCGAAGCATTCCCTCCCATTACCCGGTTTAAGACGGATGAACTGCTGCCAGGCTGAAGAAATTGAGTCGCTTCTTCAAGCCCGATCGAAAAGTCCCCCCACTCGATGATCGCTTTGTCGGATCCCTGCAGAATCTGAAGAGTGTTCCCATAATTCTCGATCGTCACATCACCGTGAACGATATTCGCGTTCTGCGGATTTGCGTTCACGCCGCCCGGCAGACAAGTCCCCAGGATCAGGCCCAAACTGATAAAGAAGGGTCGCATTTTCAAAGGAATCACGGCTTTTACTGATTGGGTGTGGCAGTCACGCTAACTTGCCCGTTTCGCACCTTGGTGTAGGTCTTGCCCCCTTCGACCACGACCGCATAATAGGTCCCCCTGGCAGTCGCAACCCCGTGGGGTGTTTCGATTTTGAAATCAATTTTTCGATTCTTGGAGCTATCGATGAGTGCTCCCACGCTTCCCGACTTGAGATTGACATTGACCGAGCTTTGGCCGGATGCGCCGGAATCGGTCATCGTGGCAATCACCACCCTTGATCCCCCAGAAATTCGAATGGCGCTGGCATCCGTCATCATGATGACCACGCGGGCCTTTTTGTCCGTCGTGACTTCCGCCCCAACCTCGACTTTGGATCCCTTTTTGAGCTTTTGGGCCGGACCGCCCCCTTTCGGGACCATGGTCACGTTTCCCGCGATGAGAGTCACTTCTCCACTTCCGGCCGCGAGTGCTGAGATCACGCCAAAAAGCAGAAACACGATGGGGAGGGAAGTTCTTAAAATGTTCACTGTTTCGCTTTGTTAAGGCACAAACCGGCGAAGTGTGACACTTCTATGCCTCCACGTAAAGAAAGCTTTCCCGCGACATGGTCACTCGAGAGCGGCCAAAAAGGCGTCTGCGGAAAAGCCCAAAAACATGAATTCATCGGTTTTGCCAGGAATTAGGGGGTCAGTCGCTTGTCCCATGCCCTCCTTGCACTTTTCAGACACAATCTGAATCTGCGGCTTCAAGGATGCCGCCTTGTCACCCAGTAACTCAATCGTGCGGCAGGCATGAAGAGCGGAAATCAAATCCTCTGAGAGCACTTCCTCGCCAAGGATCGTCAAACCAGCCCTGGCATTCCCCAATTCCACCAATGCACCCGCAGCTTCAATCCGAACAGCTGGAGAGGAATCGCTCAATGCCGCCCCAAGAGCGCCTGATGCGTCCAGTGCATGCTGCCCCAAAGCCCGGAGAGCAACAACTCCCCAATACCGGCTGGCAGCCAACTCGCTCTGCAGAGCGTCGAGCGCGTCTTCTTTTCGTTCGATTCCAGCTCCAACGATCTCTGCCGCCTCCCTCACCTGGCTCAAAAGGTCCGGATCGCCCAATTCCAGAAGCGGACGCTCCTTGGCAAGTTCCCAGGCAATCGACTCTGGTAAAAACCCCACGTCACCAGACTCCAGGCTCCAGTAAAGCTGCTCGCTTCGAAGCCGTTCGAGTTCGGCCGAATGTTGCGGATCTAGACTCAAATTATTGAGGCAGAGCGGATCTACCGAAGTGTCGTAGAGCTCTTCCACTGGCTTGGTCGGACCGGCATAGTTCCGCGCCGGCCCCGGTCGAAGGGATCCGGCATTGGCCAATCGGGCAATTTCCTTACGAATTTCTCCCTGCCCAGGCCACGCACAGGGCTGGTTGTAACTCAAGTGTGGCATGAAATTGCGAATATAGAGCCACTTTTTGTCTCGAACGCTTCGAGAAAGATCAAACGCTTCATCGACGCGGTCGCGCGCGCCAAACACATAACGCCGGGGTTCTCCTGCCGCCTCGCCAAGAAAAGCCGTCCCTTGCATGTGAGCGGGAATTTCGAGTCCCAGCAAACTCAGCATGGTAGGCGCAAAGTCGACAAAGCTCACGAGCTGATCAATCGCCTCCCCCGGAGAAGCGGGAGCCAGATGTTTCCACTTTTCTGGAAATCGAATAATGAGAGGAACATGCATCCCGGTATCCTGTAGGTTTCGTTTGTGCCGAGGCATCCCACTTCCATGATCGCTAAAGAAAAAGACGATCGTGTTTTCAGCCAATCCATCCTCTTCCAGCTGATCGAGCAGATCGCCAACATTTTGATCCATGGCGGTCACACAGTCGTAAAACCGAGCCACCGTCCGCCGAATCGTTGGCGTATCGGGGTAATAGGGAGGGATTGGAGCATCGCCCGGGTCATGAATCTGCTCAGGCGAGAGTTGGCTTGCGACCTCGAATTCGAACTGCTCATACGGCCAGACCATGGTTCTCGACTGGTGGCTGGTCATATCATTGAAGATGTGAAAGAAGGGTTGGTCGCCCCCCTTCCCTCTCCAATGGGCCGTATCACTGACTTCATTCCAACTCTCGTCAATCAATCGACCGTGCTGCGCAGTGTTGTAATCCGTTTTGACATTGTTCGTGGTGTAGTAGCCCTGCTCCTTCAAGAAACTGGGGAAGCCCCGCACATAATCCGGAATGGGAAACATGCTCCGCAGTCGCTGCGTGCCCAGGCTCGTCGCATAAACCCCGGTAATCAACGTGCTGCGAGCTGGTGAGCAAACCGGGGCCGTCGCAAAGGCATTGGTGTAGCGCACCCCCTCCCCAGCAAGCCGGTCAATGTTCGGGGTGATGGCAAACTCATCACCATAGCATCCCAACGTCGCACTCATGTCCTCCGCTGTGATCCAAAGCACATTTGGACGTTCGTCCGCAAAAACGGAGAAGGGGATACAAAGCCACAGGAGGAGTTTTCGCATACCAGCCAGTTAAGCCCTTGCCCAGACCTCGTCAACTTCCCTGAACTTGAGAAGGCTACTGGAGTTGGGCATAGCGTCGCGCAATCTCTGCGGTCGGAATTCCCGACGCATACCACGCCCTGCATCGCTGCATGAAGACGATGGTGCTGATCACCCCGAGCTTCTTGAATCGTCGCGAAGAGGTTACAATTGGGGTCCGAAAAATTGCGGGCCGAAGTCCGTTTGATTGACAATGGGTGCGGAGTCGGCGGGAAAGGTCGAGATCCTCAAAAAGAGCCAGATCGCCAAATCCGTTCACGGCCTCAAAGATATCTTTCCTGACAAAAATGGTGTTATCCCCAAGGAATTCCTTTTGAAGCTCAAGCTTCCAGCAATTCACCACAAATGCATGCAACTGAAGCATCAAGCCATTTGGGGAGAACGATTTGTAAAACCCACCGTATCCAAATTTCTCCAGATCCAGCGTTTCCAATTTCGAGACAGATTTTGGCAGAAGGGTATCCGCGTGAAGAAACAGCAACAAATTCCCCTTCGCATGTTTTGCGCCCGCGTTCATCGCGGAAGATCGATGGTGACGGGAAGGCACCAGATATTGCACTCCCTTTTTCTCACAAGCCTCCCGCGTCATCGAATCCTGAGATCCATCGCTCACAATGATCTCAGCGCTTGGCAACGTGCGCCGGACACTATCCAACGCCAGTTCAATACCGTGGCCTTCTTCATAAGCTGGAATGATAACGGAGATCTGGTTCATCTCTTCTCTTGACTCACATGGGTCGCAATCAGTTGAAGAAGCTTACTCTAGCGATGTTCCTTCCCTTTTCGTCTACCGAAATTCAACTTTCAGTTGCCGCTGGCGAAGCTCCTGTCAGTTTAATGCGTGGATTTTAAAACCCTTTTTCTCCTCATCACCATTTGCAACGCCACGATGCTCCCGACTCGGAGCATCGCTCAAGATGATGCCGTTTGGCTCCCGTCCGAGGGGCGTTTTCCTCTGAAAACCGAGCACCCCATTGCACCGGAACGTCCCCCGGACTTAATTCTTGAGCCTGAGAATTCCTTCGAGTTGCCCGCCAATGGCCAACCCATCATCCGCAGTTTTGTCGTTCCGGCATCGCAGTTGAAGACGGCGAGACATCTTCAATCTCTGGAACTTCTCCCCGGCTCAGACGCGGTGGTACAACATGCCGTGATACGACTCGATTTGACGGACGATAGCAGGGAACTCGACGCGAAAGACAAAACGACCGGTTTTCCATCTCGCCCTGAATTGCCCAGCCTGCGCCGTCCGGAAGCGCTTTTCACGGTTTGGACGCCGCGAGCAAGCGTTTCTGAAGCACCCCTCGGAACCGGATGGCGAGTTCATCCGGACGCGGACTTTGTCGTGACACTTCACCTCAAGCCCAACGGATCACCACAGGAGATCCGACCGATGATTGCCTGCTGGTTCGCAAGTCAGCCCATTCATCACGTCCTGGCCCTCCGGATGGCCAATGAAACCATTGAAATCAGCGGAGCTGCGGAAGAATACAGCGTTCGCGATAGTTTCGTCATTCCAGTGCCAACCAAACTTCATGGCATTTATCCTGTTGCGAATCAATTGGCGCAGTCGGTGCGTCTGGATCTCTTCAAACCGGACTCACAAGGTGAGCGGGCGTTTGAAATCCGCGAATGGAAAGCCAATGCCCAGGAAGACTACAAGTTTAAAGAACCAATCGAGTTACCAGCGGGTACCCGACTGGAGATGAAATATGTCTACAGCAATTCGTCAGGCCAGAATACGGTGCCGAAAGCGGTGAAGTGGGGGCCCAATCTGACGGACGAAGTGGGCGAACTTTATTTGCAGTTGGTGGTCGATCACGAGGCGAAAGCCATCCGTTTGGCTCACTCCATCAACCGGCATCAATTGGCCCTGGCCATCGAAAGAGCGGAACAACGATTCGATCCGGATTCCGGCGCCCACGCTGAACTGGCCTACCTGTACGCGGATCTCGGCAATCACGAAACTGCGGTCGCCCATGGCCAAAAAGCGGTAGTTGAAGCCGAAAAGACGGAGGACAAAGCTCTCCAAGCGAACGCCCATGGCGCATTGGGAGCGGCCTATTTAACCAACGATTTTCAGTTTAGCGCTGAAGAGCACCTCAAAAAAGCGACGGCACTTGACCCGAACAATCCCAACCACTGGTTCAATCTTGGGAACGTCTATCTCAACTACAAAGTCTCCGCCCATGCGATCGAATGCTACAACAAAGCGCTTGAATTGGATTCTGAAGACGCTCGAATTCTGAACAATGTCGGCACAGCCCACCTGACACTCTACGAACCTGCGGCAGTCAAGGAGTCAATCAGCCACCTCAGGACTGCGCGGAAGCATTTGGAAGCGGTTGTGGATCGCTACCCTCGTCATTCGCTGGCCACCGCCAATCTCGCACGAGCGCTGGATTTACTTGGCGAAAAGTCTGAAGCAATCCGCCTCTACAAACGGGCCATGATGTTGGCTCCAGGGATGGCGCCAACCCTGAATCCTCTTTTGGCTCAGCTAGAGTCTACGCAATAGGTTTCCGCCTTGGCGTCTGCGATTGAAAACAACGCAACTTGACCTGAATAATTGTCAGGGCATGATGCGACCAACTCCTCAACTCAGCACATACCCATGTTTCCAGCCATAACTTACGTCAGCGACGAAGTGTTACAGGCTCTTGCCTACATTTTCACCGCGCTCTCCGGCGTCGCCAGTATCGCTCTCACCATTCACAAGTTCGGTCTATCCCCGTGGAAACGTGTCCTTCTGATCGTGGGAGTCATCATCTTCGGACTCGCCGTAATTCTGGTGGTGATTCCAGCCGTAACCCAATCTCAGGGACCAGGCTTCGTCACTCAGCAGGAGCAGGAAACGGTCAATACCCTCACCAAATACGTCGGAGGCAGCAACATCTCGTCGATCACTCAAACTCCTGACGGCAATTTAACCACCGTCGCCGCAACTGGCGGAGTCAAGCGCGTCTCGAAAGTCATGTATGCCGTTCAAACTCCCGATGGCAACAAAGCCTATGTTTTTAGTGGAGCCGCCTTCGACACAAGCATCGGAGGCAAGCAGGTTAACTGCCAACTTCTGGAAGCAATCGAAGGCCGAGTAATCATCGTTTACGGCGATCAAGTAGATCAAATAGATCTGAATGGCGACCAAGAGAATGCCATCTTTAAAGTGGAAAGATTGGTCGTAAACCTTTAAGATACCCTAAATAATCGGGCGATTTGCCCATCACCCATCCCTCTAATGAAATTGCCACTTTTTGCGAAATCCTTTGCCGTCTTATTTTTCGCCTGTCTGGCCACCGCCTCAGCACAGGACGTCAAAATCGGAGTCCTCGATTTTTCGGGCCCCAGCGCCTCCGGATTCCGGGCTTCATTGACCACCGAGCTCGCGGCATTGGGTTTGACGATTGTGGATTCTGCGACCGTTGACTCCGCCGCGGCTGGAAAAAGTCTCATGAAAGGCGCCGCCGTTGACTCCGGGGTTGCCGTTCAAATCGGACAAGCATCCGGAGCAACCGTCCTCGTCGCCGGAAAGGCACTCGGGCCATTGAACGTCGCTCAGATTATCAGCACCAGTAACGCCACCGTCGTGGGAGCCACTGGAAATAACGCAAAGGGCTTGGCTGCTGCCATCAAGAGCACGATTGAGACCAACAGCAGTGCTTTGCTGACAAAGTAATCACTCGAACCTCCTCAACTTTCCAGAATCGCGGTTTCGTCTAACGATCCGCGATTTTTTTGCGTCCCCCCTCAACTCAGAAAAACTCTTTCTGAATTCGCAAGGCAACATCATGGGAACGGTTGAAACTGTCGACGTTCCATTCGAAGAGCCATTTTTCCCGCCGAAACCAGGTCAGTTGTCGCTTCGCATAGCGGCGTGATGCCTTTTGGATCTCGGCAATACATGCCTCTTTGTCGGTCTCCCCTTGAAGAAGACTCCGGATTTGGTTCACCCCAATGGCCTTTTCCGCGGTTTCAGAAAAATGTGGAATCGAAGCCACTTCCTCCACGGCTCCAGCCGCAAACATTTCAATCGTCCGCTCATCAATTCGGCGATACAGAATCTCTCGTTCCCTTGCGATTGTCACTCCCCGCAGATCTTGAGAATCTGATTCCCACGCTTTCCGGAGTTCGCTGGCCGGCAGTCCTGATGAGAGACTTATTTCAATGGCTCTCTGAACATACCGACGGTTGTTGGGCTCAATGGCCGCTGATGAGACGGGATCCAGTTCCACCAGTTTTGCGTGCAGTTCTTCCAGACTCAACCGATCCAAAGACTCCCGAATTTCTGGATCCGTTTCCGGCATGTCGTTCAACCCGTGGGTAAGCGCCTTTACATAGAGGCCACTTCCGCCAACGACGATGGCCGTTTTTCCCCGCGCATGGATTTCCTCCAAAGAGACTTCAGCCATCTCCAAATATCGGCCCGCATGACAGACTTCGTTTGGATTCAATACGCCATACAAATGGTGTGGCACACGCTCTTCATCCTCTGTGGATGGCCGGGCAGTAAGCACTGACAGCCCGCTATAAAGCTGAAACGCATCCGCATTGACAATTTCTCCCCCAACCAAATCCGCCAAGCTCAGGGCGATGCTGCTCTTGCCGGATCCCGTTGGCCCAACGAGATAGAACGTGTTCATGCTCTAAAAAAAAGGCCGCTCGGGACATTCCCGAACGGCCCGCAAAAATTCACGAAAAGCTGCCTAGGCGGCTTCCTGCTCGTCGGTTGACTTGGTATCAACGTCTGCTGACTGATCCTCAGAAGTTTTCTCGATGTCATCAGCTTCTGCTGCCTTCCCCTTTGGACCACCGCTCTTGGCTCCCGTTACGGCCAACTTGCGTCCCATGAAGTCCTGATCATGCAATTTCTCTGCGGCGCGACGTGCTTCATCGATTGTCGTCATTTCCACGAAAGCATAGCCTTTGCTGCGCTGTGTGTGCCGATGACATACCACTTCCGCATTCTGCACCTTGCCGGCTCCGCTAAAGAGATCAAAGAGATCGCCTTCCGTGACTTCGTAATTCAGGTTGCCAACATACAAGCGTTCGCTGGTGATCTCGACGGGAACTGGTGTGCGTTTCGGCTTGTCTGAAGCCTTGCGTTGCTGCGGCTTCCGCTCGGATTTCTCAGGCTGAGAGCGCTTTTCGCTCGCTTTCCCGGCGTCTCGCTTTTGGGGCTGACGACCCAATTTCGGCTTGGACTCAATCCCCAAGAGCTTTTTGAAAAAGGCGGAAACCTTCTCACCAAATGTCTTTGGCTTGGGTGGCTGAGATCTGCGACGGCGATTGCGTCTTTGGCCTCCTCCGCCGTTGCGGGACTGTTGATTATAATTTCGGTTTCCCCCGCTGCGACCATTTCCCTGGCTGCGATTTCGGCGGCGGTTGTTCCGGTTGCGGTTTGATGAACCTTCTTTCGATGAAGCTGATGCTGTCGACATTACGTTTACTATTCGAGTTTGTTTCGTTTGTATCGCGCCGGAATTGACTGGTGGCTGCTTCGGGGCTGAATTGACCAAAATTCAGCCAAGCCGTCGGCAAGTTTTCCCCTGGATCGAGTTGGCTTGATAAGCAGTTGAGTCCGTTATTCCTCGCAATTTGATGTTGGAAAGGTTGGAAATGAGGTCTCCAACCAATTCGGAGCATGAATTCCACGGCAAAGCAGACAAAAGGGAACCGCGCCGGAAAGGGGAGACTTCGCTTCTCCCGTGCTTCTGGCTGAACCGGTTCCTGTCGATCTCTGCTTTCCTTCGGCAAGGCCGCACAACGCATTCCGACACACTGGAGAACCCGAAAGGCCATGACCAAGAGTGAAATACGATTTTTGGCAGCAAAAGTGAGAAAAATCACGCTTCACTAGCTTAGAGGCAACCGGTTGCGCCTGCAAGTCTCGCCCTCCCAATTTAACTGTCCCCCTACACTCTTCCCAAAATCAGAGGGAAATTCACCGGGTAAAGGTCCTTCTGAATCGGCTCAACCTGAAGCGTGTGCACCTTCCGCAACCAAACCGCTGATACAAACTCCGAATGAGTCTTGGCAAACGTTCCGCATTCGAGACTTGTCTCGATGAGCGTTTATCAATCAATCGGTCAATGACGCGACATTCACCGCGTTCCGTTCGCCATGATCGACGCGGGTCCAATTTTGCTCGGACCAGTAATTGCAGGTCCAGCCCGATTGGCTTTTGAAATAGATGGCTTCGCGATCAAAAAGGTAATCGGGCTGGTATTCCAAACCAATGTCATCCATGGATGGCGGCTCCGCGAGTTTGTCCACGTTCTGTCGGGTGGATTCCAGGATGTATTGCTGTCCGTCGATATTTACGACACACCAAGCATGGCCCTCCCCTCCGTGCTTCCCCAGAGCAACCCGCGCATCCAGCCCATAACCAGTCAGTAAATCGACCAGAAGTAGCGATGTGTCCTCGCAATCACCTGAACCAACGCGATAGGTATCGATGGGACTTTCCCAGGAATCGCTCCCTGAAATGCGTTTTGCATCATATTGATACCGGCACTTGTTCGAAACTTCCTTCCAAATCGCCATGACTTGCTCCATGGGTTCGGCGCCTTTTTGAATGGTCTCAGAGCGAATTCCGGTGAAAAACTGATTTGCCCGACGCCACTGACCATTCGAGTCCGATGCAATGATATCGTAAGGCTTCCTGCAGTTGGGGCAGGTGATGATCAGCGTGTTTTGGCCCTGGTTGCTCAGGGAAATTCCATGGCCTTTACCACAAAGTTTGCAGGTGGCGTAGTAAGCCCCCGATACATTTGCATCCATGGGAACTTCAAAACCCGGCAATTGACGGGCGAGCATAGCAAGACAGCCCAATCGCCGCTTGGAATCGTCCCGAAACACCCAAACTGCATAGTGGGAATGGTTTTCGTAACTCAGATCCTTCCATTTTGACAGTTCTGCGATCAACTGTTCCTTCTCCTTCGCGTAGACGAGGTTGGCTGAAAGCTCGTGAACCTGAGGTAGGCTCTTCTCAACATGGGAGAAGACCGAATGTAACGCATTTTCCCCGAGACTGGTGTTCGTTTCAGCGAACGACCGAATCGATTCCTGGAGGTGCTTGCTCGTTGCGAGCGGCTTGAGATCCGCTTGTGAACGAATCAAGTTTGCTGACAGCACCGCGTTCAGCAGAAAATCATCGGGATCCAAAGATGCCGCGGCCTCCGGTTCCCAACGTTGCAGCGTCGCCAATGCTACAGACAAGCCAGTAACGGCAGCTAGGTAGAAGAGATGGTGAGCGCGCATAAGGAACGCGCCATATTTACCATATTATCCAGACTTTTCAAACCTTTCGCTTTGCGTATTCTTTCGCAAAATAGGTAAGGATCATGTCAGCACCGGCACGCTTGATTCCCATCAGCGACTCAGCAACCACCTTGTCTTCGTCGATCCAGCCTGCCTGAGCCGCCGATTTGATCATCAGATACTCTCCACTGACTTGATACGCAGCGATTGGTAGATCGACCTCTGCCCTTAGTTTTGCGATGATGTCCAAATAGGGGCCAGCCGGCTTGACCATCATCATATCGGCACCTTCAGACTCGTCCAGCATCGCTTCCCGAAGTGCTTCACGAGCGTTCGCGGGGTCCATCTGATAGGTCTTTTTGTCACCCGATTTGGGGGCAGAATCCAAGGCACCGCGAAACGGACCGTAGTAGGCGCTCGCATACTTGGCCGTATAGCTCAGAATCGATACTTCCTGATGATTCCCCTCATCGAGAGCCGCCCGAATGGCCCCAATTCGCCCGTCCATCATGTCACTTGGCGCTACGATATCCGCCCCTGCATCTGCATGGCACATGGCTTGGCGGCACAGGATTTCCACGGTTTCGTCGTTCAGAATCCTTCCGTCCTGGGAAACGACTCCATCATGCCCATCGCTGTTGTAAGGATCGAGCGCAACGTCCGTAATCACCGCAACATCAGGAAACCTCGTCTTGATCGCGGAAATGACCGTCGGGATCAAGCCTTCGGGATTCCAGGATTCGTCAGCCGTTGAATTCTTCAAACGGTCTGGAATCGCAGGAAACAGGACAACGGCATGAATTCCAAGTTCATGCGCCGACTCCACTTCCCCCAAAAGACCGTCCAAACTCCACCGGAAGCAACCCGGCATGGAATCAATCGGCTCGTCCGTGCTCCCGTCCTGAACAAAAAGCGGGAGAATCAGATCACTCGCTGACAAACTTGTTTCGCGAATCAATCCACGAATAGAAGGGCTCTTCCGATTGCGCCGCGGTCGAGAAGGAAGGTAATCGAGTGGCATTATTCTTCTGTTGTGACGTCCTGCACCACATCCTCGGGTTTTTCCCCTTTGAGAAGGGCCACTTCCTTCTTCAGAAGTTGCATTTCAGCTTTCAACATTGCGATCTGGGTCTTCATCTCTTCCATGGCTGCCGTCTGTTCAGCATAGTTCTGCTTCAATTGACTGAACTGCTTGGGCAGGTCCTTCATTCCCTCTCCCATATCCAGGTCCTTGACGCTGTCTTTGAGAGAATCGAGCAGGCTACTCAATCCTTCGCCCTGCTCATCCTGAGCGATCACTCCAGGCAACAAGAGAAACAGAAACGCAGAAATTGAGGTAATGCGGATAACGGTCGATTTCATGGGGATTTTTGGGGCTAAGGTTAGTGAGCGTTACCACGAACCGGTGGCAATTTCCAGATCTCTTCCGCGTATTGTCGAATGGTTCGATCGCTTGAAAACTTTCCAACCCGGGCCGTATTCAGCACCGCCTTTTTCGCCCAGGACGCCTTCTTCCGGAACTCCCGATCCACCTCTTTCTGGCAGTTCACGTAGGAATCAAAGTCGGCGAGAACAAGAAATGGATCCCCGTTTTCCACCAAACTACGCTTCACGGCACCAGTTGCGTCGCGGTTATCCGTGAACGCATCGGAATCGAGCCAGTCGATCACCGCCCGCAGTTCTTCATTCTCCCAGTAGTAGTCGAACGACGAGTAGCCGCCTGCTACGAGCTTCTGGACTTCTTCAACGGTTTTTCCAAAGATGAAGATGTTCTCATCTCCGACTTCCTCACCGATCTCAACATTGGCTCCGTCAAGCGTTCCAATCGTCAAGGCGCCATTCAACGCCAGTTTCATGTTGCCTGTGCCACTGGCTTCTTTGCCCGCCGTTGAAATCTGCTCGCTCAAATCGGCCGCTGGGATGATTCGCTCGGCGAGCGTGACTCCGTAATTGGGAAGAAAAGCGATTTTCAATTTCCCTTTCACCCGTTCATCCCAATTGATCTTGTGGGCAACGGCATTGATGCAGTGAATGATGTGCTTGGCCAAGGTGTAACCCGGAGCAGCTTTCGCCGCGAAGACAAATACCCTCGGCGTGATGTCGAGATCCGGATTATTGATCAAGCGACGGTAGAGCGCCAGAATGTGAAGCAGGTTCAGGTGCTGGCGCTTGTATTCGTGCAAGCGCTTGATCTGCACGTCGAACATCGCGTCCGGATCAACCTGAATGCCGCAAAGCTCCTGAATGACTCCAGCCAAACGCTGCTTGTTACGATGCTTGATCGCCATGAACTGCTCCTGGAATCCGGAATCTCCGGCAAACTTTTCGAGGCCTGAGAGTTTCTCAAGATTAGTGGGCCAATCATTGCCAATCGAATCATCAATCAAACTTGAGAGCTCCGGATTGCACGCCTTGAGCCATCGGCGCGGTGTGATTCCGTTCGTCTTATTCTGAAAACGCTTGGGATAGAGTTTGTCGTATTCAGGAAACAGGCGCTCCTTCAAAAGTCGGGTATGGAGAGCGGCAACACCGTTGGTGGTGTGGCTTCCAATCACGCTCAAGGCCGCCATTCGAATCATTTTTGGCTGCGCCTCTTCAATGATGGAAAGTTTGGCCTTCATGGCATCATCTCCGGGCCATTCCTTCTCGACAACTTCGGTCAAAAACTTGCGATTGATCTCGTAAATGATCTGAAGATGCCGGGGCAATACATGCTCGAACAAGGGCACGCTCCATCGCTCCAACGCTTCGGGAAGCAGGGTGTGATTCGTGTAGCTGAAGGTCTTTTCACAGATCTTCCACGCCTCCTCCCAAGTGATCCCTTCGTCATCGATCAGGATGCGCATCAACTCGGGAATGGCGACAGCCGGATGCGTGTCGTTCAATTGAATGGCGACGAAGGAGGAAAGATTTTCCCAGTCATTTCCATCACGCTTGTGGCGCCGGAGGATGTCCTGCAGGCTACAGGCGACAAAGAAGTATTCCTGAACCAATCGGAGTTCGCGTCCCTGGGCCGTCGAATCATTTGGATAAAGGACTTTCGAGATCGTCTCACCCTCGACTTTATCGCGCACGGCTTCGACATATCCGCCCGCATCAAAGATCTTGAAGTTGAAGTTTTCGCTCGAACGAGATTCCCACAGTCGAAGGAAGTTAACGGTCGAAAGGCCATAACCGGCGATTGGAATGTCCATCGGAACTCCCAGAAGTGACTTCGTATCCTTCCAAACCCATTTTCCATGCCCCAACGTGTCGAACTCCTGCTCCACTTTCCCATACAGTTTGACCTCTACCGAGTATTCCGGACGGCAGATCTCCCACGGATTTCCGAACTTAATCCACTCATCGGGTTGCTCGACCTGACTGAAGTCCTCGAACGCCTGGCGAAAGAGACCAAACTCATAGTGAATTCCATACCCCACAGCTGGCAGATCAAGAGTAGCCAATGAATCCAGAAAGCATGCGGCCAGTCGACCGAGTCCACCATTGCCAAGCCCCATGTCCGGCTCCTCATCCACCAAGGTGTTCAGATCGCGGCCCAATTCTTCCAATGCCGCTTTCGTTTCGTCCCAAAGTCCGGTGTTTCGGAGGTTGTTCTCCAGCAGGCGCCCCATGAGGTATTCCATCGAAAGATAGTAAACGCGTCTGACATTTCCCTCCCGGTGGGTCACTCGGGTCTCACTGCTTCGATCAAGAATACGGTCCCGAACGGAAAGGCAAACCGCATTCCACCAATCCGAACGGCAGGCAGTCTCAGGATCGTGCGCCAGCGTGTACCGCAAATGGTTCACGATCGATCTCTTCATCCCGCCAACGGTATGATCCACATTAAATTTAAATCCATTTCCGCTCTGGGAGGACGTTTCAGTTTTCGATGTCATAAAAAGATGTTAGTCGATTGGTTAGAGCTTGAGCTACGGGGTGCCTGGCTTGTCAGAAGATGCCTTGCGCTCCTTGGCGTAGAGGTAATCTCCCGCAGGCCGGCGAATAAAGTGGAGGTCTTGGTGAGTAATGGTAACGGCCCGGCGCATCGCCTCCTCTTGAGGCGTTAGTTCAAGGTCGCCGCTTTCCGTCATCAAAATAATCCTCTCTCTTGCTTCCGGTAGCCGCGAACGTACCCGATCCGGTGTGCCCAAACCAAATTGAATGTGCCCTGAGCCGGCAACAACCACGCCAATCGGCTTCCCCTTTTCCTCCAACGTCGCCATCGCAGCAACGATGCTTTCCGCCATATGCTCGTCTCGAGAAACCTGAGCTTCGAACACGTTGCGCAGAAAATCGGGGTCAAACGCAGAGTGGACACTCAAGGCATGATTCATGAGTTTTTCGTAAATCGGATCTTCGGTCTGAATCTTTTCCGGCAACAGAGCTCGACTTGATGGATCCAACTCATCGATTCCGATTTGACTCACCTGACGAACGACTTCGAGCGGCGCATTCAGCCCAAACACAGCAATCCCCTCCTCCCGCGCCGTCTCTACGAGCTCACGGTAATCCATGTAATTCCGCCATTGCTTCTTCCACTCAATTGCTTCTGCCAATTGCTCAAACGAGATTTCGCCTCGGTTGAACCGGTCAACCTCAGACTGATCGCGTGCCTCGATTTGTTCCAATCCGAGCGCGATGGGTCGATCGCTTTTCGCGATCTCACGAAGAATCGCGACCTGCATGCGATGATGCCGATTCAGTCGATGCGTTTCCCCGATAAAGATCGTGTCGGACTCCCGGAGATCATTCCACATATCCTCCTCTTCCTCCACCGGTTCAGCGGACAGAAGGTCAATCCAAAATGCAGACCGCGCGGGCTCTCCACTGACGATGGACTGCAGGGAAAACACAACGGCTATCCAGAAAGAACCGAATTTCATAAAACGCCGGACGAATAGTCTAGGAAAGATGTCGATGCAAGCTCTCCACGCGTCTGGATTTCCATCATCAGACAAGATGAATGGTTACTCGCAGGCCTCAGTCTCAACTATGATCGATGGTTACTTCGCAGTCCTTCGAAAACCGGCACTCATAAGGCGCTCATCGTCTGCAACCTCCTTGACCTACTTATGACGAACTCCCCAACTTGCGAAACCAAACGAATCCTGATTATTGATGACGACGCTGACTTTGCCGAATCCTTGGCGGTAACCATTTCTCGAAGTCGCCCCTTCGAGATCGAAGTCGAAAATCATTCGCAGCTAGCCAGAACCACCGCTCTTCGGTTTCGACCGGATCTCATGATTCTCGACGTCATGATGGATCGGCTTTCCGGCCCCGATCTCTATTTTCTGTTTCAACGCGATGAGAATCTGAAGCGAATCCCCATCGTTATCATTTCAGGCATCATCAACCAAGACGGTGAGGATACGTCCGCTGTCGGGCTTGGGTTTGTGAAGAGAGTTCCACGTTTGTCAAAACCGTTTGCTCTGAACCACCTTTTGGAAGCAATGGACGCCCAATTGGAAAAAGCCTCCCGAAAAAGAGCACCACGCCGCCGCAAAAAGCAGCCTTTTCCGGCCATCGCCTGACTCGATCGCCAGAATTCTGCCTGCACCTGATGAATTCGCTGGCGAATCGCGCTCTCCCAGCGAAATTCCTGACAGGTCGCCTATGATCGACTTTGCCTCGCCCCAATGGTTCATTCTACTTCTGGTCCTTCCTTTTCTGGTCGGGCTAAAGGTATGGTCGCGTACCCGAAGCTCGAGAGGCGTGAATGCCTTTACGGCCAAACGGCTGCAACCAGTACTCGTTCACAAGACGCCGGCTCCAGCTGACTGGATTGCCTATGGCCTCCAATTGCTGGCCATTGCCCTGCTTGTCACGGCAGCGGCTCGCCCACAATGGGGATTTCGCGAAGTCGAATCCCTCACCAAAGGAAGAAACGTCATCATCGCGATCGACACTTCCAACAGCATGTTAGCCGAAGATCTGCAACCTAACCGGCTGACCCGGGCCAAATTGGCGGCTCA
>TARA_R110002096_G_C14660288_1_pt1 | contig 17629 bp, 13 predicted proteins | sample TARA_R110002096 | Tara Oceans TARA_R110002096 (sample SAMEA4397295) | marine metagenome | biome: Polar Biome; feature: [DCM] deep chlorophyll maximum layer (ENVO:01000326); material: water (ENVO:00002006), including particulate matter (ENVO:01000060) such as... | depth 35 m | reverse complement strand
GATGTTCACGTGGGGCTTGTTGCGGTTGAATTTTTCTTTTGCCATGACTTTTATGCTCCTCTTACCTTTGCGACGACGTCTTCTCTGATGCCCGCGGGCACTTCGTTATAGTTCTTTAGCTGCATCGAATAGGTCGCTCTGCCTTGGGTTCGGGACCGCAAATCGGTCGCGTATCCGAACATTTTTGACAGGGGAACTAAACAGGCGATGACCTGTACACCAAGCCGCGCTTCAATTCCAGCGATCTTTCCGCGTCTCGCATGCAAATCTCCAACAACGTCCCCAACGTGATCGTCTGGGACCACAACTTCGAGCTCCATAATTGGCTCTAGAAGTACCGGAGAAGCAGCTTTTGCGGCATCGCCAAAGCACCTTAGTGCGGCGATATTAAAAGACATTTCGCTAGAATCGACGGGATGAAGGTTGGCGTCGAGAACGGTCACTTTGAGATCGACCATGGGAAAGCTGGCGATCGGGCCGGTTTTTGCGGCTTCTTGCAATCCGGATTCGATCGCGGCCAGAAATGGCTTCGGAAATTCACTCGGCAGCTCGGATTCGAAGTGAAGTGCACAGCCACATGTCGCGGGTTCAACGCGAAGGCGAACACCAGCGTATTGCCCAATCGCATGGCCGCCGGCTTCGGATGCCAGGGGTGCTGCGCGCTCGAGAAGATAGTGGTTCTCACCGACGGCGCTGACCGTCTCCCGGTAGGCAACCTGAGGGCGCCCTGCCCGAGCTTTGACCCCAAACTCGCGGGCCAGCCGGTCGACAACAACTTCAAGGTGCAGCTCGCCCATACCGCGCAGGACGGTTTGGCCGCCACTGGTATCGACAGCCACACTCGGATCCTCGGCGGCGATCGAAACGAGCGACGCGCGAAGCAGCTCGTGGTCTGCCTCGGTCTCGGGCTCTAATACGACTGTCGCCACAGGAAGTGGTACGTGAATCTGTTGGAGAACGATGGGTGCTGCCGGATCGCACAAGGTGTCTCCGGTTGTGGTGACGCGAAGCCCGACCGCAGCGCCAATGTCCCCGGCCACAAGCTCCTTCACGTCTTCACGGTAGCTCGCGTGCATGCGCACAAGCCGGCCGACCTTCTCAAGTTTGTCTTGAGAAGTGTTTAGAAGTTGCTCAGCGCTACGCACGACGCCGGAGTAAACTCGCAGGTAGGTCACCTGTCCAACCTTGGGGTCGCTCATTACCTTAAAGGCCAAAGCAGTGACCGGAGCATCGTCGGAGGGATCGCGCCAGAGGGTGACTCCATCGGTTGGGCTGAGCCCTTCGAGAGCACCGACGTCGGTGGGCGATGGCAGATAATCGACGATGGCGTCGAGTAAGTTTTGGATGCCGCGGTTTTTGAGAGCGGCGCCCATGATGACTGGCACAGCCTTCATGGAGAGAGTCGCTCGGCGAACCGCTGCGATGATGTCCTCTGGTGCAATCTCGGTCTCGGCCAGGTACTGCACCATGATGGCGTCATCTACCTCGGCCAGAGTCTCGAGCATGATGCCGCGCGCGAGCATGGCTTCGTCGTGAAGCTCCTCGGGAACGTCTACATCGTGGTAGCGCTGCCCCTGCCCGCTCTCTTCCCAGATCCGCGAGCGGAAGTAGATGAGGTCTACGAGGCCGTTGAAGTCACCCTCAACACTGTGCGGCATTTGAAGGACAATGGGATTTGCTCCCAAGCGATGCCCGAGGTCTTCGGCGACAAGTGCGGGGTTTGCCCCGATGCGATCGCACTTGTTGATAAAGGCGATGCGCGGGACGTCGTAACGGTCGGCTTGTCGCCAAACCGTCTCGCTCTGTGGCTCGACTCCGCTTACCGCGCAGAAGATTGCCACCGCCCCATCTAAGACACGCAGCGAGCGCTCGACTTCGACTGTGAAGTCGATGTGGCCCGGGGTATCGATGAGATTGCAGTGATGCGCTTCGCCGCCGTGGGAGGCCCACTGAAACGAAGTGGATGCGGCGGTGATCGAGATGCCGCGCTCCTGCTCTTGCTGCATCCAATCCATGACTGATGCGCCGTCGTGCACTTCGCCCATACGGCTGGAGACGCCCGAGTAGTAGAGAATACGCTCGGTCGTCGTCGTCTTACCGGCGTCGATGTGAGCCATGATTCCCAAATTGCGAATCTGCTCAATAGCGGGCACGTTCATTTCAGGTGCGCGGGTTTGAAGCGTCGAGCGAAGAGCGGCAGCGGAGGCAAGACAAGTGGGATGTACAAAGCCAATACGGGTACTGGCTGAGTCTGTCCTACTTGTGCTTGGTCTCGGTGGTTCGGTTTGCACTTTATGAAAGCAGATACCAATTTGTTGGTTTCTGCTTCTGCGGCGTTTGGTGTTGCCAAACGTCTTTCGTGGTCCTGTGCCGCCTATCGAGCCCGATGTTGCGTCCGCGCCTCCTCTAGCTGAAATGAATGATATGGCCTTCGAATCTCGCGGAGTGCCTAGGCCAGAAAGGCCGGGAGCAAGTCCCAGCCTTTCTTCAGCGTCGCGATTTGTGACGCCGAAGCGTCAACGTGGCCAGCCTGTAAACAGCCTGGCCAAGCCTGCTACCAACGGTAGTGAGAGTAGGCTTTGTTAGCGTCTGCCATCTTGTGCACGTCTTCGCGCTTCTTGACAGCACCACCGCGGTTTTGTGCGGCGTCGAGAATCTCGTTAGCGAGACGATCGGTCATAGTCTTCTCACCGCGCTTGCGGGCGAAGCTTACAAGCCAACGCATACCGAGAGCTTGTGAACGCTCGTGACGAACGTCGACTGGCACCTGGTAGGTAGAACCACCGACACGGCGGCTCTTAACCTCAACGCGAGGTTTCACGTTGGTGAGAGCTCGCTCCCACACTTGCAACGGGTCGTCCTTAGCGCGCTCGGCAACAAGGTCGAGAGCACCGTATACGATACGTTCTGCGGTTGATTTCTTACCGTCGCTCATGATGACGTTCATGAACTTGGTTAGACGGCGACGAGCCTCTAGGGGCGCGTCTGTGAATTTTGGATCCGGAAGCGGCTTGCGCTTTGGTACTTCACCTTTACGGGGCATATCTCAGTCCTACTTAGGTCGCTTGGTGCCGTACTTTGAACGGCTATTCTTACGATTGGCGACGCCAGTTGTATCGAGGGTTCCTCGAACAACGTGGTAGCGAACACCGGGAAGGTCTTTCACACGGCCGCCTCGGATGAGGACAACAGAGTGCTCCTGAAGGTTGTGGCCTTCTCCACCGATGTAGGACGTAACCTCCATACCGTTGGTCAAGCGAACACGAGCTACCTTGCGGAGCGCCGAGTTCGGCTTCTTAGGAGTCGAAGTGTAAACACGAACACACACGCCACGCTTTTGCGGGCACGCCTTTAGAGCAGGCGTTGTGGTCTTTTTGATGATTTTTTTACGTCCTTTACGGACCAACTGATTAATCGTGGGCATGGATGTCTCAGGTCAATTCAAGTCTAGTGAGAAGGCGGCATTCTATGGATGGACCGCAGAGAGTCAAGGAGTTTCGGCGTCCATTCGGAAACCGAGGTAGATCTAATGGACGATCGAACATTACAATCGCGTCGAGAATTAGTGAGTCCAACGGTCGCTTTGCGGGGCTTCTTCTTCGTACCCATGGGAGAGAAGGAAGTGATAAAGCACCTCTTTAGAGTGTGGAGTCTCAACTACGCACTCAAAAAGCTGTTCACCGGACTCGTCGGAAACTGACTGCACGTAGGCGATCTCGGAGGCCAAAACAATGACCTCTCCGACCAGATCTTTTGCCCGAAGAAGCTGAACCACTTGGGTATCTTGGTCTTCGGTGACCACATCCCAGTGATAATCATCGTGATCCATCAGCACCGAGTAGGGAGTCCCAACTCGGATGATGCAATTGCGATGCGCTCGCAGCCACGCCCAGAACTTGTCAAAGGGCAGCGTTGAGATATCGGACTCTGGAGCCTGCGGCGGCATTGGAGGCGCACTCTGACAGAATCGCCCTCCCCTGGCAAGCCGTGTAGGGGAATTGCTGGCAATCCCGGACAGGATGGTGCTTAGAAGCCTGAGACTAAGGCTTTGGCGGAGCCGCGATGTAGAGATACTTCTGGTCGCGGTCTTTTTCCATGCGGGTCACACGGTCAATGATGTCTTGCCCACTCGTCTTCCCAATAGGGCCAGAGGCGTGGCGTCCGGTTGTTGAGGCGATGAGATCGGTGTAGCTGCGAAGGCCACTAAGCTCGTTGACGACGGTTGCGTCATACGCATCGGTAGCCGCGTTGCAGAAGCCCAGAAAGATCAGACCATCGTCTGCAGTAAGACTCGCCAAGCTTCCCGCAAACTTGTTGTAGGCATCTTCGTCGACGGTTTCGCTGAACTCGTTCTGAATAGGACTGCAGGCTGGGCCAGCAAGCTCGTTGATATAGTCATCCGTGCACTGGTTGAAACAGCCGTCGAAGCAATTCACGTTGCGCTCTTGCCCCTCGAAGGTCTCGCAAGTGACGTCGCACCCCTGCTCGCAGTTGGCGAATTCGGTTTCGTCCCAAACTCTCTGTGCGCAGGCATCGTAGTCATCTTGTTGTTGCTGGGTAACCTGCTCGAAAAGGGTGTCTGTGACGCTATCGTACTGTGTGAGAAGGGTCTCGCGGTTCGAATCCACAAAGTCGGCAAAGTCGGCTAAGTAGGTCGTTGAGTATTCAAATACGACGCCTGGCTGTAGGGTCCACTGCTCGACGATACGACTGTTCTCAATTGTGCGACTTACGTCTCCACGGGTCAGTGGGCCATCGAGTGCCCCGTGACCGACGATGATGACGCGGTCAAAGGTTGTGCCTGCAAAATCGCTGGCATGCTGGTCAAGGTCTTCCCATCGCTCAATGCGTGGAACTGTCACGATCTCGGTGACGCCCTTGGCTCGGTACCATATAGCATAAGGAATGCCGTTCTTGGAACGCACAATCACCGCCCCAATCGGCCGCCAACGAAAAGAGCGCCTCATCCGAGATTGGATAAGGCGCTCTTGGAAGTGCATCTGAGGACGGTCCTCAGATGCGCTGTGTCGTTGTATTAGCTTACTGCTGGAGGCAGAGCAGTCTCTTGTGGCATCGCAACTGGTGGCGGCACGACATCTGCTGTGTGCTGCTCTGGGGCGACATCCGAGACAGGAGCATCCACGACCATGCTGAGGCGCTTGTACGCTCCAAGGCCAGTACCTGCAGGGATAAGGCGTCCCATGATGACGTTCTCTTTAAGTCCACGGAGGTAATCGATACGTCCTCGAATCGATGCTTCGGTGAGAACCTTGGTGGTCTCTTGGAAGGACGATGCGGAGATGAACGACTCAGTGGAGAGAGAAGCCTTCGTGATGCCGAGAAGCAGAGGCTCGCCTTTAGCAGGCTGACCACCGTTGATCATGACACGCTCATTCTCTTCTTCGAAGATGTGGCGTTCCACATGCTCGTCGACGAGGAAGTTCGTATCACCAACATCTTTCACAGCGATGCGGCGAAGCATGCAGCGAACGATGACTTCGATGTGCTTATCGTTGATGCGCACACCTTGAAGTCGGTAGACCTCTTGGATTTCGTCGACCAGGTACTCAGCAAGTGCCTGCTCACCCATAACTCGCAGAATGTCGTGCGGGTTGGATGAACCATCGACGAGAGCCTCACCAGCGCGGACTTTATCGCCCTCGCGGATCGCAAGGTGCTTGTTCTTGGTAACCAAGTACTCGCGCGGCTCGCCAACGTCTGGATTGACGATGACCTTGCGCTTGCCTTTGGTGTCCTTGCCAAAGCTAACCAGACCATCAATCTCAGAGATGATGGCTTGATCTTTAGGCTTACGAGCTTCGAAGAGCTCGGCAACACGAGGAAGACCACCGGTAATATCTTTGGTCTTCGTCGACTCGCGGGTGATTTTAGCAATCACGTCGCCAGCCTCGATGCGCGAACCTTCAACAGCGTAGATGTTCGACATTGTCGGCAAGTAGTACGTTGCCGTCATTTTCTTGTCGAGCTCGATAACCTCGCCGTTGTCGTCCTTGATGACGATACGCGGGCGAGCTTCCGGGTCCTTCGACTCCATGATGACTTTGCGCGAGAGGCCCGTTACCTCATCGACCTGCTCGGTCATGGTCACAGCTTCGATGATGTCGGCGAAGCCTACGATACCGGAGACCTCTGTGACGATTGGCATCGAGAACGGATCCCATTCGGACAGTAGTTGTCCTGCAGTGATTGTCTGATCCTCTTTGACAAGAAGCTGAGCTCCGTACTGAAGACCGTAGCGCTCACGCTCACGACCCATGCTGTCTTTGATGATGAGCTCGCCCTGGCGATTCATGACAACCCAGTAGTCCTTCTTGCCAACAAGCTGGACACCCTCAAGATGGACCGTACCGTTGGTACGAGCCTCTAGAGAGGATTGCTCGTGTGCAAGAGCGGCAGCACCACCGATGTGGAACGTACGCATGGTGAGCTGAGTACCAGGCTCGCCAATCGACTGAGCACCGATGACGCCAACAGCCTCGCCGATAGCGACCATCTTGCCCCGTGAGAGGTCACGGCCGTAGCAGAGGCTACAGATTCCGCGACGCACTTGGCAGGTAAGCACCGAGCGAATCTTCACGCGATCGATACCCGATTGCTCGATAGCGTGGGCAGCTTCCTCGGTGATTTCTTCATCGACACTCGCGAGGAGTGTTCCGTTGTACGGATCGACAATGTCTTCTAGAGGACAGCGACCAAGGATTCGGTCACTGAGGCGTTCGATAATTTCGCCGCCCTCAATGAGAGCCATCATCTCAACACCCTCGAGGGTGCCGCAGTCGTACTCCGCAATGATGGAGTCCTGAGCGACATCGACGAGACGACGAGTTAGGTAACCCGAGTTTGCCGTCTTAAGAGCGGTATCTGCCAGACCTTTACGAGCACCGTGTGTGGACGTGAAGTACTGAAGAACCGAGAGACCCTCGCGGAAGTTCGTGGTGATTGGTGTCTCAATAATCTCACCAGATGGCTTGGCCATAAGACCACGCATACCAGCGAGCTGACGCATCTGCTGAGCAGAACCACGAGCACCCGAGTCGGCCATGATGAAGATGGAGTTGAACGAAGCATCAGTGAATTTCTCACCTGTCTTCGGGTTCTCGTACTCTTGCGTCGAGATACCTTCCATCATTTCTTTAGCGATGGCTTCTGCAACCTGAGCCCAGATATCAACGATCTTGTTGTATCGCTCACCGTCGGTGATGAGCCCCTCGGTGTACTGCTCTTCGATCTCGGCGACTTCGCGTTGAGCCCCCTCGATGAGCGTGTACTTGGCCGGTGGAATCGTCATATCGCTGATGCAGATCGAGATGCCAGCTTTGGTCGAGAGCTTGAAGCCCATGGTTCGAAGCGAGTCGGCAAGAAGGACAGTCGCCTTCTGACCGCAGGCTCGGTAGACCTTGTCGATAAGCTCGGCAAGCTGCTTCTTACCCATGACCGAGTTGACCATCTCGAAGGGAACTTCGGGAGGACACTGCTCGTAGAGCAAGACGCGGCCTACAGTGGTCACGACAGGCTTTGTGCCCGCTTTGACGCGGCACTTGATCTTGGCTTGCACGTGAAGCTTGCCTTGATCGTATGCCATAAGAACTTCACCTACGCTGGCGAAGACACCGCAAAGGCCCGTGCGACCAGCTTCGGTTGTTGGCTCGTACGTACCCATTGCGAACGGACGCTCGCGAGTGAGGTGGTAGAGACCAAGAACGATATCCTGTGAAGGAACGATGATGGGCTTGCCGTTTGCTGGCGAGAGGATGTTGTTCGTACTCATCATGAGTACGCGCGCTTCCATCTGTGCCTCGAGGGACAGAGGAACGTGCACAGCCATCTGATCGCCATCGAAGTCGGCGTTGAACGCAGCGCAGACTAGAGGGTGAAGCTGAATAGCTTTTGACTCGACAAGGACAGGCTCGAAAGCCTGGATGCCAAGACGGTGCAAGGTAGGAGCACGGTTGAGAAGAATCGGGTGCTCTTTAATGACCTCTTCAAGGATGTCCCAAACTTCTGGGCGCTCCTTCTCGACAAGCTTCTTAGCGCTCTTGATCGTAGTGACCAGTCCGCGCTCTTCTAGCTTGTTGTAGATGAAAGGTGTGAAGAGCTCGAGAGCCATCTTCTTTGGAAGACCGCACTGGTGCAGGCGAAGCTCAGGACCAACGACGATAACCGAACGACCAGAGTAGTCGACGCGCTTACCGAGAAGGTTCTGACGGAAACGACCTTGCTTGCCTTTGAGCATGTCGCTCAGAGACTTGAGTGGACGCTTGTTTGGACCAGTGATTGTCTTGCCGCGACGACCGTTGTCGAAGAGTGCATCGACCGATTCTTGAAGCATGCGCTTCTCGTTTCGGATGATGATCTCAGGAGCGTTAAGCTCGAGAAGTCGCTTGAGACGGTTGTTGCGGTTGATGACGCGACGGTAGAGATCGTTGAGATCCGACGTTGCGAAACGACCACCATCGAGAGGGACAAGAGGACGAAGGTCGGGCGGGATAACCGGTACGACTTCGAGCATCATCCACTCTGGCTTGTTGCCAGACTCGCGGAATGCCTCGAGAACCTTAAGACGCTTGGAAAGCTTCTTGCGCTTGGCCTCAGAGGTAACCTCTTTTAGCTCAAGGCGAAGTTGCTCGGATGTGGTGTGCACGTCGAGCTCTTTGAGAAGCTGAAGGATCGCTCCAGCGCCCATGCCCGCTTCGAATGCATCGTAGCCAAGCTCGTCGATCGCCTTGTTGTAGCGCTCTTCCGAAAGGCGCTCGCCTGCTTCGAGACCAGAGTCACGAGCATCAAGGACAATGTACGCCTCACAATATAGAACCTTCTCGAGTTCCTTTAGAGGAATGTCGAGCAGGTTGCCGATGCGACTAGGCAGCGACTTGAGAAACCAGATGTGAGCGACCGGCGTTGCAAGGGTGATGTGACCCATGCGCTCGCGACGGACTTTGCTCTGAATGACTTCGACGCCGCACTTCTCGCAGACGACACCGCGGTGCTTCATGCGCTTGTACTTGCCGCAGTTGCACTCGTAGTCTTTTACAGGCCCAAAGATTTTGGCGCAGAAGAGGCCATCTTTCTCAGGCTTGAATGTTCGGTAGTTGATTGTCTCAGGCTTTTTGACCTCGCCCTGAGACCAATCGCGGATCTTCTCTGGGCTGGAAAGCATGATCCGGATCGCGCTGAAAGAGCGTGGATCCTTGGGACGCTCGAAGAAATTGAAAATGTCCTTCATATCTGTGTCCTTATTCGTTTCTCTAAAAAATTAGTAGGCGGGTAATTTGTTTGTTTGCCAGCTCTTCGAGCTGGCGGGTGAAGAGGCGAAACAGTTTCGCCTCTTCCTGTCTCTGGCAGAGAGTTAGCTAGTACGCTCCGAGAGCTGGCTTGTACGAAGAGACGAAACAGTTTCGTCTCTTCACGCCAGCTCAGAGAGCTGGCAACTAAGCTCGAAGAGCTAAAAAGAAGCTAGCTAGACCCGCCTACTTTCTCTGCAACTTCTTTGGCCAGTGCGGCGAGGCCGGCTGGAACAGAAGGTGTTGCTTCGGTCTTGATAGCGACGGTGCGTGGGTCCTCGATGAGCTCGACGTTCAGGCAAAGAGACTGAAGCTCTTTGAGGAGAACGTTGAACGACTCGGGAAGCCCAGCCTCAAGGACGTGCTCGCCCTTGACGATGCTCTCGTACATGCGAGTACGACCAACAACATCATCGGACTTGACGGTGAGGAATTCCTGCAGCGCGTATGCGGCGCCGTAGGCTTCCATCGCCCAAACTTCCATCTCACCCAGACGCTGACCACCAAACTGGGCCTTGCCGCCGAGAGGCTGCTGGGTAACCAGAGAGTATGGTCCGATGCTTCGTGCGTGGATCTTGTCGTCGACCAAGTGGTGCAACTTCAGGAAGTACATGACGCCAACCGTGACAGGCTTGTCGAAAGGCTCGCCTGTCATGCCGTCCCACAGCTGCATCTGACCCGACGCCGGAAGACCAGCCATACTTAGCGCTTCAAGGATTTCGTCCTCGGTAGCACCATCAAAGACCGGCGTTGACATGTGGACACCGCGGCGCAGCTTGTTGGCGTAAACGCCAATGTCTGTGTCGCTAAGACCATCGATGTACTCGGTTTGATCGTCGGCTGAGAAGATCTTCTTGAGCTGAGTTCGAAGAACCTCAGGTGACCACTCGGTCTTGAGGTACTTGTCAATCTGCGCGCCGATGCGACGAGCAGCCCAGCCGAGGTGAACCTCGAGGATCTGTCCCACGTTCATTCGAGAAGGAACGCCGAGCGGGTTGAGCACGATGTCGACAGGAGTTCCGTCTTCAAGGTACGGCATGTCCTCTTCGGGAAGAACCCGAGAGACAACACCCTTGTTGCCGTGGCGACCAGCCATCTTATCGCCGACGCGAAGCTTGCGCTTAATCGCGACGTAGACTTTGACGAGCTTGATGACACCAGGAGGCAACTCGTCGCCTTTGGTGAGCTTCTCGATCTTGTCGCCGTACTGGCTCTCGATCTCGTAGACATCATCTTCGCGCTTAAGAGCGAGCTTCTCGAGCTGTTGCTCGATCTTGCCATCACCCTCGAGAGCAAACTCATGCCAGTACTTCATTGGCACTGCGTCAAGAGTCTCTTTATCGAGCTTCTGTCCGCGCTCAACGAGCATCTGACCTTTGTCGTCAACGAGGTTCGCTGCCACAACTTTGTTGTGTACGAGCTTCTTCATACGACCGAAGTACGAATCAGAAATAATCTTAATCTCTGTTCGTTGGTTGAGAAGGAGTCGCTCTTTCTCAGCTTCTTCGATTGCAAGAGCGCGCTCATCCTTGTCCGTACCTTTGCGAGCAAAGACGCGGGCGTTGATGACAACACCAGTTACACCTGGAGATACGCGAAGTGAGCTATCGCGAACGTCGCCGGCCTTCTCGCCAAAGATGGCTCGAAGCAGCTTCTCTTCTGGAGAGAGTTGCGTCTCGCCCTTCGGAGTAATCTTACCGACGAGAATGGCGCCAGCTTTAACCTCGGCACCAACTCGGACGATTCCAGATTCATCGAGTTCAGCCAGAGCGTCTTCGCCGACGTTCGGGATGTCTCGAGTGATTTCTTCTTTGCCAAGCTTGGTGTCACGAGCAACGCACTCGAACTCTTCGATGTGAACCGAAGTGTAAGAATCGTTCTTAACCATTCGCTCCGAGATAAGAATCGAATCCTCGAAGTTGTAGCCGTTCCAAGGCATGAAGGCGACAACAGCGTTTTGGCCAAGAGCCAACTCGCCGGTCTCGGTGGCAGGACCATCCGCGATTACGTCGCCAGCCTTAACTGTGTCCCCTTTGCCAACGATTGGCTTCTGGTTCATGCAGGTGTTCTGGTTAGAACGCTGGAACTTAGTGAGGTTGTAGATGTCGGGCTTGACGCCACCTGGGTCATCCGCAGATGCCTCAAAGGCGCGAACCACGATGCGAGTTGCATCGACAGATTCGACAACACCATCGCGCTTGGCAACGGCGGTTACACCGGAGTCACGAGCAACAATGCCCTCCATGCCGGTACCGACAAGTGGAGCTGCCGTGCGTACAAGAGGTACGGCCTGGCGCTGCATGTTTGCACCCATGAGAGCGCGGTTTGCATCATCGTGCTCAAGGAACGGAACGAGACCCGCAGCAACCGATACGAGCTGCTTTGGCGAAACGTCCATGAGAGTGACTTCTTCTGGACGAGCCATAAGAACATCACCGGCTTGACGCGACGATACGAGTTCTTCTGTGAAGCTACCGTCTTCGCCGATGACCGCGTTGGCCTGAGCGATGATTTGCCCCTCTTCTTGAAGAGCCGAGTAGAACTTCACGTCGGAAGAAACCTGGTTGTCCACGACACTTCGGTATGGCGTCTCGATGAAGCCGTACTGGTTGACGCGGGCAAAAGTCGAGAGAGATGCGATGAGACCAATGTTTGGCCCCTCGGGAGTCTCAATCGGACAGATTCGACCGTAGTGCGTTGGGTGCACGTCGCGAACTTCGAAGCCAGCGCGCTCACGGGTGAGACCACCGGGCCCAAGTGCCGAGAGACGACGCTTGTGCGTGACCTCGGAAAGCGGGTTGGTTTGATCCATGAACTGCGAGAGCTGTGAGCTACCGAAGTACTCCTTCACAACAGCCGAGACAGGCTTGGCGTTGATAAGGTCGTGCGGCATAAGCGTCTCAATCTCTTGAGACATGCTCATGCGCTCTTTGATGGCGCGCTCCATGCGGACCAGACCAATGCGGTACTGGTTCTCCATGAGCTCGCCTACGGCGCGAACACGGCGGTTGCCGAGGTGATCGATATCATCGATGAGCCCGCGACCGTTGCGAAGCTCGATGAGGTAGCGAACCGTCTCGAGGATGTCGTTCTTAGAAAGAACAGGACGATCCAAAGACTCATCAGTCTTGAACTTGTAGTTCAGCTTTAGGCGACCAACCTTAGAAAGGTCGTAACGCTCGGGGTTGAAGAACAAGTTGTTAAACAGGTTCTGCGCGGCTTCCACTGTGGGTGGGTCACCTGGACGAAGACGACGGTAAATCTCTTTGATTGCCTCGTCCGGCCCTTGCAGCTTGTCGGCGCTGAGTGTGTTTCGAAGGAAGCCACCAACGTTGAGACCATCGATGAAGAGAATCTCTACAGTGTCGACGCCGTGATCACGAAGTTCGCCAATGCTCTCTTCTGTGAGTTCTTCGTTGCACTGAAGGATAACTTCGCCGGTTGACTCGTCGATGACGTCGCGGGCGCTAACCTTGCCAACAATCTCGTCGAGCTCTGCATCAAGCCTGTCGATGCTGGAGTCTTGAAGCTTGCGAATCGCGCCCTTTGTGAACTTCCGGTTCTTGCGAACAAGAATCTCTTTGGAGTCGGGGTGGCGAATGTCGCGAGTTGCGCGCTGCCCCAAAAGAAGATCGTAGTCGATCGACTTTGTGAACTTGCCATCGGCTCCGAGAAAGACGGTCTCGGTGTTGTAGTAGTAGTTAAGCAGCTCTTCGGTTGTGTATCCGAGCGCGCGCAGAATCACCGAAGCATAGAGCTTACGGCGACGATCGATGCGAACGTAGAGCAGGTCTTTGTGGTCGAACTCGAAGTCGAGCCAAGAACCGCGGTACGGAATGACGCGGGCGTTGTAGAGCAGCTTTCCAGAGGAGTGGCTCTTGCCTTTGTCGTGGTCGAAGAAAACACCGGGTGAGCGGTGAAGCTGGGACACGATGACGCGCTCGGTGCCGTTCACGATGAACGTACCGCTATTGGTCATAAGGGGAATTTCACCGAAGTAAACTTCCTGCTCTTTCACGTCGCGAATCGACTGGAGACCAGTCTCTTCGTTGACGTCCCAAACCACGAGGCGAATGACGACTTTCACAGGAGCTGCGAACGTCATGCCGCGTGCGCGACACTCGTCAACGTCGTATTTCGGACGCTCGAGGTTGTAAGAGACAAACTCTAGAGACGATGTCTCGTTAAAGTCCTTAATAGGGAAGACGCTCTTGAAGACGCCTTGGAGACCAATATCATCACGCTCTTCGTGAGGAATCTTGTCTTGCAGAAATTGGTCGTAAGACCGTTTCTGGATATCGATCAAGTTCGGGATATCGATTGTTTTAGCGAGCTTTGCGAAGCTCTTTCTGACCCGAAAGTTGTTCTGGATTACCGACGCCATGAAGTCCTCTTGAACGATTTAAGAAATATTCTGTTGCAAGCTAGCTTGTTCGTAGCTTTGCGACTGGGGATCTCGACCTGAGCACCAGGCCGAAAAAGACGGGAGCGGACCACCCGTTATGGATGGCCCGTTACCCTTAGCTCTTGAAGCGGAAGCTTCTCGAGCAGCTATGCGAAAGTGTTCGCATTTACAATTAGACAGCCGGATCGAATTATTTGACTTCGACCTCTGCGCCAGCTTCTTTAAGCTTAGCGGCGACTTCATCAGCCTCTTCCTTAGAAACGCCTTCTTTGATGGCTTTAGGAGCGGACTCCACAAGCTCTTTAGCGTCTTTAAGTCCAAGACCAGTGATCTCGCGAGCGGCCTTGATGACCTGGATTTTCTTAGCGCCTGCATCCTTAAGGATGACGTCAAACTCAGTTTGAGCTTCAGCAGGTGCAGCAGCTTCGCCACCACCGCCGCCGCCGCCGCCGACCATTACAGGTGCAGCTTTGACGCCCCACTTGTCTTCGAGGTCAGTTGTGAGCTCTACGAGCTGCATGACGGTCATGCCGCTGAGAAATTCGATTACGTCTTCTTTGTTAAGATCTGCCATTTTATATATCCTTTAGCCACACTTTCGTGCTTTGGCGGCTGTCTAGCTGTTTAGCGAACGCTCGCGCGCCGCCAGTAAATACATGAAGTTTTGCGGTGCGGCTATTGTCTGACGGACAAATTGCTGCGGTGCCGCGATGAAAGTCATAAGGAGGCTTGCTTGACAAGCTGGCTTGTCTGGCATCTTCGATAGCCGGTCTACACCAGCAACGTCTAGGCTCTCGCCCTCGAAGTACCCGCCCTTGATGACGAATTTCTTGTTGTCTTTTGCGTACTTGACTGCCACTTTGGCAGCGTCCGCAGGAGATTCCGTTGACCAGATTACCGCCGTTGGGCCAGCGAGATGCTCAGACATGACTTCCATGTCTGTGCCCTTAATCGCGAGCTTCACGAGGGTGTTCTTTAGGACTTTGTAACCACAACCGGCTTTGCGAAACTCTTCGCGAAGTTCGGTGATGCTTCCAACGTCCATGCCGCGGAAATCAGCGAGCACAATGCTCATTACGTTTTCGAAGGATTCACGAATCTCTCCGACTACGGCTTCTTTTCCTGTTCTATCCATCGGTTCTCCCCTATTTCGCCACAACAATCGAAGCCGGATCTACTTTGATACCCGGTCCGTAGGTGGAAGAGATGGTGATCGACTTGACGTATGTACCTTTGGCCGTTGATGGCTTGAGTTTCATAAGCGTCTCTACGAAAGACGATAGATTCTCTGCAAGCTTGTTCGTTTCGAACGAAGCTTTGCCAATCGGCGAGTGCACAATGCCAGCCTTTTCGACGCGGAACTCGACACGACCAGCTTTAAGCTCGCCGACAGCCTTTTTGACGTCCATAGTCACGGTGCCAACCTTAGGGTTGGGCATCAGGCCTCGAGGTCCGAGGACGCGACCGATCTTACCGACCTGCCCCATCATGTCTGGTGTTGCAACGACAGCGTCGAAGCCAAACCAGTTCTCGTCTTTGATCTTGTTAACGTATTCTTCGCCGCCAGCGAAATCGGCACCAGCTTCCAAAGCTTCTTTCGCTTTGTCAGGCCGAGCAATACAAAGAACGATCTTTGTCTTGCCTGTTCCGTGCGGTAGCACGACAGCACCACGAACCATTTGGTCCGCATGTTTGGGATTAACTCCCAGGCGTACAGCAACGTCGATTGTCTCATCGCTCTTTCCTGAAATTTTCATTTCGGGAAGTAGAGCGACAGCCTCTTCAAGAGGATATCGACGATTCCGGTCGACCTTTTCTGCGGCAGCTCTATATTTTTTTCCAGCCATTCGGCCTCCTCGCAGTCCCTGGTTTGCGCCTTCGACCGAGGCTCCCAGGATTGGGTTAATGCTCTATTGGTTAGTTACCCTCAGGGTATGCCTGAAGGTAATGTCTCGAAGCGACTTCGCCTATTTGGCGATTTCGAGGCCCATAGAGCGGGCAGTACCGGCGATCGACCGAATAGCGGCGTCAACGTCGGAAGTGTTCAAGTCTTCTAGCTTGGTCTCTGCAATCTCTTTGAGTTGCGCGTGAGTTACCGTGCCGACTTTAGTTTTGTTGGGCTCTCCTGAGCCAGACTTCAGTCCTGCAGCCTTCAAAAGCATGACGGCAGCAGGAGGTGTCTTGGTGATGAAGGAGAAGCTGCGATCCGCGTAGGCCGTGATGACCACAGGGACAATGGTATCGCCCAGAGATTGTGTCTTCGAGTTGAACTCCTTGCAGAACTGCATGATGTTCAGACCGTGCTGGCCGAGGGCGGGTCCCACTGGTGGAGACGGGTTCGCCTTGCCGGCAGGAACTTGAAGCTTAATAAGGGCTGCTACTTTTTTCATCGCGAATACCTAGAATGAAGGTGGGTGATACGGGTGTCGATACGCTGAGTTACGAGAGAGAGGGCAAGCCTAGGCTTGCTCTTGCTGCTTCTCGATTTGCTTGAATTCAAGTTCGACTGGGGTGGCGCGGCCAAACATCGAGACAATGACTTTGACTCGCTGCTTATCGGCGTTCACCTCTTCGATGGAACCGGAGAAGGTTGTAAATGGACCATCGACAACTTGGACTGTTTCGCCAACCGAGTACTCGATCTTAGCGGGCGTCTCGTTGCCGGTGTCCATGGCGGTTTGCACGCCTTTGATGTCACGCTCTGGAACTGGGCTTGGATGCTGTCCACCAAGGAAACCAGTGATCTTTGGAGTGGCTTTCACGAGGTGAAAGCTTCGATCGTTGATTTCCATCTGCACGAACATGTAGCCCGGGTAGAACTTGCGGGTCGAGGTGCGCCTTTGCCCCTTGACCATTTCCATGACGTTCTCGGTAGGAATCAGGATCTCGCCAAAGAAGGCTTGAAGACCGCCATTTTCAATGCGCTCTTCGAGGCCAAGCTTTGCTCGGTTCTCGTGTCCCGAGTAAGTGTTGACCACGTACCATTTCTGTTTTGATTTCTCGCTCATTGAATTGCCTGAGGGCCTAACCGCCGTAAATTAGCTGCGTGAGCTTGGACCACACTGCGTCGAAGAAACCAAGAATGAAGGCCGCAAGTAGCGTCATGAAGACCACCACAACAGTGGAGACTTTCACTTCCTGAGCGGTTGGCCAGGTGACCTTCTGCAGTTCGACCGCTACTTCGTTCACCAAGTTGTAGGACTCTTCTTTGCGGTAGAGGTAGATGCCACCAACGAGGGTGACGATTGCTGCAAAGCAGATGACTACGAACTCATCGGGAGTTCGGGTGAAGTAACCCCAAATCCAATCGCCGGTCCACTTGAGCAAGACAAAGCCGAGCAATCCACCGACGAGGTAGATTAGGTGTACTGGCTTGTTAGGTGCGTGTTCTTGCGCCACGTTGATGCTCCAGGGGTAAAGGGACTAGATTTGCAGAGGTAAAGAGAGGTTGAGTTTGAGGGCTTGCTAGGCACGTTGCCTTGCGTCGCAATGTCGTGTCGCCGTTCGCCGTGTCGTGTGTAGTCGTAGTCGTTGCGTCGTTGTCGCTGCGTCGTTAAGAAGTCGATACTGTTAGAATGTAGGGTGGCAGGGGAGGAGGGACTCGAACCCACGACCGTTCGCTTTGGAGACGAATGCTCTACCAATTGAGCTACTCCCCTATGATTCTTAAGTGTTTCGGCCTTTCAAACTCGGTCCTCGGGCGAATGGAAGCGGACGTGTACCTCACTTCACACTCGATCGCAAGCAGCCAATTTGGAAAAGCAAACGCCCGCGTGAGTTGTGGGAGATCCCATAGTCACGCGGGCGTTATTTGCAGTAGTTTTAGCGCCTTGGCGCTAGCGAGAGACGTAGTTACTCGGTGATCGAGGTAACAACCCCGGCGCCGACAGTGCGGCCACCCTCGCGGATTGCGAAGCGAAGA
>TARA_R110002096_G_scaffold40770_3_pt1 | contig 17630 bp, 41 predicted proteins | sample TARA_R110002096 | Tara Oceans TARA_R110002096 (sample SAMEA4397295) | marine metagenome | biome: Polar Biome; feature: [DCM] deep chlorophyll maximum layer (ENVO:01000326); material: water (ENVO:00002006), including particulate matter (ENVO:01000060) such as... | depth 35 m | reverse complement strand
GCAACCTTATCGGCAAGTGCAACGATTGGCGCGGTGTTTTTGAATTGGCCCGTCGCTGATTACGAGCCCCCGCTCGCTCAACGATACAGACAGCCCGTTATTAGACCAAACATCTGTGTCAGCAAGAGCCGCCCGTAAGATTTCCTGATCCGACTCGGACAGCCCCTCAAGGATTGTCCTCACAGCGCAAGGCCGGCGCACGGCGCGGGGCTGTAAACCCTCAAGCATTCTGCCGGGTGGTGTCAATGAGCCGGTACGCGACCTCCAGCAGCCACGGGTTTAGATTCTTCATGCTTGCGCACTCATACATGACAGACGCGAGAGCGATACGGATCGCGTTGAAGTCTTTATCCCAGACCAGGTTCTCATCCCGTAACAGAGTCGCTGCGGTGGAATAAGGCTCGAATATTTCATCCGTCATCTTGCTGGCCTTCTGTTGTAACACCGTGCTCGATTCGTACATTTTAGATATCCCTTCTTGTAGGTGATACCAGCCTAAACCGGCAAGTCCAGGAAGTCCAAGGATTGAAACACCCCGTTATCGGACTGTGATAACTCGTTCACACGGATAAAACAGCCCGGCTCCCGAGTATCCGCGTACACCTTCCAAGCCAAAACCCGAATCACCTGCGAATCGTCATCGTAGACAACACCGGTCAAAGCATCACCAACACCGCGGATGAGCTTGTCCACATCCGGGGGGACGATCGGCTGCGGCCTCTTTGTGACCGACACCGAGGAAGGGCGCTCAAGATAGAACATCACCTCGAGCTCCACAGGGCCAGAAACACGCTGCCAGGCCTCTGAACCGACAGCGTGCTCCGCGGCAACCCTCACAGCTTTCCGCCATGCGGGGAGATATTTGGAGGATTCGACAAAGCGATTATTACCGATGCTTTTCTTAGACCCCTGTGGCGCAGGCCGCCCTAAGACATCAAACGTTATCTCCACGATTACCAGGGTACCGCTTCGGCTTCGCCAAGGAAGTAAGAACCGCCAAAGAGAGCAACGAGCCAAAAACCCACCCGAGCACGCTCGTCACGTTCACCGGCACCTGATAAGCCAAAAGCATGTAATTAACGCCCATAGCAAAGGCAAGGATTCGTCCAAAGTTTTCCATTAGTGAACTCTTTTCAGCTTATTGTTTGTGGATCGCAACGGGCACCTCTTGGAGCCCTAGCTCCATGGCTGCAACAAGGCGGTGGTGGCCATTGCGCAGCCACCGCTCACCGCTTTCATCCTCCTGCAGGTGCAAAGGGACCCTGATACCGTTCGCCCGGATGTCCTCAATCAGGTCGTCCATCGATCCTGCGAAATCGCCCTGGTGAGGAACATCTGCCCGGCTCATATTAGCGAGCGGCTTACAAAGGTACTCCGCGTGGGCGGTGTACCCGAGCAGTTCATCTAGCTTCATAGTTTCTACCATGACGCCTACGTTAGCCGGTCTGCTCGGTTGTCTCAAGTACCCTAAAAGGGTGCGCTTTCATCCGCAGGCTTGCCCTGCCCAGGAATTACAGTAGGCCAAACAGCATTAACAGCAGCGTGCCCAGTTTTCTGCTCATCCGCAGCCACAATATTCTCCGCCCGAACCTTCACGCTGAACCCCGAGGAACCGTCACGCTTCTGGAACACATTGGTGCCCGTGATCCGACCAGTCACAGTCACCTGCTTAACCCCGTCAAAGTTCCCAGACTTGTCATCGGTGGTCACATCGTAAACAGTTTTGTCCACAGTTTCCCACTCGTCCTGGTGGTTCTTCTTCCGAACATCCACCGCGACCTTGAGAGCACGCCCCCAGTCGAAGTCCTTAACATCATTTAGCCAGCCCGTCACAGTAACCTCGGCTTTATTTGGAATCATTTCATTTACCCTTTCTCATACCCGATAATGTGCTTGTGATTACAACAATCAGTATTACCGCAACCCCTGACACCGGGGAAAACAGGCTCCCCGTTGTCATCGACCGGGGTGACATCGTCTGCGGCAAAAAATCCGTGCCAAGGCAAGCACTTCCCCTCGACAGAATGGACGGTCTGAACTTTCCCAGCCCGGCAGGAAGCACAAAAAACAACCTTCTTCCTGACGCTGTTAACCTGCCACTCAATACCACAGCGTTCACATTGAACCCCTGGCATTCAGCGACGCGATCGCCATCTGGACCATCTCATGTGAAAAAGTATAGTCCTCCGAGTTTCTCAAAGCGGCAACCCGAGCCGAAAAAGCCTCTTCTTTTTTTTGCCGTTCCAGACCCGCGTGATACTTTCTGACCCGCTTATTATGCTCGGACAGCAAGACCCAGTGGGACCAAGAGCCGAAGCGTTCCTCCTCGAGCTTTGTCAAATCAATGCCAAGCTCGTCAGCGATATTGACCTCACTCATTCTCGACCAAAACATTAGCCGCGGCCCACCGATGCAACTCGTCACCCGTGCGATCCCCCACACGTGCAGCCAAATCAGCGCAACACGGGTCACACTTATGCACAGGAACCGAGTGCGGTTGACACAAAGGCGCAGGCTCAGCAGACCAAGAATCCTCCACATCCCGCCGCCCCACAGACAAAGAGCTCTCAGCAACCCGCTCCCTGACCCGCTTAGCCCCAGCGACAACATGGCCAACATTCAAATACTTATCCGGCTGCGTCCGAAAATGCTCCTCAACCGCCTCCCGAGCGTGCCAAGGCTCCACGCCCGACAAAATACGCCACCAAGAATCGATGACATCCTCCGACAATTTCCGCTGATCCAAAGTAGACACCAAAGTCAGCAGCGCCTGCGTCTCAAGCCGATCCATTTTCCACCTCTTTCTTATTGTCCAAGATTGCCATAGAAGCCCGGAGCTTTTCAACATTCCGCTGAGAATTAGTCTTCGACTTTTCATCACGCCAAGAGCCCCGCCGCTTCGCATCCTTCTCATTGCGATTCATCCAGCCCTGAAAAGTTAAATCCCAGTCGAGCTTCGTACCGCCAGCCCCATGCCAGTAAATAGTGAACTGCTCAATCTCGAAATCGCGGTCAAGCGTGGGCCACTTGGAATCAAACATCATTAGCAACCGATCGGAGGGATACCAGTCATCGGGTAGGCGCTTCTTTGTGGCGGGTTTTCCCTTAAGTGGTTCTAGTTCTTGTGGTTCTAGTTCAGTGGTTCTAGTTAGGTGGACACCCACGTCCACCCCCCTGGACACCGGTGACGAACCCCCCTGGACACTGGCGTCCACCCCCTTAGACATTTTCACCGTATAGACCAGCGAGGAATTGTGGCGTTGCTTTTTTGTGACGGCCCCAGCCTCGATGAGCTCCTGGGTCGCCCGATCCACAGACTTAGCAGAGCAACCCATCCGCGCAGCGAGAGTATCCCTGGAAGGGAAAGCCTCGCCCGTGCGGTTGTCGGCGTACCGAGCAAGGACAACATAAAGCCGGATAGCCTTATCCGAAATCCCAGCGTCAATAACCCACTCCGGAATAATACTGAAATACGCTTCAAGTTCGAGCTTGGAGCCCATACCCACCTCCACCTTTTGATGATCAGAGCAAGTCGTCCCGCTCTAATTTCACCTTAGTCCCATCCGCCAAAAGAATCCACCAAGAAAAGCTAGTGCAATCAAAAACCGCCCGCCCGAGCTCCTCCCACACCGCAAGCTTGTGACCCCAGCCCCGAGCGGAGGAAGCGACGGCAGCAGAGGATTCCATCGCCCCGTTGTATTGGCCACAAACGAGCATCAAGTTATCCGGAATATCTAAAAGCTTCGACCCGCCCATGCCGCGGTTCTTCCGATGGTGAGGAACCAGGTCCTCCTCCATGCCGCAGTGCCAGCAGTGGTCATCCCGCGCCCGCAAGAGCTTGAGGGTTTTCGCTGGGACCGCCATGCGTCAAGCATATCGCCAGCACCGGGCAGAAGAAAGAACCCCCTAGCCGATTGGTTGGGGGGTCTTTGCTTTCCTCAGGCTGGGATTACTCCCAGCCCGCCTTCTCAAGTTTTGCTGCTACCTGGTCGATTGCCTTGTACATGTGATCGTGGTCTTCGAGGTACACACTCTCGGCTTCGCGGAATGCAAAGAAAAGAGCTTGAACTTGCTTGTCTGTGAGTGTGAGTGTTGTAGCCATTTTTTTCCCTTTCGTTGTTGTTAGTTACTACTGTATACCACTATACACAAAAGGGCAAGTCCAAAACACCAAACTTTTAGGATCACAAAAAAAGAGCCCCCGCCGAAGCGAGGGCCCTCCTTCATTTTTCTTGAGCCGAAGGCTACATAGCGCCCTCGTGTATCCAGATGATTACCTCGGCGCATTCACGAATCTCTTCAGGATTCTGAGAGAAAGAAACACCGGACCGCAAAGCGTTCCTGAAGTCCTCGTGAGCGTTCATCATTTCCAGGATCCGGTGCTTGCTGCCGCAGCTCGAGTAGAAGTCCAGCACGGTCTCCAGGACGACATTCTCGATGAGGGTGATGTCCAGGGTGTCAATTTTTTCAAGAACGTTCATTTTTTTCCCTTTCGTTGTTGTTACTCAATACTGTATAGCACTATACAAGGAAGCGCAAGTCCAAACTTCGGGTCAGAGCTTCAGCTCCTCACGGGTGCCCTCCAGCGGCACGAAATCTTTATAGAACCCACCACAGCGCAAACACTTATACCCAGCCGCAATCTCTGGCACGGTCAGGCCGGCAGTTGCGCCACACCGGATGCAAATCTTATGCACCAAGTCAAGGCTTGCGCTCATCATCCAGCATGCCCTCTAAATCTTCATCAAACTCGGAGCGAGCCGCAACCCAAGCCTCGTCAATAGCATCTTCAAAAGATAAGTCGTTACCGAGCTCCTGCTCCATAGCAACAAGCCAAAGTGCAAACTTTTCCAGGAACCAATTCAAGTGCAAATCCGCCTCGGCAGCAGCGGGCCTGCCGTTGGCTTTCAACCAGGCGGCGTAAGTTTGACGGCAAGACTCAAGCAACACATCGCCAAGTTTCATCCAATCGCTCTGGCTCATCCCCGCGGGCCTGCCGATAATTCTCGTCACAGTTTCATCTCCGCCTGCATAATCTTCGACATTGTCGCCTGAGCCATAATCGCAGACTCAATCACCCGCAACTTAGTGCGAACCCTGTTTACCTGAGCCTTGCCTAGATCCCGTTCGAAGCGAATCTCCGCACACGCAAGCTTTGCCGCTGCCTGACGATCCGCAACCGAGCCGGTGCCGCCAAGATACGCAGACGCCTCCGCCTTGTCCAAAGCATTCTCCAACCCCGCTAGATTAGTTTCAGCCTCAAAAAGAGCCTCCACCCCTCGCTTGTTTTCCGCCGTCAATTCCGACAGCTCCTGAATTATGTCCGATGGCATCACAGAGCATCACCAACCTTTCACAATAGACAGCCCGCCAAAAAGGAACATCCGCGCTGTGCGATCGCAAAGCATCCCGGTAAGCATCATCGAGCTCCCGAAGGCTTGCCATTAGCACCGATTGATTCTGCACGGTCCTTAATTTTCTCTAGGGTTTTTGTGGCAGCGCCAGCTTGTGACGCCTCCGCCCAGAGTAACCTAAGCGCGTCCTTGTCGGTGAGCTTTTCAGCTTCGGCAAGCCAGTCACGCTTCGCAGACGACTCCTCATGACGCTGGACCTTCGCCATTTCCTCCGCCGAAGGCCGCTTAGCCCCAGTGAACTGCCCGCCCAGGTCAGCAAGAGCACGCCCCAGGCTGCTCGTGGCACAATTCTCAACCATAGAAACCTTATTTACCGGGGAAGTTTCTGGACGTTCCTCCGCGAAGTCCACGGTCACCGGGCGCGGGTCATCCCGATCCAAATACACCTCCGCCTTGATGACGACACGTTCCGGGCTGAAGTGCACCAATTCCGTGTGGAGCCGCCCCGAAGGGTGCGCCTTCCAGAATAGGTCGATGCGTTCAGCAACCGTCGTGTACTGAGAAATATCAAACCGAGCCATAATTTTCCTCCAAATAGTTCCTCAATATTCTGTTAGCAAAGTCGCTGACAGAAATCCCTGATTCATTCGCCGCAGCCAAGAGCACCGCATACGATTCGACGGGCAACACCACCGTCAAAGACACCTCACTCATCGTTCACCCTCTCCTACGAATCGCGCGTAAATCTTACCCGCAACACCAGTTTTTTGGTCCTGATTCCGACAAGTAGCCTCAAAAGCACCCGCCGGTTCAAACCCTTTCAAGATTGCCTGTTTTATCCACAAGGCATAATTCTTGTGAGTATCCTCGAACACCAAAGCCCAAGCGCTAGGGCTCTGCCTCAACGCCTCAGCAATATGCACATACTTTCCAGGTTCCCCAATTGGGTCTGCTGGTTCCTCAAATCGCATCGTTCACCCTTTCCCACAGCCGATCGGCCGTATCAATCAAACCCGCAATCATTTCCTGATCGCGTTCTATCACCACCACGCTCGGCTCAAACCAAGCGGGGAGGAAAAGCCCGTCACGCTCCTCCCGGAGCATCCAAGCAAAGACACAAGACACAGCCCCGGTGACATGTAACTGCCACTGAACCTGACGCCGGTATTGAATGGGCAACTTTTCAGGATTCCAATCCTTCCCGGTCGTTTTGATTTCGCTGATCTGGCTGTGATCCAAAGAAAGCCCGTCCGGAGTAGCCCGATGGTGCGGCCGGTCAGGATTCGCAATAAGCCAATCATTCGGCATGATCCCGTGACGGTCCTTGACCATCATAGAAATAGGGCCCTCCCACACGCGGCCGAACTTCATATACGGATTGTCCTGCTCCACAAAGTCAGCATCATAATCGAGCACCGCCTGCTCAAACCCGCCAGGACCAGCCCCGGCCTTGGCAACCTGGGTCGCAGTAACACCACCCCGCCTAGCGTCAAGCCAGGAATCAGCGCTGATAGCCTTCGACGCCAAAAAACAGTCAGTCGTCAACATTCAGATGACCGCCCTCCCACTTTTCACGCGCCAGATCGTAAGCATCCGTGCGCACATCTTCTGGAACCCAGCGCAACACAAGATCCAAGGCGGCCTTAGAGCGATTCCACAGCGCACCATTATCAGAGTACGCATCCAGCCAATTATTGATAATCAGCTGCGAGAGCCGCGCCGCATCTAAATCCGTTACGTTATCCACCATCCACCTCCGTTAAACTAATAATATGACCGACCACCGACATGAAACCCCGTACAGGGAGCTCATGCGCCTCATTGACGCCGAAGGCGGTGTGCCTTGTCAAAAAATCCCCGCCCTTTTCTTTCCCGAGGATTACGCAGACAAAGAAACCCGCGACCGCGTCACAGCGACGGCGAAAAGAATGTGCAACACCTGCCCGCTGAAAGCCGAATGCTTCGCTTACGCGATCGAAGCGCAAGAGCCGTACGGGATATGGGCTGGCACATTACCCACCGACCGTTAACCATCTTCATCAATGTCCTCGAACTTAGTAAACAAAGCCCACGAATTGAGATGCAAGAGCAAGTGCTGCGCCTGGCTCCTGGTCAGCGAGAGCGTCCCCGGTTCTTCCAGAGCCCACACATCATCCCGAAGGCGCACATTCACGTCACGCCCGTCCGATTTCAAATCCATCATGCTGGCACCCCCTGAATCTCCACCCGCACCGGTGACCGCAACCACTTCCTCACAGTCTTCACCGGCACATTGAACATATTCGCAATCTCGGCAACCTCGACCCCAAGGTTGTCCAAACGCATCGCCCGCAACTGGCAGCGGGCCAAAACCCGAGAAGCATGAGTAACAGCAACGTCGAGCTCATCACCGAGCGATCGCACCTCGTGCTGCGTGAGCCGGTAAAGTTTCCGTTCTTCAGCTTCAGCGGATAGCTCCCTCATGAGCTCCGGTGTTATTTGGTCAAATGTGATCTCCATTAGTTATCCCCTTTCAGTAGTTTCATGGAAGCCCAGGCGACCAAGCCCAGGCCAATAATTGTGGCACCGTTTATTGGAGCCAGCGGGTCTATCATTCCCGGCGCAAAAAGAAACACTGCACCGAAGAACATGAGCGCCCAGCCCATCACAGCCACACCGCCACGACAATCGCGCCCGCAATCATCACTATTGCGATGTATAGCAGAACCGTTATCAGCCGGTTAGCCTTTTCTTGCTTTCGCAGGTCGCCACGTTTCACGTGCAACGCAACATGAGCCGAAGCCGGCACGGGCAGCGAATCGCTTCTCCAGACCGCCAGATGGCGCTCCATAGAAACCTCGTTAGTCATGATCTGCCAGCGAGCCTCATCGCTCAGCAAATCCCGGTGCGCACGATCCCAGGCAACGATTTCTCGCAGCTCAGGCCCGTGGATTTCCTGCAGCGCAACCTCTAGATTTTTGTAGTAACCCATTTTTTCCACCTTTCGATTGGATTGGTACCACCTTAAGCCCCGGAGCAACCAAAAGCCAGTCATTGAGTGATTACAAATCGGTAACTAATTCTGCGGCCAAAACTTGCGCCCTCTTGTATAGCCCCATACAATCGGAGTAACACAAACAAAGGGGACAACATGAGCAACCTGCGAACCGAGTACGCAAACCTACAACTGCGCATCGCCATAGAAGAACACCTCCGAGCAACCCGCGGATCACAAACCCTCAACCAAACATCAAAGGAAACCGTATAATGGTAGACATGGAAAACAGCTACGATTACCAGAGCATGGACACAAGGAAGCTCGCAGACCTTCGGGCATGGCAACTAGAGCGCCTAGAAGATGTCTCAAACGCTCTAAAAGGTCGCGTGAGAGCCGAATACAGCCCCGGAGATAGCATCCATCACCTGGCAGAAAAAATAGGCGTCACACGGGCCACAGTCTACGCCTGGGTTAAATAAGAAAAGGCCCGCCAGGGGTGGATCCCGGCGGGCCTTTATTCTTTTATCCTATTGGCAAGAATCGCACTCAAGCAAATCCTGCGGGTCAATCGGACACGCATACCCGTCAACCTGCTCAATCAAATCAAAGCCGGTCATTAGCTGCCCGCCTTGTCATATTGAAGAACCGACGTCAGCAAAGACATCACCGCAGCAAGAGCTGACACCGAAGCAACCTGAGCCCAGTCAACATCCATGATGCCCGCAGCCCCCACGCCAATAGTTGCGATCGCAACCTGGCTGAAAGTTTTGAGTGCACGCTCGCCTGCGTACGCCCAGTAAACCTTAAATCCATCCATCCGAGCTCTCCTTCTTTTTGTCCTCCCACACGGCTCCAAAAATATAGCTGGTGAGAATTAGAGTGACCAGGGCAACCCCGCCCGTGATCAGGTCCGAAGTTGCGCTGTCGTTATTCAGCAAGACAGCCACACTACCAGAGAGCAGCATGAGAGCACCGAGGACAAAGGCAGCAAAAATATAGCGTCGTCTAATCTTCCAAGAGGGTTTCATCCAAGCGCTCCACAATCCAGGGCATCACTGCCGCGACCAAACCGAACCCACCAACAGCCCAACCCATACGCATCTCAAGCTTGCGGATACGCGCCTCATGGTCATCAATCTTGCTCTCCGAGTCAGGCAGGCTGTTGGCGATTTTCTCAAGCAAGCGGCCCTGACGTTGGACCTCGTAATAAATATCCCGCATAGAAACCTTGACCGCGCCCGTTTCAGTATCGTCCGACACTAGAAGCTCCCATCATTGAGAGCACGCTGGAGCGCAGAAATAGTGAACCGGCCCCAAACCCCATCCTCGGCAACCCCAAGCCTTGCCTGTACCGCACGCCGAGTGATTGGACCAAGAGTCCCGTCAGGTTTCACCGAAGCCCAGCGCTGCAAAGCCTTATAAGTCAGACGGCCAGGCACCCCATCGATGCGACCCTTATACAGGCCGCGATCCTTAAGCGCCCTCTGGAGCTCGCGCCACGTCTGCCGATCCAAACGCCCCGACACCTTGGCGACCGGCCGTGGAGCTCCGCCCTGCAAGTAAGGGACCGGGTCCAAAGTGGATCCCCAAGCCCCGCCACGCTTCCGCACTTCGAAATGTAAATGAGCCCCGGTAGAAAAGCCGGTGGAGCCCGAAGAATAAATAAAGTCCCCAGCTTCGACGCGTTGACGTTTGCGCAGCGCAGTCTTGTGAGCGCCGTGATAATAAACCGTCACAATTTCGCCATGATCGATAAGCACAGTGTGACCGCCGCCCCGAGGGGACCAGCCGACCTTCGTCACCACACCATCACCGGCAGCAGTCACCGGGAAAGAGCCTGCAACATCAACACCGTGGTGGAACTTGCGCTTCCCGCTGATCGGGTGACGCCTCCACCCGTAGGGGCTGTTTTTGTTTATGGATTCGCCAGCAGGCCAAGGGTTAGACAGTTTCATCAGTGACCTCTACCCAGTCACCAGCTTGCTCATCCCAAGCATAATCACCCTCAGCAGGGTAGGCGATAGGTGCCACCCATAGGCAAGTGTCCTCATCGAGAACCCACGAAGCGTATGGTTGTGGCGGGATGAAATATCCGGTGGCAGAATTATAGGTATCGCCAGGGGAAGCCATTAGGCGAACATCGTCACCATTGAGGAACACCTCAACCCATTCGCCAGAGTAACGGTTAGGATTTTCAGCCATAAACGATTTTTCAACCACGCGAACCTGTAACACTAGGTTATTTTCTAATTGCGCAAAGTAAGTCATTTTTCTACCTATGCCACATACCTAATAATCACAATGCCATCCCCACCCTTACCGCCAGCAGTATTAGCGCCACCGCCACCGCCACCGCCACCGGAACCAGTTTCATCCGTTCCAGCTACGCCGGTTGCCGTTGTTCCCCCAGCTCCGCCACCACCCGAACCGCCAACCCCGCGAGAGCCACTAGTTGAACCACCGCCACCACCGCCACCAGCGCGGGTGACACCATCGAGCCAAGCAGTTCCGGACCCGCCAGTTGGTGAAACCGAGCCGGAATTACCCCCCGAGCCGGAACCGCCACCGCCACCGCCACGAAAAGTTGTAGTGCTGTTTCCAGCACCGCCGTTGTTACCCTGACCAGCGGTTCCCGCCCCCGCAGTCGTGGTTGAACCGCCACCACCACCGCCCGAGCCACCAGTTCCGCCACCGCCCGCCCTAGCGCCATAACCACCGCCAATCGAAGTGCTAGTCAAAAACACACTATTGCTCCCCTGATTACCGGCAGTGTTAACGGCGGCTTGCGCACCACCAGCGCCTACCGTTACAGAATAACCGCCACTTGTGAGAGAAGCGCTAGCCGCCAGATAGCCGCCAGCACCCCCACCGCCCGCGGCGCGAGCCGAACCATTACCTGCGCCACCACCCGAACCGCCACCAGCAATCACTAAATACTCAACATCTAAAGAGCGCCGCGCGGGGACACTGAAAGTGCCGTCACCTGTGAACGTGTGGTATCGGTAACCGCCAGAGTCTGTGACAGTCCCACCGGAAGCCGCAGTCTCCGAAGACATTTGATTGAACTTCTGAAAGTCCCTCATGGAACTGTTCGCCATACTTGTGACAGCCATAACCGCCCCGCCTAAACTGTTACTTCAGCACCGAAAGCATTGATGCTCAAACGGTCAGCAGTGGTCGCTTGAACAGAAATAACATCCGTAGCCTTCACAGTGATACCGAGAGTGAGCGTGGTCGAATCGTTCGCCGCAACCGGCACATCATAGGCGATGTAGTGCTTGTTCGAGATAGCATCCCCATCGGTACGGATAGCCAGCCTAAAACTGTCAGCGGTGGCTGTACGGTTCGCAATGATAACCGTGCTAATAACCGTTTCAGTCGAAGCAGGGCAAGTGTAAAGAGTTGTCAGCGCAGTCGTAGTCAGATCCAACTGACCAAGTGATTTATATGATGTTGCCATTTGTTATGCTCCCATGAGTAGAAAGTTAGTTTCAAAACCGCCGCCACCGGCCCCGCCAGCTGCAACCCACGCACTCCCAGTGTAATACTGAAGCGCATCCGTGTCCTTGAGGAAACAGTGCTGGCCCTCCGCAGGGGAAGCGATTGCCGCATCCCGAGCAGTAGAACTAGCAAACACAGGGATAGCCTGATCCATCAAATAAGTCTGGACATTACCCGCGGTGAGGACTTCCCCCGCAGAAAAAGTACGATAGCCAGCGCCAGCCATGATTCTCCTCTAGAAAGCTAAGTGGTTCAGGTCAAGTATACCGAACACCGCGTCATCCAACACGAGGAAAGTCCAGTCCAAAGATGCCACGCTTATCGAAACATCATGCCGGACAGAATCCATCTCCTGGTTGACCCGGATTATTTGACCAAACTGCTCGATAGGATCGCCCAGCCCATTAGGGGTGAACTTCACAGAAATCACGTCACCAATCTCAAGCCCCAAAATTGTGGCCTTATTCGGAGCACTCATCGTGTTCAGATTCATCGATATAGTCTCAAAGCGATATTCTGGATCCCCATACTTCTGCACAAGGAAGTCCGCCAGGTTCTGAAGTTGCGCAGTCGTATCGACCAAAGTGTCCACCGAAACCGAAGTGATGCCATAAGCAATCTGCGATCGGTTATTGGAAGCGACGGCCGTGCCCACAGCCGAAGAAACAATCGCCTCGTTATACAAGAGCTCCGAGCCATAATTTACGGCCGTCAAAGTGAACGGGATACCCGTACCATCATCAGCGAAAGCGGTAACGCTCGTACTTGTCGGCGTCGCATCCAACCGTGAGCGGAATTGAACATCCCCGGCCTTGTTCATAAAGATTTGACCTTGCTCAGACGCATCAGAAACAAGCTGCAGGTACTGCAACACGTTCCCGTCAAACACATCCGCACCGAGGAAGGAAGTACCGGCGTCCAGGTTCCGCCGATCCGCAGGCCAATCCACAGCCGGGTCATCCAACACCGCAGCAACCCGAGCCCCAGTCAACTGTGGTGTGGCCGTGCCCGCGGTTAGGGTTTGCCGGGCAAGCAAAGTGAAATCATCCGTAGCCGTGACCTCGGCAACACTTATACCGCCAGGGTTATAGTTGAAGTTCCAGTCGTCAATAGTTGTCGTGATCTGACGCACCCCATCGACAGTCAACCGGAGCTCCCGCCTTGGCACGATAGACCCGGCAAAAGGCGACGAAGCATAGTTAGGGTCAAAAGCGCGGTCATCATTATTCAACTGCAGTGTGAGAGAGCCCGCAGACACCCGATCCAGGTCGCGGTTCTTCCCCCGAGCAATGCTGGCAGAAATCAGCCGATCCGTGATGTCCTTAAACACCAACCCACCGAGGGTGTAGGTAGTGTTGTCCAACACCCCAGCCACAGGGTCATCGAGGATGAAACCCTCAACAGCACCAAGTTCTACAACCGTAGCCATTAGGCGCTCGCAAACACAGGACCAGAAGTGCGCTCGTAGCGTTTGATGGCCGTGACAATCTGCTCACCGACCTGCGCCCCATTCGTACCAATCCCGGCGGTCACATTAATGTTATAAGTGTTACCCATCGGCAACTTATCCAAAGGAATAACAGCTTCGGGGCCAGCCTCACCAATCAGCGCATTCATTGGACCAGTCACAATACCGCCATCGGCAAGAGCCACCCGAGGAAGGCTGATATTCGGCAGCTCCGTGATATTGATACCGAAGGAAGTAATCCCAGTCAAAGCCGTCAACCATGCCGGAGCACTTACCTGGATGCGATTCAAAGCCCGGATAATGAAGTTCACGCCGTTAATGATCCCGTTAGCGAAACCCTCAAACATATCAATCATGCCATTAATGATGCCGTAGAAGAACTCGCCCAGACCGCCAAAAGTGTCCTCAAACATAGTTGTGAACGGCTGCAGGAAAGCCATGAAGTTCTCAAAAGCCTCGACCAGATACCCGATAGCGGCAACCAGCAACACGGCCAGAATCTCAGCAGCCAGTTCCAGGATTGGCACAAGGAACTCAATCAGCTCGATGAGGATTGGTAGCACCGCTTCAATGAGAGGAAGAAAAGCCTCGATGATTGTGATAACAATTGGGGCTAAAGTTTTGATTAAATCAGCGAGCACCGGAAGCAACGTTGCCACGATGGGCATGAGAGCGTCAATCAGGCTCATGAACACCGGCAGTAGAGCATCAAGCGCCTGCAGAAACACATCCGCAATTATGGGTGCTAGGTCGGCAATGACCGGCAACAGTTGGTCCAGCAATTCCACGAACACCGGCAGCACGGTAGAAATAATCTTGAAGAAAATGCCTGCCAGTTCACCAAGGATGGGAATCAAAGGCAGGACAGCGGTCATCAAGCCAGGCAAAAGCCCGACAACATCCTTCAACACAGGCCCCAGATCGGTGAACGCTTTGGCAAGTTCATCGCCCAAAACCTCCAACACCGGCTGCAAACCCTCGACCAAATCAGCAAAAACAGGCAGCAAGGCAGCGCCCGCGGTTTCCTTAATGTTGTCAAAAGAGAGCTGGAGCTTGTCAGACGCATCCGCCGTAGCCGCAGCAACCCCCGCATATTGTGACTCGAGCTCCCCGAGGATGAGCTCCTGCGCACCAATAAGGTCCCCAGATTCCTGAAGAACCCGAATCTGCTCCTTCTGCTGATCCGTGAAAACCGTACCCGTGCGAGCAAGAGCGGAAACACCCTTAATCGGGTCCTCCAAAGCCTTACCCAAAGCGATCGCGTTTGACTCGGCAGCACCAAACCCTGCCGCAGCCATGTCAAAGGCAGCAGCGGTGGCCCGGTCGAAAGCGCCCCCAGCTTCATCCGCAGAGCCAGATAACTGCTTAAAGGAAAGAAACTGAGCCTGAACACCCTGGATAACCTTATCGTCGACCGCGATACGCATCTCCTGCGTTTTCGCAAACTCAGCAAGCCGATCGGTGACCTTCGCAGTTTCCTCACCAAAAACACCGGTCGCAGCCGCAATCGCATCGAGCCGGGCCTTAGCCGTCGAAGCGGCCTCCGCAGCAAGAATGGACTCCTTAGCAAAAGAGCTGATGGCCTTGATGGAGAAAGCGGCACCGAGGGCCAGCGCAAGCTTGCCCACCTGCTTCCCAAAGCCCTTTACAGCGCCCTCGGCTTGGCGCAACCCCTTCGGGTCAAAACTAGATACAACCGGAAGGCTAATAGCCATCAGCGTCCGCCCTTCAGTTTACGGCTCACCTTTTGGCCATACTTATCCATGATGCGCACAGCGATCGCTCGCACATTGCCCTCCTGCTTATACCACTGCGGGATAACCCACCGACCGCGATCCCCCAGGTCGTAACCTTTGGTGCGCAACCCTTGGACCATGTTAAGACCGCTCTGCGTCATCCCACCCTTGTCCTTGCCCTTATTGGCAGTCCCGGCAAGTTCCAGAATGGCAAAAGCGGGCTGCTTGAACTGCACCGAAACAAGCTTCTGCTTCCGGGCACGCCCAGCACGCCCCGCAACCTTAATGCTCGGGTTAGGTTTCCGCCACAGGTAAGGGAGCTCCCCGCCCTTCCGTTTCGTGAAACCAGACAAAGGACTCGTCGGCGGAATATTGCCCGCTAACTTTTTGGCAACCGGCTGCAAATCAGCGCGAAATTCCTTTTTGAACTCATTAACAAGACCAGGCTCAATGTCCTTTAGCTCCTTGAGAAGGGCCGAATAATCCTGCGGCTTGAGAGTGAAGGCGGCGACCATAATACCTCTATTCTACTTCCGCCCCCGCTTCCCGTTCTGGGACTGCGAGCGGGCAATGATATAACGGGCCATAGTCCAGAGCATCCGCGGCTCGAGCTGCATGAGCTCACGCGGGCTGATTCCCGTCTCCACAGAGAGCGCGGCAATTTCCCAGTGAAGGCTAGTCTCCCCTAGCCCCTTTATTTTTTTGTGGAAGCGCCCTCTGAAACAATGGAAACAGACTCGACCCACTTCTCAAAAGTTTCCGTGCTTTGACCGGTACGTTTCTGCACGTGCCAAGCGAGGAAGAACAAGTGGGTGAGCCTAATCTCCTTCTCAAGGCGGGCCACACTTAAATCAAAGTGCGACTCGAAGGCAATCAGGTCCGCAGCGATCGCAACGCAATCCGCCGTGGAGCCGTCAATGAACTGAACTTGTAGGTTGATGGGATTCATGGTCTACGCGGTTGCCCTCGTAATGACACCCGAAGCCAGCGGCCAGGACACGGAAAGCGTTGCTAAATCGCCCACCGAGGATCCGAGTGGAGAATACTGGGTGCACAAAAAAGTCCCAGTATAAGACGGATTGGTCGCAGAAACCGTGCCGCCTTGAGGAAGCGCGACAACCGCGACCGCAGTCCCCAGCAGAGGGAAGAGAGTGTCATCTACAGACGAAGCGCCGAAATCCTGGTGAAAATCAATCGAAATGCTGGCATCTTTCAAGCCCCCGATTCTTTGGACAAAAGTGTCCCCAAAGGCGGTGACCTCTTGCTCAGCAGCAGTGATATCAAAAGTCACCGCAGCAATGCTGGTGCTAAAGTCGACCCCGCCGATTGTTACGTTGTAATCAGTAGCTACAAACTTGGCCACTTGTTTCTCCTTATTAGTCCGCGTAAACAGTAACAGCGAAATCCGCTGTCAAATACGTTATGTCTCCAATTGTAGCCGATTGGACGTTAGTCATTTCAGTAACCCGAGTATCGAAAGCATTGCCGTCCAAAGTCTTATCCGCCTCGACCGCAGTCTTCAGCGACCGAGCATCCGTGCTAATCAGCGCGTCAAGATTCCGCTGCGCCGAAGCGGTTGCGATTCGCCCAAAGATTACAGTGATCACAAAGTTATACTCAGTCAGACCGCGCTGGAAAGAACGCCCATAAACCACGTTAGCAAGAGTCACCACAGCCGCAGGCATCGCAGGATTGTCCGGGATATCAGCGTAGGTGCGGATACCAGAAATACTGCTGATATTTGAAGCGAGCTCCGTGCGGATAGCAGTAATGCTCATGCCAGCAAGAACTTCCGATAAGGGTCAATGAGCCGTTGAACATCAGGATCCAAACGGCCGATTCTGACCACACCGACATCCGAGAAGCCAAGGACCCCCGTCGGGGATTCATACCGCTTATAGGCGCGAAGTGAAGCGAGGATAGTGGCCTGCTTGATTGCCATCGGGATCGAAGCGAAACCAAAAACCCCGGTGATTTCCACCGAAGCCTGCCCAGCATTGATATCCCTGGGCTCATAGACCGGCCACAAGAAATCCCCCACAGCGCGGATGCGAGTGTAGGGAGTGACAATACCGCCAGCGATCCCATTCAATGGCTCCAGCTGGTAATCAGTCGCCGCCCAGGTTTGATTAAACCCGCCGTCACCATTCGTGCCAGATTTGATAGTTGTGACAGAAACCAGGTCGTCCGTTTCGAGCCGATAAATATCGGCCGGGATATAAACCCGCGTCAGGCTTCCAGCGTTATAAAAAACCCGTTCACAATAAGCATCAATGTCGCGTGAAGCTGACTCGATAGCCACCTCAAACAAACCATCATCAAAAGTATCAGTCACCCTGGCCGCAGCTTTGACATCCGCGAGCGTTGCGTACCCATTAGAAATAGCCATGAAAACCCTCCGGTCCTATTCTACCTTGTGGGCTCTCACCCGTTACCGACACAAAGAGGAAGCCCCCACCGTGAACCTACAACACGGCGGGGGCCTCCAGCTTGGGAACCGACTGGCTTAGGCCATTGTCAGCTTGGAAATATGCGAGCTGCCGTTAGCGACACCGGCGGCAATGCGGTACGTGAACCTATAGCCGGTGATGTCA
>TARA_R110002096_G_scaffold91625_7_pt1 | contig 17635 bp, 14 predicted proteins | sample TARA_R110002096 | Tara Oceans TARA_R110002096 (sample SAMEA4397295) | marine metagenome | biome: Polar Biome; feature: [DCM] deep chlorophyll maximum layer (ENVO:01000326); material: water (ENVO:00002006), including particulate matter (ENVO:01000060) such as... | depth 35 m | reverse complement strand
ATTCCAGCGGCTCGCGCTTCGCCGACGGGTGCGACTCCCGTCGCCCAGGCAATCGCGCAGCCAATGACGACAATTACGAGCCCGGCGGGCAGCCCGAACTTGAAGCGGACTTTGCCAAAATAAGCGATCAGGGTGATCGCGAGCGTGGTGAATCCAACGAGCGGATAGGTGAAGGCTCGAAACACGAAATCCATCCCGATGAACGCGAGCCCAATTCCCCCCAGCGCGGCGAGAAGGGCGGCGCGCGGGGTGATTCTGCGGATGCGATCGACCACGAACGAGCCCAGAAACTCGATCAAACCCGAGCCAAGGCAGGCGACAATTCCCGCTTTCCACGCCATCAAATCCGCTTCCGGCTTCTCCAGTCCCTGGCTCATTGCGATTTGTTGAGCTGGCCACATCACCAGGAAAACGTGGACGAAAATGGTGATCAGATTGATGCCGTAGGGGAGGGCGCAGACGTCATTGCGATTTTCGCGAGCGGCGAGTCGGAGCGCCTGGCGCGCGTAAAACAGGTTGCCGATCAGCAGGCCAATCGCTGCTCCGGGCAAGACCCGCCCGTAAAATAAGTCGGGATCGAAGTTGAGTGGGAAGCCGAGACACAACCCGCTCATCAGGATGAGCATCAGCAGGTTGTCCAACCCGAGTGCGAAAAACCCGTCGAGATCGCCCTTGGTGAAACGTTTCATTCTTCGGGCGGGGCGAGTCGGGATTTCGCTTCCTTGAAATACTTCTTATCAATTTCGAAGCCGATAAACCGGTCAACGCCTTCGTTTTCAGCGGCAATCGCGGCGTGGCCAATCCCGAGAAAGGGATCCAGCATCGTGATGGCACTCGGATCACGATCCATGATGCCGATGCACATTGAGGCGAGTTTCACCGGAAACGTTGCCGGATGCGGGCGCTCCTTGCTGCGCTTTTGGATGGTTTCATAGGGCACAAACCAGTTGTTGCCGCGACAGCGTTTGTCTTCTCCTCCGGTGTGGCCCCAGCGCGAAATATTGCTCTTGTGTACGTATTCCACCCCGATCCCACGCCGGTCGAGCGGGATATTGCCCTCGAGCGTGAAGTGGTAAACAAATTCGTGGCAATCGTTCACGAATCGCTTCGAATTGATCGGCTTGAAATGACCCACAGACACTTCCTCGCCCGCTCGAGTTTCGACGGTGATGGATTTCACCCAGTGAAATGTGTTTTGCAGCGTAAAGAGTTCGGGCGTCAGCGCCAGAAGGAGCTGATGGGGGAGCAAGGGGTTGGCTGGCGAAGCCCCGATGTTCAGAAAAAACGAGCCGTCGGGTTTGAGAATGCGCTGAATTTGGCCGGCCCAGGTTTTGCACCATTCCAGATACTCCTCGACCGATTTGTTGTCTTTGTATTTGCCATAGTTCGTCCCGAGATTGTAAGGCGGAGACGTGACGACGAGATCGATGGATTCGTCTCGCAGCTTTTTCATGCCTGCGATGCAATCTCCAAATCGGAGGTCGAATCTCGTGCCTGCTAGAGTGGTGGCCATGTTAGAGCCATTCACCATTCTGCGGACTCCGCCAAGGAGTTTTTGACGGCGCTTCCTCACTTTACACTCGTAAAATGTCTAACATGTGCGAAATATCCTCACCCCTCTTTTTGCCGACCACACCCGACTCCCTTTTTTTGAGACGATGAAGAACCCTGAGGCTTCGACTCGCCCCTGCCGCGAGCACGAGGGGGCTGCGCATTTGTTCGCAGCGATCCCGGCTGCGTTTTTGTGCACTCTGCTCCTGGCTGGGTGTGTCACCACACCTGAGCCCGATTACGAGAAACTGGGCCTGAAAATTCCGGAAGGATGGACCGAGCGCGCCGCCAACAAGCCGATGGCTGACGCCGAGTGGGTTACGACCTTTCGCGATCCCAAGCTGAAGCAGATCGTCGATGAGGCCCTGGCCAACAACTACGATCTCAAGTCCACTGCCGCCCGCATTCGCCAGGCCCGCTCCAACGTGATCATCGCCGGCGCCGACCGTAAACCCCAGGTGAGCGGAGAGTTCGATGGCGTTCGCACGCAGCGAAACTTCATCGGTTTTCCGCGGGGAACGTCAGGAACCACGACGGATGGTGCCGCGCCTGTCGAAACGGTCCAGACAACGTTGAGCAATAGCTTTGGTCTCGATCTCAACCTGACCTGGGAATTGGATCTCTGGGGACGGGTCGCGGCGGCAAAATCCGCGTCGTTGGCGGAGCTCCAGGCTTCGGAAGCCGATTTTCGCGCCGCTCAACTTTCGATTGCGTCGCAAACCGCCAAGGGCTGGTTCGCGTTGATCGCCGCCAAGGAGCAAACCGAACTTTCGGAGCGGGCCCTGCAGATCTTCAACCAAACCCAGGAGATCATTCGGACGGAATTTGAGAAAGGGTTGGGCGAAAATGCGGCCGGAGAGCTGCAACTCGCGCTGGCCGACGTCGAAAACTCCCGCGCAGCCGTCTACCAGCGCCAGGAGGAACTCATGCGCTCCAACAAATTGCTGGAAGTCATTTTGGGGCGTTATCCCTCCAGTGAATTGCGGTCGGCCTCGCGTCTGCCGAGCATGCCCGGCGCGCCTCCGGCTGGAATTCCCGCCGAACTTCTGGAGCGTCGTCCCGACCTCGTCGCCGCTGAGCGCCGCCTCTCCGCCAGCGACGAGCGCATCGTTCAGGCCAAACGCAGCCTCCTTCCGGCGGTGACGCTCACCGGAGCCTACGGAACGTCGACCGAAGACCTGAGCGACATTTTCGACACCGACTTCACCGTCTGGAGCATTGCCGGTCGCGCCGCCCAGCCGTTGCTCGACGGAAAACGCCTCCGCGCAACCGTGCAACTCCGCGAAGCCGAGGCCGAAGCCGCATTGGCAAACTTTGAGCAAACCGCATTGACTGCCTTTCGCGAAGTCGAGGAAGCATTGGCCGCCGACTCATACCAGGCCAAACGCGTTGCCGCCTTGCAAAAGGCCGTCGCTCTGGGCCGCGACGCGCTGGATCGCGCCCGGGACGACTATGTCGGAGGCGTCGGCGATGTGTTAACGCTTCTCCGTGCGCAACAACAGTTGATCAATTCTGAATCCGCGTTAATCGATGCCCGTCGACAACGTCTAGACAATCGAGTTGATCTGCATGTCGCTCTCGGCGGCGATTTTCGCAGCCATGAACCATCTGAAATCGTAAACAAGAAACGTGAAACTCTCCCTGAAGCTGACTCAGCTAGTTCTGTGCTTGATCGTTTTAGGCGCCGGAGTGGCAGCGGCGGTGGTTCTCCTGAAGCTGAAGCCGGAGGCTGAGAAGGCGCCGACTGTTCGGGCGCTTCCGGTTGTCGAAGTCGCCAGCGTCGAGAAAGAGACGCTGAAATTGGAGCTTCCCTCCCAGGGCATGGTCGAGCCTGCGCGCGAAACGCAACTTGCCGCCGAAGTCGCCGGCAAAGTCGTCTGGGTTTCAGAGAAATTTGAGGCCGGTGGTCAATTCACCAAGGGCGAGCCCATGATTCGGCTGGAAAAGGCTGACTACGAATCCGCCCTCGCCCAGGCCAAAGCCACCAAAGCCGAGGCCGAATTGATGCTCGCAACGGAAGAGGCCCAGGCTGAAAAAGCATATCGCGACTGGCAGCGGCTTGGGCGCGGAGGAAAGCCGACCGATCTGACCCTGCGCAAACCTCAAATCGCCAGTGCCAAGGCCCGCATCGAAGCTGCGAAGGCGAATGTGGAGAAAGCCCAGCGCGATTTGGTGCGAACCGAGATCAAAGCGGATTACGACAGCCGTTTGGAGAAAATCAGTGTCGAACTGGGTTCCTTCCTCACCCCGGGCGCCCCCGTCGCCAACGTCTACGCCGTCGCCCCGTTCGAGATCCGTCTCCCGCTTTCCCTCGATGAATTTGCCCTCGTGGGCGACAACCCCAAGGCGGTGCTCAAAACCCAAGCTGGCGGCCAAACCTTCGAATGGAATGGCAACGTCGTTAGGCAGGAAGGCGTCATCGATCGGGCCAGTCGCTCCGTTTACCTCGTGGCCGAAGTCAGCCCGCGCCCCAGCGACATCGCCATCATGCAACCCGGCCTCTTCGTCCAGGCGGCGGTGGAAGGCCGCACGATTCGCGACGCCGTCCGCGTCCCCCTCAAAGCCTTCTACGGCGAAGACCGCCTCGTCCTCGTCGGTCCGGACAACCGGCTCAAGTTCCGCACCGTCAACGTTCTCCGGCGTCAGGGCGACGAAGCCATCGTCACCGCCGGTCTCGATCAGGGCGAACGAATCTGCCTCACCCCCATCGAAGCCGTCATCGAGGGCATGGAAGTCAAGATTCGGGAAGTGGAGGAACCTGAGGAGGCTGAATCGCCTGTTGAGGCTCCAGGCGTGCCGAGCTAACCCTTCCCAAAAAACAGTCTTGGAGTCTTCAAGATTTCCCTGTTAGAGTCGTCCAAAGACGAATCCCACAGCTATGGCCCAGGCAATTATTGATCCAGAAGAAGTTCGGCGTTTCGCTGAAGAATTGAAGCGGTTTAACGGAGATCTCCAAAACCGGATGAGTTCGCTGCAGGCGCGGTTTTCGGCGCTGGGTGATACTTGGCAGGATCAGGAGCACCAGCAATTTGCCGAGGAGTTTCAGGATACGAGCAAGGCGCTGAAGAAATTTCTCGAAGCGTCGAACCGGCATGCGCCGCTCCTGCTTCGGAAGGCCCAGCGGATTGAGGATTACCTGAGCCAACGTTAGACGGGACGATGGCAGACAAGGCGAACATCTCCCGGGTTGATGCGTTGGAGGACTTTCGAGCCTCGCTCATCACCTACATGGAAAAGGCGGGGATGTCGCTTGCCGAGGTGAGCGATGAGGTGACGCGGCTTCGGGTTTGGTTGCTGAACAACCAGATTCCGCATTGGAAAACGGAGATCCGGCGTCGAACGCGGAAGTTGAACGATGCACAGCAGGAGCTGTTCAGCGCCGAGTTGTCCAGCATGATGGATTCGACGACCTTGCAAAAGCGTCAGGTGGAGCGTTGCGAGGAGGCGTTGCGCGAGGCGGAAACGAAGCTGCGGGCGACGCAGAGTTGGATTCGCTCGTTCGACAGCCAGGTGGAGCCAATGGCGCGGAATCTGGAGCGGTTGCGCAACATGGTGGGCAACGATTTGCCGAAGGCGGTCGCGTATCTGGCGCAGGCGGTCAAGAGCCTGGATGAATATGCGGGCACGGCGCGGACGTCGGCCGGTGATACGACGACGACTCTGGCAACCTCAGAGGATGCCGCAGCTGCCGAGTCACAGGTGGATGCTCCAGAGACAAAGGAGGATGAGCAATGAATATGAATGCCAGTAAAGCGAGGTTGGCCGGATCGACCAAGGAGCTCTCTCGCAAGTGGGAGGCGACCAGGGCTTACTGGCGCGACCAAAAAGCGCTTGAATTTGAGGCGCGTTATCTCAGTGGGTTGTTTGAAAATGTGGACACGGCCGTCACTGTCATCGATAAGCTTGACAAAATTGTAGCCAAGGTCCGGAAAGACTGTGAATAACGACGACTTTTTGACAGTTCGCCAGACGCGCGAACTCATCGATCGCCTCAAAACCAGCGTCGCCGATTTCGCGAAACGCGAATCTCGTGTCGAGTCTGGTTCCCGGGTGAATACTTCCCGCCTTGAGACGGAAACTGAGGAGGCGCTGGAGGTTGAGGACAAGAAGCTTGAGAAGCAGTTGCAGCAGGTCGAGGAGCTGCATGCCAACAAGGTGGTTCAAGTGGAGCAACGGTTCGAGCAGCGAAAAGCGCGGATCAACCAGGCTTACATGAACAGCCGCCAACGCGTTCGCGAAGTGATCGCGGCGCGCGAAGGGCAGGGGACCTACGAGATGCAGAAGAACCGCATGATGGCGGATCGCGAGAGGGACGCGGCCTTCGGCAAGGCCTGGGAGCGGGTCGAAGCACTGCGAACCATCGTGGGCGACGATCATAAGGATCTGGTGCGGATGGAGAAGGCCGCGAAGCGGGCAACGCGCGGTTACAGCGCATTTCGTCGCATGATGGCGAAGGAACGGAAGGTGCCGGTGGCTGAGATCTCAGAGGATGTGGAGGCGATGATGGATGTCTATCGCGGAGAAATGAACACGGCCGCGGCGGAGTTGAACGACTTCAAGAAATACGTGATGCCGCGCTTTTTCGGCGCCTTGCCGGTTTCGTTGCTGATCATCCTGATTCTCCTGGTTCACGGCGCGGTTGCGGGGCTCCTGCTCTACAACGAAGTCGAGATGCTGTATGTCGGGGCCGTCGGCGTTTCGGCATTGTGGCTTCTGATCCTGACCTGCTTTTTCTATTTTGCCGGAAAGAAGAACGCGACCGGGGCCGCCGCGAAAATCGCCAAAGCGATGGGTCGGTCGCGGCAATTGGTCGATGCCTGTTCCCTGGATTCCGACGCGCATTATCAGCAGCAGGTCGCGTTGATTGAAGGCGCGCACACCGATCGAATCGCCGAGCTGAAGCGAAACTACAATGTTGCTCTCCAGGAAGCCGAAGCCATGAAGGCGACCTACCCGAAAAAGATCGAGGATCAGAATGTTCGGGTGATGGGCAAATTCGACAGCATTCGCGAACGAAAGCTGGCTGAGTTGAACAGCAGTTTGGAGAATCAGCTCGCTTCGCTCAAATCTCAGGCGGAGTCGACCAAGCAGACCTTGATTCAGTCGATGCAGGGCGGCTTGAGCGAAGTTGGCTCCAACTACGAAACGAATTGGGAGAATTTGATCGCGGAATGGAACGCGGAGATGACCGGCATTTACCAGGCCGTGGGCGCTGCGAATGCGGCCAGTTCCGAGCTGTTTCCGCCGTGGACTCAGGAATTTATTGAGAATTGGCAAAGCCCGACCGAATTCCACAACGTCGCCAATCTTGGGACCGTGAATGTCGATGTCGCGGAATTGGCCGGAGAGCTTCCGGAAAGTCCGAAATTGGCGCTTCCGGGACCGGCTGAGTTGTCGATTCCGCTGACCCTCAAAATCCCCGACCAAGGCAGCGTTTTGGTGGAAAGCGGCAACGTTGGTCGTGAGGTCGGGATCAGCACGCTGAACAATGTGATTTTGCGGCTCATGTCGCTGACTCCGCCCGGGCGGCTGAGTTTCACGATTCTGGATCCCGTGAGTTTGGGCGAAAATTTCGCCGGGATCATGCACATGGCGGATTACGAGGAAAGCTTGATCAACAGCCGGATTTGGACGCAATCCGAGCACATCGACAAACGCCTCGGTGAGCTGAACGAGCACATGGAGAAGGTGATCCAGATGTATCTGCGAAACGACTACAGCACGATCACGGAATACAACGAGGCGGCCGGGAATATTGCCGAAAAATACCACTACCTGGTGGTCGCGGATTTCCCGAACGGATTCAGCGATATGGCGGTGAAACGCCTCATGAGCATCGTGCAAAGCGGAGCGCGGTGTGGTGTTTATGCCCTGATTCACTGGGACACGCGCAGCCCGGCTCCTTCCGGTTTTAAGCCGCAGGACCTTCGCAACACTGCGGCCTGTCTCACCTGCAAAACCGACAGCGTCATCTTCACGGACGATGCGATCCGCGGAGCTTCAATTGTCCCGGAGGCGGCGCCAGATCCGGATTACGCGATCAATTTCATCCACAAAGTTGGTCAGGCCAGCGTCGACTCAACGCGCGTGGAAGTGCCGTTCGAAACCATCGCCCCGACCGATGAGCAGTTCTGGAGTCTGGATACGACCAAGGAGTTGAAAGTGCCGATCGGGAGGACGGGAGCGACGAAATTGCAGCAACTGGCGATCGGGAAGGGAACCCAGCAGCACGCGTTGGTTGCAGGGAAGACCGGTTCCGGCAAATCGACGTTGTTTCACGTCATGATCACCAACCTGGCGTCTTGGTTCAGTCCGGATGAGGTCGAGTTTTACCTGATCGATTTCAAAAAAGGGGTCGAATTCAAGGCCTACGCCACGCATCGGCTTCCGCACGCCAAGGTCATCGCGATCGAGAGTGATCGGGAATTCGGACTCAGCGTGTTGCAGCGGGTCGATGATGAATTGAAGCGTCGCGGTGATCTCTTCCGCCAGCTTGGCGTTCAGGACATTCCCGGCTACAAAGCCGCGGGCGGAACGGAAAAAATGCCGCGGAGTCTCCTCCTCATTGATGAGTTTCAGGAATATTTTGTGGAGGACGATCGCGTTTCGCAAAACGCAGCCCTGCTCTTGGACCGGATTGTTCGTCAAGGTCGAGCCTTCGGGATTCATGTGATCCTTGGGTCGCAGACGTTGGGCGGTGCGTTCACCTTGGCGCGCTCCACCCTGGGACAAATGGTCATCCGGATCGCGCTGCAGTGTAATGAGGCGGATTCCTACCTCATCATGGACGACAACAACCCGGCGGCGCGTCTGCTTTCGCGTCCCGGAGAGGGAATTTACAACGACAACGCCGGGGCCGTGGAAGGAAACAATCCGTTTCAGGTCGTTTGGCTCAACGACGGTACCCGCGAGCGTTATTTGACCAAGGTTCGCCAACTCGCCGACGATTCGGGCAAAAAATATGCCGGTCCGGTCGTTTTCGAGGGCAACGCGCCGGGCAACGTTCGCGAGAATTCGGCGTTGGAGCAAATGCTCGGCGCGGAATCCATCGCGCCAACCAGTGGCGTCGTCCGCGCCTACCTGGGAGCGCCCAATTCCATCAAGGGCCCAACGGAAGCCGCGTTTCAGCGTCAGAGCGGGAACAATTTGCTCGTCGTTGGTCAGCGGGATGAGTCGGCCCTCGCGATTCTGGCGGTTTCGCTCGTTTCCCTCAGCGCGCAGTTTGCGGCCGGAAAACTCAAGTTCGTGGTTTTTGACGGCACCGCGCCGGAAACGCCCGAGCGCGCCTTCCTTCACCGGGTTTGCGCCGGACTCCAGCACCACGTTCAATTGGCTCAGAACTCCGATGTTGAGCCGGTGATGGCCGATTTGGCGTCCGACATGAAGGCACGGACCGAAGACGAGGCCGCCGCCGCCGAGGCGCCAACGACGTTCGTCATCATCCAGGGGCTTCAGAAGTTCAAGAAGCTGCGTTATGAGGAAGACTTCAGTTTCTCGCTCGATGCCGAATCCGCTCCTGCGCCCGGAGCTCAGTTGAATGATTTGATCACTGAAGGTCCCGCTGTGGGCATCCACACCATTGCGATGTTCGACAACTTCAACAACATCAGTCGCGGGATGAGCCGCAAGGCGTTGAGTGAGTTTGAAATGCGGGTGCTGTTCCAAATGAGCGCAAACGACTCATCCAGCCTCATTGATTCGCCCAAGGCCAGCAATCTGGGATTGAACCGGGCGTTGTTCTACAATGAACAGGAAGGATACCTTGAAACCTTCCGTCCCTACGCTCTCCCGGACCAAGGATGGGTTGATTCAGCCCATCAATCGCTCGCTCGGTTGCTTGGTTAGAGCCCTTGAATATATTGATAGAATTCACGCGGGAATCTCGCGATTTTAGGGCGTCAAATATTCGGTTTGCGCAAACCAGTTGCCAAATCACGGATTTGAACTAGAAATACCGCCCGAAAAATCGGGACCAAAAGTTCCCTGTAACCATCTCTAGTCATGACAGATCTCTCCAAATACCGCAACATTGGCATCTTCGCCCACGTTGATGCGGGCAAGACCACTACCACCGAGCGAATCCTCAAGCTCACCGGTAAAATTCACAAGTTAGGGGAAGTACATGACGGAGCGGCTACGACTGACTTCATGGAGCAGGAACAGGAGCGCGGTATTACGATTCAATCGGCTGCCACCACGTGTTTCTGGAAAGACTATCGCTTCAACATCATTGACACTCCCGGACACGTCGACTTCACGATTGAGGTGTATCGTTCGTTGAAGGTTCTCGATGGCGGCGTTGGCGTCTTTTGTGGATCCGGCGGTGTTGAGCCCCAGTCCGAGACCAACTGGCGTTACGCGAACGACTCCGAAGTCGCTCGAATCATTTACGTGAACAAGTTGGACCGTATCGGTGCTGATTTTTATCGCGTCGTCGACCAGGTCGAAAACATTCTGGCGGCCAAGCCCGTGGTCATGGTTCTTCCCATCGGAATCGAAAACGATTTCATCGGAATGGTCGATCTTTTGACTCGCAAAGCCTGGATCTGGGATGATTCCGGGAATCCTGAGAACTACACGATCGAGGAAGTTCCCGAGGATATGAAGGAGAAGGTGGAGCAGTATCGCGAGATGCTGATTGAGACGGCGGTTGAGCAGGATGACGAAGTGATGGAGAAATATCTCGACGGCGAAGAGCCCGATATCGACACCATCAAGCGTTGTATCCGCAAAGGAACCATCGCTCTGGACTTCTTCCCAACCTATTGCGGATCGTCCTTCAAAAACAAAGGTGTTCAGCTCGTTTTGGATGCCGTGATCGACTATCTCCCTTGCCCGACTGAGGTGAAGCCTCAGCCCGAGGTGGACATGGAAGGTAACGAAACTGGAAAAGTTGCGATCGTGGATCCCGATGCTCCGCTTCGCGCCTTGGCGTTCAAGATCATGGATGACCAATACGGTGCGCTGACCTTCACCCGCATCTACTCCGGGGTTTTGGAGAAAGGCACGAGCATCCTGAACACCGCTACCGGCAAGACCGAGCGGGTTGGACGGATTGTGGAAATGCACGCTGACGACCGGAACGAACTGGATCGAGCCCAGGCCGGTGACATTGTCGCTTTGGTCGGACTGAAGACGATCCAAACCGGACACACCCTTTGTGATCCGAAGAATCCGGCGACTCTCGAGCCGATGGTGTTCCCGGATCCGGTGATTTCCATGGCCGTTGCCGCGAAAGACAAAGCCAACGCTGAGAAGCTTGGTGTCGCCATCGGAAAGATGGTTCAGGAGGATCCTTCCTTCCGCGTTGAAACCGATCTGGATAGTGGAGAAACCATTCTCAAGGGAATGGGTGAGCTGCACCTCGACATCAAAGTCGATATTCTGAAGCGGACCCACAAAGTGGAGGTGGAAGTTGGCGAACCTCAAGTTGCGTATCGCGAAACGATCACGCAGCGGACCGAAGATTCCTACACCCACAAGAAGCAGTCTGGTGGTTCGGGGCAATATGCGAAGATTGACTACGTGATTGAGCCCAATGAACCCGGCGAAGGTTATGCCTTCGAATCGAAGGTTGTCGGTGGAAACGTTCCCCGCGAATTCTGGCCTGCGGTTGAGAAGGGCTTCCGGATGTCGACCGAAAAAGGGGTGCTCGCCGGTTATCCGATGATCGACCTCAAGGTGACGCTTACGGACGGTGGCAACCACGCCGTTGACTCCTCAGCGATTGCGTTCGAACTCGCGGCCAAGGCTGCCTATCGCCAGACGGTTCCCAAAGCCGGTGCGCAACTGCTTGAGCCGATCATGAAGCTCGACGTCTTTACGCCGGAAGATCACGTTGGTGACGTGATTGGCGATTTGAACCGTCGTCGCGGTCTCATCAAAGAGCAGATGACGGTGCCAACCGGAATTCGGGTGAAAGCGGATGCTCCACTTGGTGAAATGTTTGGTTACATTGGTGACCTTCGCACCATGACATCCGGCCGGGGTCAGTTCTCGATGGAGTTCTCTCACTACGCGCCATGTCCTCGCAACATCACTGAGAAGGTGATCGCCGAAGCCAAGGAACGCGAAGAGGCCAAGAAGAAGTAAGCCGGGGCGCCAAACTGAGCTTCCCGCGAGCAACGGAGTTGGCTCATCAATGGGTCGCCGCGAGAGTCATCTCGGGCGACTCGGTTATTGATGGGACGGTCGGCAACGGCCACGACACGGCGTTTCTTGCTGGCTTGGTCGGCGACAGCGGTCTGGTCTTCGCGTTTGATGTTCAGAGCAAAGCGCTTGAGGTCGCGAAGAAGCGACTGAGCGATTCCGGTTGTCTTGAGCAAACCCGGCTGATTCTTGACGGGCATGAAAACCTGTCGGCCCATGTGGGAACTACCGCGATCAAGGCGGTCATGTTCAACCTGGGCTATTTGCCGGGCAGCGACAAAACGCAGATCACCAAAGCGGAAACGACGATTCCGGCATTGAAAGGCGCCTTGGAGAGCCTCTCTGCCGGAGGGATCGTTACCTTGGTGGTTTATGTTGGTCACCTCGGCGGTCTGGAGGAATCGGAATCGATCCTGAGATTTTGCGAGAACCTCGATTCTGCGAAGTTTCGAGCGATGCGCTACGATCCGCTGAATTCGCGCAAGGCGGCTCCCTTTCTCGTCGGCATCGAGCGTGTGGCCAGCTGAGATTTTTCTTGAGCAATCGGGTTTCTGCCCTGAAGTCGCCTCATGAGTTCACCGGCTATCGGAATTATCGGCGGAAGCGGTCTTTACCAGATCGAGGGACTGGAGAATGCAGAGGAGATCCAGGTGGATACGCCGTTTGGGGCGCCGTCCGAGGCCTTGGTTTCCGGCACCTTGGGAGGACGTCAGGTGTATTTTTTGCCACGGCATGGAAAGGGGCATCGCATTTTACCGACGGAACTGAACCACCAGGCCAACATTTGGGCGATGCGTTCGCTGAATGTGCGCTGGATCATATCCGTGACCGCCGTTGGCAGCCTTCAAGAGCAGTACAAGCCGAGAGATATCGTTCTGCCAGACCAGTTTTTCGATCGGACCAGCCGCCGGGAGAATCACACGTTTTTTGGCAGCGGGATTGTGGGGCACATTAGTTTTGCCGAGCCGATCAGCTCTGATCTTCGCGGCATCCTTCACGAAACGGTCTCGGAAATGGGGCTTCCAGTCCACAACGGGGCGACTTACGTGAACATGGATGGACCGGCTTTCTCGACCCGGGCAGAGTCCAACGCCAACCGGCAATTGGGATTCGACGTCATCGGCATGACCAATGTTCCCGAAGCGAAATTGGCTCGGGAAGCGGAGATCGCGCTTTCGACGTTGGCCATGATTACGGATTACGACTGCTGGAAGCAGGATGAGGAAGATGTGAACGTGGAAATGGTCATCGGCCACCTCATGGCCAACGCGGAGAATGCGAAGAAGATTCTCGCAGCCGCGATTCCGCGAATCCCAACCGAGCCAACCTGGCCGGAGCATCAGGCATTGGATACGGCAATCATCACGGACAAGAGCCTTTGGCCGCCGGAAACCGTGGAAAAATTGCGCCCGGTGTTGTCCAGATTTCTGTAATTTCCAAGCTATTAAGAAGTCGGTCTCACAAAGACACCCCGATCGAGAACTTTTCATGGTCAATTCTCGAATTCACGTCTAAAATTGCGCCCACCCATCCTGCCATGTTTCTCATTCGTCATTTGACCATCGTTCTTCTTGCCCTCGGCGCTGCGTCTTCCTTCACCAGTTGCCAATCGCTCCAATCCAAGAAATTGGAGAAGGACGACAAGCCTGAATTCGCCTCAAACGAAAAATGGCGGGAAAACTACACCAATGCGCAGGAAAAACAGGCGACGAAACCTGGATGGAACCAAGCTCCGAGCATTCCTCCGGCAAACATGAAAGTGGCCGGAACGACCTACTCTTCCGTCAAAATCAGTCAGCCCTACATTGCGATGACGTTTGACGACGGACCGCACCCGAGCAACACGCCGCGCTTGTTGGACATGATGAAGCAACGCAACATCAAAGCGACCTTCTATGTCGTCGGGCCAAATGCGAGGAGTTACCCGTCCATCTTGAAGCGGATGATTGCGGAAGGTCACGAGGTTGCGAATCATACGTGGACCCATGCGGACCTCACCAAGCTTTCGCAGGCGGGGATTCGCAGTGAAATGGAAAGAACGCGCGATGCGATTGTTGCCGCAACAGGGGTGCAGCCAAAGTCGTATCGTCCGCCGTACGGGGCCGTTTCCTCCAGTCTGAAGTCGTTCATGAAATCAGAGTATGGGTACCCGACCATTTTGTGGAATGTCGATCCGCTCGACTGGAAAAAGCCGGGAGTTTCTGTCGTCGCAGATCGATTGGTCGCCGGAGCTCGCAATGGCGGAATTTTACTGGCGCACGACATTCACAAATCCACGATTGACGCGATGCCTTCGACCTTCGATCGATTGCTCGCAAAAGGCTTCAAGTTCGTGACCGTCTCCCAATTGATCCAACTGGGAAATCAGGGACAAACCGCTCAAGCAGCTCCCCAAGCGAAGCCCATTGCTTCTCCGGAGGACTTGACGCCGGTGAGTGCAGCCTCCGCTACGGAGTAAGGAGCGTTAGGCATTTTCGGGGACCCATTTGCCGTTCGAAATAAGTGCCGCAGTTTGTCGGACGAGCGACGATCAAGTGTTCGTTGACGGATGTGGGAAGACCGCGTTTGCCGAGTACCCGGCCGTGATGGAACAGATCGTAAAAGAAGTGGATCGCGGAGAGTAAACCGGCGCCCTGACGTTTCAGATTTTCAATTTTGAAACGCTGATTTGTCCGCCAAAACAAACGGCGACATCCGAGCCCGGCGCTCGTAGCCGATCGCCGTAAACGCCCTTGTAGCGAAGCCCTTCGGCGGAGTCGTCAAAATCGACGGGCAACGGGGCTGGATCCGGTTCCGTGTGCTGGGATTCAGGTTCCGGATCGTGCTCGTAAATGTGGGGCAGATTGACATTCCAGTGCTCTCCCGGATCGAGCGGGTTGCTCACCAGCGTTTCAATGACGGCCGCGGCGCGCCGACTGGAGACGTCCCAATTCAAGGGAACGCCGTTTCGGATGTAGTGGGAAACCGCGATGCCCTGGAGTCCGTGGTAGGCCGCTTCGCGAACGGCGGCGACAGTGCCGGAAATGTAGATATCATGGCCCATATTGCCGCCGTGATTGATTCCGCTGAGAACCCAATCCGGTCTCTTGGGGAGAAGCTTGGTGATGGCGACCCGCACGCAATCCGCCGGTGTACCGTCCACCGCCCAGGCTCGTTCGCCGCGTTCTTCGACTGGAATCGGCTGGTCTGTCGTGACCCGGTGACCGACTTGCGACATGGCTCCGGCGGGGGCCACCGTAAAAATTTCACCGAGACCTGAGGCCGCATTCTTCAGCGCGTTGAGCCCGTCTGCGTCAATCCCGTCATCGTTCGTAATCAGAATAATCATCCCTTGCGTGAGGTCGAAGTCTATCTACGGTGCCAATCCCTGTAGTCTACCAAAACACCCATAAATTGTTACATGAAACTTTCGAAAGCGTTCATCGCCTCGGTCCTTGGACTCTTTGCTATCAGCAGCGCGGTCGCCGGTCCTAAAGTTGAGTTCGATACGACCAAAGGAAAAATTGTCGTAGAGTTGAATGATGAGAAAGCGCCGAAGACGGTCGCGAATTTCCTGAAGTATGTCGATGACGGGCACTACAATGGCATCGTTTTTCATCGGGTGATTGAGGACTTCATGATTCAGACGGGCGGTTTTGCGTTGGCCGAAGGTGGAAAGATTTATCAGAAAGAGGTGCGTGATCCGATTCAGAATGAGGCGAAGAACGGCCTTAAGAATAAGTTTGGAACACTGGCGATGGCACGGACCGGTGATCCGCATAGCGCTTCGGCCCAATTTTTCATCAATCTGAAGGAAAACGGATTTTTGGATTATCCAGGTCAGGATGGTTGGGGATACGCGGTGTTTGGAAAGGTGGTCGAGGGAATCGACGTTGTGGAAGCAATCGGCGCGGTTTCCACGGGCCAGAAAGTCATTTCGGCACGCGGCATGGATGGATCTCTTTCCGAGCGTCCTTTCCGCGACGTGCCCAGCGAAGACGTCGTCATCACGTCGGCGAAACGCGTTTCTGCTGAATAACCAGTCTCAAATTTCAACTACAAAACTACCTACTCCTGTGAGCGATATCCGTATTACCCTCGAAACCTCCAAAGGTGACATCAAAGCCACGCTTTATGCCGATAAAGCTCCGATGACCTGCGCGAATTTTCTGAACCTGGCAACCCGTGGTTACTACGACGGGCTCACGTTTCATCGCGTGATTCCTGATTTCATGGTCCAAGGCGGCGATCCAACCGGAACCGGCTCCGGCGGCCCCGGCTACAAATTTGGCGATGAAGTCAATACCGGTCTCAAGCACGATGGTCCTGGAGTGTTTTCCATGGCAAACGCAGGTCCGGGAACCAACGGAAGCCAGTTTTTCATCACCCACGTCGCCACCGATTGGTTGAACGGAAAACACACCGTGTTTGGGAAAGTGGATGAAGGACAAGACGTGGTCGACGCGATTGAGAAGGGTGACAAAATCAAAGCCATCAAGATTGCGGATTCCACCGAGGCACTTTTCGCAGATCAAGCGGATCAGTTGGCGAAGTGGAACAAGGTTCTCGACGCGTGAAACGCTTCAGCATTTTGCTGATTGGTCTATCGGTCGCCCTGGCTTCGGCACAGGACGACTTTGATCGGCTTACGTTTCACACGGCGGCCAAACCGCTTTCCAAAGAGGCCAAGACTGAGGATTGGCCGCGCTTTCTCGGTCTCAACGACGACGCGACCAGCGGGGAAACCCACCTTCTGTCCGAATGGCCGGAATCGGGGCCGACGCTCGTCTGGGAAGTCGAAAAAGGCGAAGGCTATGCCTGCCCGGTGATTGTTGGCGAGCGTCTCGTGCTCTATCACAATCTCAAGGATGTTGACATCATTGAGTGCCTTCATCCTGAGACCGGCAAACGGTATTGGAGTTTTGAGGAGCCCAATCGCTATCGCGACCGTTTCGGCTATTCGAACGGGCCACGAGCCAGCGCGGTAATTGCAGATGGGCATATTTACACCCTCGCGCCCAATAGTTGGATGCGTTGCCTGAATCTGGAAAGCGGGGAACAGGTCTGGGTTCGTGATTTGGCGACCGACTATGGCATTCCGCAGTATTTTTTCGGGCATGGTCCCAATCCGCTCGTCTCCGACGGCAAGGTGTTCATGAATCTTGGCGGCAGCAAAGGCATCGGCGTGGCCGCCTTTGATGCCAAAACTGGCGAAACGGTTTGGGAGACCCCTCACGCTTGGGGATCCAGCTATGCGTCTCCCATTTTGGCGACGTTTCATGGCCAGGAGAAGCTGCTCGTCTACTGCGGTGGGGAGAGTCGCCCCTCCACCGGAGGGTTGCTGCTGATTGATCCCAAAACCGGCGAACTCCACGACAGTTTCCCGTGGCGGGCGGAAAAGTACGAATCGGTCAATGCCTCCACTCCTTTGATCATTCCCGGCAACCGCGTCCTCATCACAGAGACGTATGAAATAGGAGGCTGCCTGCTTCAGGTTGGCGAAGACTTCACGCTATCCAAGGTTTGGACGGCTGAAGAACTGAAGTGTCATTGGAGCCAACCCCTGTTCATGGACGGTCATCTTTACGCTTTCACGGGACGGAACGAACCCGATGCGGGATTGGACTGCTGGGACGCGGCGACGGGCGAACGGAAATGGCGGGAAGAAATGTTTTGGAAGACGGAGATCGACGGTCGCACCTTTGGATGGAGTTACTTTCGCGGCAGTTTGCTTCGGGCTGACGGCCGGGTTTACGCGCTTGGCGAATTGGGAACGTTTTCCACGCTTGAACTCACTCCGGATGGCGTCACCGAAAACCACCGTGTCGAGCTCTTCAGTGCTCAGCAAAGCTGGACCCTCCCCGCGATCAGCAAGGGACTCCTCTACGTTTGCCAGAATCAGCGGGAGATGAAGACGGGCAGTTCGCCGAGGTTGCGTTGCTACGATTTTCGGCGG
>TARA_R110002096_G_scaffold75732_3_pt1 | contig 17645 bp, 14 predicted proteins | sample TARA_R110002096 | Tara Oceans TARA_R110002096 (sample SAMEA4397295) | marine metagenome | biome: Polar Biome; feature: [DCM] deep chlorophyll maximum layer (ENVO:01000326); material: water (ENVO:00002006), including particulate matter (ENVO:01000060) such as... | depth 35 m | reverse complement strand
GAGACCACTTCCCTGCCCTCGTCCATGGCCTGCTTGATCGACCCGTCCAATTCCAGATAATCGCAATTGTTATCGTCATAGGACAGAAAGAATGCGGCGCGAATATCACCTTCAATCGTGTCGCCGCCGCTGCGGAACGCATCATGAAAGCGGCTGAAATCCGGCAGTGGTGGCAGATCCTGCATCAAATTCTTGACGCGCCGTTCAAATCCGAGCCGTTCCATGCGGGAGGCATCGTCGAGCAGATCATCGAGATCTTTTGCGATTTCCACCAGCACTTCAATGAGATAGGCGACCGAGGAGCGCGTTGTGCCGATATTGGTCATGAACAACACGGTGTTGCGTGAGGTTTTGTTGATCTGAATGCCGTATTTGTCCATCAGGATCTTGGTCTTGAAGGTATCGCCATCCCAGCCGGTACCGCCGACGGCAACAGTAACGCGTGTGGCATCCAGGACAAATTCATCCTTTTCCCAGCAATCCCAGATATCGGTCCAGCCCTGATGCGGGTCATAATAGCTGGTGACGCCGCTTTCCCGGTGCTCTTCGGGAATCATGTCTCCGGCCGTCAGAACCTTGAAATATTTCGTCAGCAGCGGGTGGGTTGAAATGGCGCGCCGCATCGACATGGCGGCCTCGACCTGGCGTTGGACAAACTCAAATCCTTCCAGTTCAACCTGGCGTCGGCCGACATCGAGCGAGGCAACGATCTGATAGTTCGGCGAGGTTGACGTGTGGGTCATATAGGCTTCGTGAAAGCTCTGCTCGACCTCGCCCTTAAAATCCTGATCATTGACATGGATCATCGATCCCTGTCGCAAAGCGGTTAGTGTCTTGTGGGTAGACTGGGTTGAATAGACCCGGATGCGGGAGCCGGGCGGTGCTATCAAGCGGGTTTTGAGCAGGGTCTCGTCATCGGCATCCTGCAACTTGGCCTGCTGGCGCTCATAAGCCTTGGCGTGTTCCGGGGTGCGCAGTCTTTGGCGCATCGAATTTGCGACATTCATGCCCGTGCGCTGGCGGTAGGTCGGTCCGAACCGGGCAAAGGCAAACCAGGCTTCATCCCAGAGGAACACCAGGTCGGACTTGATGGCGAGGCATTCCTCCATGACCCGCTCCACATTGTAGACGATGCCGTCGAATGTGCAGTTGGTCAGGAGCAGCATCCGCACCCTGTCGAGTTTGCCGGCAGCCTTCAGCTTGAGCAATTGATGTTTGATTTCGCGCAATGGCACGGCACCATACATGGAATATTCATTGAGCGGATAACTGTCTAGATAGACAACCTGAGCTCCGGCCAGAACCATGCCGTAATGATGGGATTTGTGACAATCACGGTCGACCAGCACAATATCGCCCGGCCGGACCAGCGCCTGCACCACGATTTTGTTGCAGGTCGAAGTGCCATTGGTGGAAAAGAAGGTCTGTTTGGCACCGAAGGCGCGGGCAGCCAGTTCCTGGGCTTCCTTGATCGGGCCGTGCGGTTCCAGCAGACTGTCGAGACCGCCGCTGGTGGCCGAAGTTTCGGCCATGAAGATATTGGGGCCATAGAATGCCCCCATATCCTGAATCCAGTGCGAGCGGGTGATGGATTTGCCGCGGCTGATCGGCATGGCATGAAACACGCCGGTGGGCTGTTTTGAGTATTCTTTCAACGCCGAGAAAAATGGCGTTTTGTAGCGCGCCTGGACACCCCGCAAAATATTGAGGTGCAGCTCCATGAAGTCTTCCTGATTGTAGAAGACACGCCGGCAGATACCCAGATCGAGCCCGGCAATGGCTTCCACCGAGCGGTCGGTGACGAGATAGGCATCCAGTTCCGGGCGCACTTTTGCAATCAGGCGGCAGAGTTCAGGACCGTAGTCCTCGGGAGCGATTTCCTCGATTTCATCAACGCCGCCTGCCCGGTTGAGATAGCGTGTCAGGATGGACAGTTCGACCTTGGATTCAAGCTTCAGTCCGGGCCGCACGACAATGGCCTGAATATTATGGTTGAACAGAACTCCAATCAACGCGTCCTGCAGGCTCGGCACAACGACCGCTTCGTAGGTAAAGGCATCTTCGACGCCGCGCATGCTCTGGATGCTTTTCTTCAGCCAGCGTTCCTGGTGTTCATTGAGGTCATCGACAATCATGACTTCAAAATACGGCTTTGACAGCGCCCGGGCTTCCGGAGACAGCACCGCCTCGTCTTCATTTTCTTCCGCATCAATGACGTCGCGCTCCAGCGGAATATGGCGACGTCTGTAGGCACCGGTGGTCAGCGCGCGGGTTATTCGGCGCACCGAAAACGCTGCATCATCAACACTGCCATGCTCGAACTGGCGTTGCAGGTGGCTGAACGCCGCCATGCCGGGAAAGGCCCAATAGGGCTCAATCAGGGACAGGGACTCCAAAAGGTCCGATATCTTCGTCCGGGTCTGCTTTTCCTTGCGGCCTCCCGGATCGCGTTTCAGAAATTCCAAAGCTTCGCGCAGCGCGCTCCATCGATCAGATCGAAGTTGAATAGCGGAATAATAATCGCTCATTGACTGCATGGATTGTTCCCTTTCCCCCTCCGGACGAAAACATGCAAAGTTTACGGGCGCGCCTTGACGCGCCGCGCTCCTGCAGTTCTCAGCCGGTTACTGTTTTTCCTGCCAATGGTGGCATGCCGGCGGCGACGTCGAAACGTCCGTCATAGGCGTTGTTCGCGTCCGGTGATGCCTGTAATCCGGCACTTGCCACCTCGGCATCTGCGGTTCTGAGCCCGGCGAGTGAGCCTTGCGTCGGCACTTCCAGTTTACCCAGTTGATGAAGATAGGCGTCCGCGCCGCTGGCCCGGTCATAGACCGGAAAATCAACCGAGCGATCGCGGAAGCTTTTCAGCACCTGACCCAGACCCTTGATGCCGGTTTCGCGCTGGCGGCGAACCTGATCAAGGTCGATTTCAAGGGCAAACATGTCTTCTTGTCCGGCAGCCTGATGCAAAATCGTGGCAGACGGATCCACCACAAGTGAGCGTCCATTGCCGCCCGCCCCCAGTCCGTTGATGTCAAAGACATAACACTGGAACTGCGCGGCCGTGGAGCGGGCAATCGAGAGTTCCGCATCGCGGTCGGAGGTACCGGTCAGAACGGGATGAATCAGAACTTCCACGCCCTGGCTGGTGAGGTGACGTGTGGTTTCAGGGAACCAGATATCGTAGCAGATGGAAACGCCGAAGCGTCCAACCGCGGGGACATCAAAGATGCAGAATTCACTGCCCGCTGCGACACCTGCCTCATAGGGCCGGAAGGGGAACATTTTCCGGTAATGAGAGACAATCTCGCCTTCGGGGTTGATGACCGTCGTGGTGTTGTAGATCAGGCCATCGTCGGCGGTTTCAAACATGGAGCCGGGGATCAACCAGACATGGTGTTTGCTGGCGGCGGCCTGAAAGCGCTCGACCGTTTCGTTAAACAGCGGCAGCGCGAATTTAGTCAGCGGTCCGAAAGGTGCCAGTTCACTGAATACGACCATCTGGGTCCAGGGGAAGCGGGCCATCAGCACGTCCAGCCGGTGCATCATAGCCTCGACATTGGGCTGAACCGCATTCACATGCATTTGTATGCCGGCAATTGCAAAAGGTGTCATAAATTCCGAACTCGTTAAATTGTGCAGTTTTGTTTCTGGCAGTTTTGTTTCTGGCAGCATTATCCCGGCAGCATTGTCGGTGACTGGCCTGTGTCACCCTACTCCCTGACGATCAAAACTCAAACAGGGGTAGAGTTGACCTGGCCGTTTGTTGGCAGATAATGCAGAGACGGTTATTGCGTCGGATCTAACTCAGAGTGTCAGCGCTGCTTCCAGTTTATCGAGCCCTTCCGTCAGATGATCCATGTCTATGGTGAGTGGTGCCAGAATGCGGATCGTGTTGCCGTAATAGCCGCAGGACAGCAAAATGAGGCCGGATTCCAGCGCTGCATCCGTCACCGGCTTGATCGCCGCAGGATCGGGTTCATGAGCGCCGCGCTCCTTGATCAGTTCAAAGGCGACCATCGCACCCAGACCGCGAACATCGCCGATGGGCCGCAGACTGTTTTTCTGCCGCATGGCTTTCAGCCGGTCGATCATCACGGTGCCTATCCTATCCGCGCGCTCGCACAATTTCTCCTCTTCAATTACATCCAGCACGGCCAGGGCTGCTGCCACGGAAATCGGATTTCCGCCATATGTGCCGCCAAGACCGCCGGGTTCTGCCGCATCCATGATGTCGGCGCGGCCGATCACGCCGGAAATCGGAAAGCCGCCGCCAAGCGCCTTTGCCACCGGAATGAGGTCCGGCTCGATGCCGTAATGTTCAATGGCAAACAGTTTGCCGGTACGGGCAAAGCCGGTCTGGACTTCGTCCGCCACCAGACAGATGCCGTGCTCGTCGCAGATGTCCCGCAGCTTCTGCATGAAGGGGACCGGTGTCTGGTAAAACCCGCCCTCACCCTGCACCGGTTCAATGACAATCGCCGCCACGCTGGAGGGCTCGATATCCGCCTTGAACACATGATAAAGCGCCTTCAGCGCGTCTTCCTCGGTGACCCCGTGATGCGGGATCGGGAATGGCACGTGAAAGATCCCGGCGCCCGGCGGTGTTCCGCGGGTGCGGTATGGCGCGGCTTTCCCGGTCATCGCCATGGTCAGTTGGGTGCGACCATGAAACGCACCGGTAAAGGTGATAATGCCGGGACGGCCGGTATGGGCGCGGGCAATCTTGACAGCGTTTTCGGTGGCTTCCGCACCGGTGGTGAAAAACAGCGTCTTGGCGTTCTTGATCGGAGCTGCGGCGTTGAGCCGCTCCGCCAGCCGCAGATATATCTCATAGCCCGTGACCTGAAACGCGACATGAGTGAATTTCTCGGCCTGCTCTGCCACTGCAGCCATGATTTTAGGGTGGCGGTGGCCGGTGTTGGTGACTGCAATCCCGGAGGCAAAATCGATGTAGCGCTTGCCCTCCACATCCCAGATTTCGCCATTCTCGGCGCGATCCACAAAAATTGGCGCGGCTGTGCCGATGCCGCGCGGAATGGCAGAGTGACGGCGCTCAAGAAGAGTTGCATTGTGGTGCATAGCTGATTCTTACTCTAGAAAATCGGGCTGAAAATCGCCCGATTGGCAAATCGAAAAGGTGCAAAACAAGGGGAAGGCAGATCGCCATTTCCATTGGTGTCATTCATCAAAAGACATTGCTCCCGGTTGGGGATTGAAGATATCAATGTTTAATATATTATTCAATAGCGTTAAATAAACCGTCAAACTAGCCGATATGGCAGGCGGACATTCTGTCAAAACAGGAGACTTCATGGATGCGCAGATGAATCCCGAGTTCAACATCGGCCAGCGGCTGAAGGCGGCCCGCACTGAGCGCAACTTGTCGCAGCGCGAACTGGCGCGCAAATCCGGTGTGACCAACGGCATGATCTCACAGATCGAAGGCAACAATACCAGCCCCAGCGTATCCTCGCTGAAGCGTATTCTGGATGCGCTGCCATTGACGCTGTCTGAGTTCTTTTCCGGAGACAGCGCAGACAATGAGCAGATATTCTTTCGCGCCGCCGAATTGCAGGAATTGAACCCGCAATCGGTGTTCGGAGCCATGGCGGGTGACTGCAGCGGCCTGTCGCTGCGGCAAGCGGGCCGAGGACATAATTCAACGATCCAGATGCTGCATGAGCATTATGCGCCGGGCAGCGACACCGGCACCGAGCCCTACCAGCACACCGGCGAAGAAGTCGGGTTCGTCATATCAGGCTGTATTGAAGTGACCGTCGGCGGGCAGACCGCCATCCTTGGACCGGGCGACGCCTACGCATTCGACAGCCGCGTGCCGCACCGCTTTCACAACAAGAGCGATGCGGAATGCATTGTGGTCAGCGCCTGCACACCGCCCACTTTCTAGAGCGATTCATCTTTAAATTGAATCGTTTGGCCGGGCCACGATCTGACGAGACCCCTGCGCCTGAAAAACTGCTTGAATGATCCATAGGTGGGGACTAAGTCCAACCCTCCGCTGACCCCTCCATCACCTGCAAGGATATTTTCGCTGATGCAGTCATTGCGTCATCATTTAAGAACATCGACGAGGATGGAGCATGAACAGCTGGACGCAGCTTTCAGCGCGCTTGATTTGACCAGCCGGGACGGCTTGTCGCGTTTCCTGTTAAGCCATTTCTCGGCACTGTCCATTTGCCATGCCCGTCTCGACCGGCTGGACGATCTGCCGGCCACGCTTCGCCCACCTTGCCTGTTGCCGGAAATCCAGGCGGACCTGCAGGCGCTCGGCGTCAGTCCTCGCAAACCTCAGGAACCGGCACTGGAAGGGCATATGAACAGCCTTGGCATAGTTTATGTCATGGCTGGATCGCGGCTGGGTACCAAACTGTTGCAACGCAGATGGGCGCAATCACTGGACCCCCAGGTGCTGCGAGCGGGACAGTATCTGAGCAGCGGCGCCTATGATAATTATTGGCGACGATTCGTGAAACACCTTGATGGACTGCTGCCCCCGGACGACAACCGAACCGCCATGAATCGGTCAGCAAGGTTGACATTTAAGCTGTTTGGTGACGCACTTAAATGGGCAAATACGGAACTCGATCATGATAAAACAGAATTTGACGCCCGCAATTCCGGCTGACTCAAAGATTGATCTTACCAATTGCGAGCGTGAGCCGATTCACATTCTGGGTCACGTCCAGTCTTTTGGCTGCCTGATTTCCGTTTGCAACGACTGGATTATCAATCACGCCTCGCTCAACACAAATGACATTCTGGGCATTGATCATGGCGATCTGATTGGCAACCCGCTCAATAATTATGTTCTGCCGGATTTTGTCCACACCATCCGCGGCCGGCTCCAGATGCTGTCTCATGCCGACGCGGTTGAGCGAATTTTTGAGCTGAAAGTGGTGGAAAATGGCGGTCTGTTCGATGTGGCGCTGCATCGCTCGGGACATTCCATCATCATGGAATTCGAGCGATCGGATGCCAGCGATGTCACCGACTATGCCGGCTATTTGCGACCGATGCTTGACCGGGTGCAGTCGGCGTCCTCCATCGAAACCATGTGCACCGTCGCGGCCCGGCAAATCAAGGCGATTACCGGATTTGACCGGGTCATGGCCTACCGCTTTGCGCCAGATGATTCCGGCGAGGTGATTGCCGAGGCAAGAATGCCCGATATGGAACCAATGCTGGGACTGCATTTCCCTGCATCTGATATTCCGGCGCAGGCTCGCGCGCTTTATAAACGTAGCCTGCTACGCATCATCAGTGCGGTCGACGGCGAGAATGTCCCCATCCTGCCGCCGACGAGCCCCGAAGGCGAGCCACTTGATCTGAGCCTGAGCAGTCTGCGTGCCGTCTCTTCGATACATCTGGAATATCTGAAAAATATGGATGTAGCAGCCTCCATGTCTGTCTCGATTGTGGTTCGTGGCAAGCTTTGGGGATTGTTTGCGTGCCACCATCGCAGCCCCAAAATACTGTCCTACAAGGCCGGAACGGGAACCGAGCTGTTTGCGCAGATGTTTGCTTACGTGCTTGACTAGAGACAGGGTGATCTGGAACGCAGCGAAGCTGAACTGGCACGGCAGATGCACGACGATCTGATGGCCCGTCTTGCCGAAGGCCAATCCATTCTCGAAAACTTCGGTCCCATCGCCGATGCTGTCACCAGTGTCATTGCCTGTGATGGCATTGCGACATGGATCAATGGTGAATTCAGATCCCAGGGCCGAACGCCTTCCAAAGATGAAATGCTGCCGCTGCTGCGGTTTTTGAACACCACAGCCGCCAGCCGCATTTTTGCCACTGACCGCCTGTCTGACAGCTATCCGGCGGCAGAGGAATTCTCGGACTGTTCAGCGGGGATTCTGGTGTTGCCAGTCTCACGCTCTCCGCGGGATTATCTGATCCTGTTCCGACAGGAAATTTCCCGCACCGTGCTTTGGGCCGGCAATCCGGAAAAGCCGGTCGAGCCCGGCCCCAACGGAACGCGACTGACGCCGCGAAAGAGTTTTGAGACCTGGAGGGAAATTGTCAGAAATCAGAGCCAGCCGTGGTCTGCTTCGGAAATCCGGGTGGCCAACTCTCTCAGAATGACACTTCTGGAAGTGGTTCTGCGGGTCACGGATGCGGCCACCAAAGATCGTGAACGCGCCAATGATCACCAGGAGTTGCTGATCGCGGAATTGAACCACCGGGTGCGCAACATTCTCAATCTGATCCGGGGACTGGTTGCGCAAAGCGGCACGGAAGCCCGAAACATTGCCGATTTCACCAGCAATGTCGGCGGGCGGATCGATGCGCTGGCGCGCGCTCACGACAAAATCACACGGGAAAACTGGAATGCAGCCTCTTTGCATGAGCTGCTTGCCACTGAAATTGATGCGTATCTGGGATCGAAACGCGACCGGCTGGTGCTGAGAGGTCCCGACGCGCTGTTGCAGCCGGAAGCTTTTTCAACGCTGGCGCTGGTGATGCACGAGATGATTACAAACTCGGCAAAATATGGTGCAATGGGCGATGCCGGCGGGCGCATCGAAATCGACCTTGTGGCCGAGGATGATGGCGCTCTGCGTATCAAATGGCAGGAAATCGGCGGTCCTCCGGTTCGCGCACCCAAGCGCAGAGGGTTTGGCAGCACCATCATCGAGAGGTCCATTCCTCATGAATTGAAAGGCACCGCGAAGCTGAATTTCGATATCGGCGGATTGCGGGCTGAATTCATGATCCCGGCCAATGGCGTCAGCGAATTCGTCGATCCGGCAGAAATGAAGGGCAAACAAACGGGTGATAAAGGTGACTATAGTATGATTACGCTGTCCGGCCATGTGCTTGTTGTCGAGGACAATCTCATCATTGCCATGGATGCAGAGGAAATCTCGCTGCAGTTGGGTGCGCAACAAGTCAGTCTGGCTTCAAGTGTCAATGAAGCGGAGCGACTGATGTCGGAGCACACATTCAACTTCGCCATCCTGGATGTGAATCTTGACTCGCAGACCAGCGAACCGATCGCCGAAAACCTGCAAAAAGCCGGTATTCCATTCGCCTTTGCCACCGGTTACGGCGAAGGGACAAGCTTTTCAGCCAAATTTCCCGACATCGTTTTCATCCAGAAACCCTACAGCAAGGAAAGCATACAGCGGGCGCTGGCGGGGCGTGGCTCATCCTAGAGCAGCGGCTTCCAGATCCTCGATCATGCAGGCCTGCTGGTTTTGGGCGCTTTCTATGATCGCCTCCAGAGAGCAGGCAGCTGCGATAGTGCGGGCCTGCTGAGGCGATACATGATGCTCAAGAAATGCGATCAGGCGATCAATGGAAATCCGCTCTGCCAAAGCGGCTTTGACGATTGGTTTGGCCTGGTGCCGCCCGACCGCAGCTGACAGGGCGGTGAACAGCCGATCCGACAGAACCGCCAGACCATGATGGTTGAGGTTATCGCGCATGCGCTGCTGTTCGACCACCAGTGTTTCGGTCAGTGTCAGAAAGCTGAGAATTTGCGCATGGACGCATTGGAACATGGCCGCCATGCCCACCCATTCGGCCATCCAGCTGTCACCGGATCTTTGATGGAGTGTCTGGGTTGCGTTCATCAGGTTGAGAAGAATTCCGTCAACCTGACCGGACAGCATGATGATGCGCTCCGCCAGGCGTGGATTTTGCTTGTGGGGCATGGCGCTGCTGCCGCCTGACCGGGCCTCGGCAAGCTCGCCTGTGGCATCGGATTGCAGGTGACTTATGCTGCGCGCCATGCGTCCCAGTCCTTTGGCCAGCAGGCCAGCGGCGAACAACAGATCGATAATATGGTCACGCGGCGCAGATCGCATCTTTGGATCATAGCTCAGACCCAGATCAGCCGCCGCGCGGTGGCGCACAGCATCTGATTTTTCCGCAAATGGCGCGGACAGGCCGACGGCGCCGGACAGGGTCACCGTCTGTGCTGCCGTGTGGCGTTGTCGAATACGGTCGCAATTACGCTGGAGTTCGCCGCAGCCTTCGGCAACAAACAGGCCGAAGGTAATTGGTGAAGCCGCCTGAAGGTTTGTCCGTCCCAGCATTACGGTGGTGCTGTGACGGGCAGCGAGGTCCTGCAGATTTGCCCGGCATTTCTCTGCGTCAGCCAGAATTACGCGGATCGCATGGCCACGCAGCAGGGTCAGCGCCCCATCGATGATGTCCTGTGTCGTCAATCCCAGATGCAGCACTTGCTGGAGTTCTTGAGAAGCATTTTCCAGCAACTCATCGACCAGCGGTGCAACGGGCCGGCCGGCTGACAGGGTGCCCGCGAATATGGGTGCCGGGTTCGCTTTGACACGTTCAATGGCCGCGTCAAGTTCAGCTTCGAGGCTGTCCGGCGCAAAGCCTTCTGCGATTGCAGCCATCACCCACGAGCGCTCAATTTCCAGACTGGCATTCAGGAAGGTCTCGTCGCACCAGATGCTGTCCATCGCCGCGCTGGTCGGCGGGATGTTGAGCAAGGATAATCCGGTCACGGGTTTTCGGCCATGCGATGGCCATGCTGTTCGGGTCTGAATTTCAGGCGCAAAGCCTCAAAACTCAGACCCAATTCCGCCAGTCTGTCCAGACCAATCGCCGTGACGATTTCGGACAGGTAAATCTCATGCAGGATCATGGTTTGAATGACATAGACCAGGGTCGGATTTTCTGCAGAATATCCGCGGTAGAGCGGCTTCAGCGTGCCGACAAAACTGGCTTCTGCATCGGCTACAACGGTCATGGCCACATCGTTGGCCCGGCTCGGAGCGGAGCCGCTGCCCTCATGGGGTACGATACGTGCGCCGGCATCACCCAACGTGGTCCATGCCTCGCCGGTGGCAACGATGGTGACGCGGACACCGCGTTCCATGACCTCAAGAATGGCGTCCTCGAACGGTGCGATCAGTTGGTCCGACGCCTTAAAATGCAGTTCGGATTTGGCGCGGCCGATCAGTGACCGAACCTTGTCCTCGACCGCGAAACGGCCTTCAGAAACTTCGACGAAATCGGACCCCATCGGAGCATAGGTGCGCAACACCTGATCCTGAATCTGCGTTGCCGTCTCTTGCACGTCGTCAGCAATCTTGGCGAAGAAATGCTGCGGCGAAGTTATGGCGTAGCGGACCGGATGCGAGGAAACCGGCTGAATGGCCCCTTTCAGCACCAGATTGGTGACAGCGTTATAGGAGTTGGCGCGCGCCAGACCGGAGGTTTTCGCCAGCTCATAGGCAGTGGCGGGCTGCACCTGGATCAACGCTTCATAGGTCCGCGCTTCCGGAGTGGTAAAACCAAGCCGCGCCAGATTGTCCAGCAACGTAGCATCGCCGTCTTTTGATTTTGCTGTTGTCAGCGATGTCTGCATTTCAACCCCCTGAACGTGCCTCCAGCCAAAGCTTCGTGCTGCAGCCGACAAACCCTGCTGCACCCATACAACCCTTTGACTGGCTCTGACTCTAGCCAAGAATGACAGATATTGCTATAGTAGTCAAAATGTGACTACTATAGTGACGAGGACATTTAGCTGACGTTTAACGGGAGGAATAACCTATGAAATTGACACGTCGCCAATTCGGCACATTCACCGCGACAGCTGCACTTCTGGCCAGCGCATCCCCACTGTTTGCGCAAAGTTTTCCGTCGAAGGAAATTACCCTTCTGGTCAATTATGGCGCCGGTGGCGCTGTCGACCGCACGGCACGCGCGATCCAGCCATTTCTGCCGGAAGCGCTAGGCCAGAACGTCATCGTTGAAAATATCGGCGGAGCCGGTGGCAAGACCGGGCTGAAGAAATTCATGGAAGCGGAGCGCGATGGCTACACCATTCTCACCGCGTTTGCGCCAGCCACGACCTATGCCAAATTTACCGATCCAGATATTTTCAGCCTGTCTGATCTGGCCATTATCAATGTGATGTGGACCGATCCGGCCATTCTGCTCGCCCAGAAGGATGCTGGCTGGACTTCGCTGGCCGACATGATTGCCTATGCCAAGGCAAATCCGGGCAAGGTGACGTTCGGGTCCTCCGGCAAAGGCTCAGTCGGGCCGATTCTGGCGCGGGCGATGTTCGACGAACTGGAGCTCGACATCAAGATCGTGCCCTACAAGGGCGGCGGCGCGGCGCGCAAAGCCTTTGCATCCGGCGAGATTCAACTGACCGCTGCCGGTGCCGGCGGTGCAACATCGATCAAGGATGATGCGGTGGTCCTGGGACTGTTCAGTGACGCTGGGACGGCCCCGGACTGGCCCGATGCGCCGTCGATCAATGCTGAACTTGCTGCGATGAACGTATCAGTGCCCGAAGGTGGGGCCTATCGGTTCTTTGCCGTCCACAGCGATGTGAAAAAGAACCATCCGGAACGGTTTGAAACTCTGGTGAAAGCTTTTGAGGAAACCATCAACAACAATCAGGCCTTCAAGGATGCCGCCGCCAAAAGCGGCGTTGGCACAGACTGGCAAGGTGCAGAGGCTGCCCAGTCCCTGATTGAAGAAGTCGATGCGCGCTTCACCAAAATCTTGCAAGACGAGGCTGACGGATAATGTCGCTCGTCTCTGCGGATGACGAGACAAATAATACTGGCAGCACGGGCAGTACTGGCAGCACGGGCGGATCGCGGCAAATCGACTGGGTCACCATTGCGATGACCCTTGTCGCGCTCGCCTGGGCAAGCTGGTATGTCTGGTCGACCCGCAACAATCCGGATGATGAAGCGGAAGCCGCTTGGCTGATTACCCCGATTCTGATTGCGGCATGGGCCACAGCGCCCTTCGTCATCTGGTCGGCCATCGGTCCGTTTCCGCAGCGGCTGCAGCTTGATCGGGACGAGGGTCTGGGTGTTGCGGCGCGCTACAGATTTGTCATCAGCCTGCCGGTTCTGGCTGGACTGATCTGGCTGCTCGGCTTTATTGCGGCCACGATCATCTATCTGCCAGCCATCATTCTTATGTCCGGTGAACGACGCCCGCTGCTGATCACAGCCATGACCCTTGGCATGCTGGCGCTGATTTATCTCGGGTTTGACTGGGCGCTCGGTGTCAAGCTGCCGCTCTGGCCGATGGGGTTCTAAATGCTCGATTTCGGCCTGATCGCGGAAGGCGCATCGCTGCTCTGGACCTGGCAGATGCCGCTGGCGATTTTCGGCGGCATGCTGCTCGGCCTCGTGATCGGCGCGATTCCCGGCATGACAGCCGCGCTTGGCCTGGCAGCCATACTGCCTCTTACATTCCAGCTCGATGCATTGACCGCCCTGGTGCTGATGACATCGGTCTATACCGGATCGCTGACCGGCGGCGGGTTTCTGGCTATACTCATCAACACGCCCGGCACGCCGGGTGCCGCCGCCACTACATTTGACGGCTACCCGATGGCGAAGGCCGGCCGCCAGAATGAGGCGCTTGGCCTGCAGATTGCCGCATCGGTGATCGGCGGCGCGATCAGCTATCTGATCCTGCTTGTTTTCATCCAGCCAATGGCGCAGTTTGCGCTGCTGTTCGGCTCTGCGGAAATGCTGTTTCTGACGATTTTCGTCATGCTGCTGATTGCAACCCTGCAGCGCCGCAGCTTTGCCCGGACAATTTTTGCCGGCCTGATCGGGCTGTTGTTGTCGACCATCGGCACCAGTGTCACCACCGGAGTGGCGCGCGGCACATTTGGGCTCGACGCGCTTGAGGACGGGCTGCCGATCATTTTGAGCGTGATTGGCATGTTTGCCATTCCCGAACTCATTTCAATTGTGGCGCGCCCGTCAATCGCACCCAGCGCGCAGGGCTCGTCGAGTGATCTGCGCGCGCTGTTGCGAGGCGTCAGACAGGCAACCCGTGAAGTTGGCACATGGGCACGCGGGTCTCTGATCGGCACGTTTATCGGCCTGCTGCCGGCGGCCGGTGCAACGATTGCCTCGCTGCTGTCCTACGCCACCGCCGCCAAGCGCGCCAGACCGGGCGACAGGTTCGGCGAGGGCGAGCCGAAAGGTGTGGTCGCAGCTGAAAGCGCCAACAATGCCTCGGAAGGCGGCGCGATGGCGATCCTGATGTCGCTCGGCATTCCTGGCAGCGCGTCGACCGCGGTGATTTCCGGAGCGTTTCTGTTGCATGGCCTGGTGCCGGGGCCAAGGCTGTTCATCGATAATGGCGCAATGGTCTATGGCCTGATCCTCGGCAATCTGGCGCAAATGGCGGTGCTTGGGGTGTTTGCCGTGATTGTCGCCAGCCAGGTGGCACGAATTGTCACGGTTCCCTCGCGCCTGCTGGCCCCGGTGCTGGCAATCATACTGGCGCTCGGGGCCTACAGTTTTCGCGGCTATTGGGAAGATATCGTGATTACATTCCTGTTCGGACTGATCGGCTATTTTTTCCGGCGGCATCATTTCACCCTGATTTCGCTGATGATCGGGCTGTTTCTCGGACGCCAGATTGATGAGGATTTTGTGCGATTTGTCATTCTCTACGGCGACGATCCGGCCGCCCTGCTGAGCAAACCGATTGTCGCGGTTTTTGCCGTGCTGTCGCTCGGCCTGCTGCTCTGGCAGATTCGCTCGGCCTGGCGCAGCGACCGTCCATGAGCGAGTTCCCGGTTACACCCGCACGCATCGATGTGTTTCACCTTGAAGCGCCGCTCAAGACCCCGCGCTCCAATGCCTTTGGAACCATGCATGCGCGGCCTGCGCTGCTGCTGCGGCTGACCGATGCCTCCGGTCATGAAGGCTGGGGCGAAGTGTTCTGCAACTGGCCGGCTTTTGCTGCGGCGCATCGCAAGAAGATCATTGAGCAGATTCTTGCGCCCAAACTGATCGGTCGGAGTTTTGCCGGCCCCTCGCAGATGTGGCAGTGTCTGACTGAGGAAACCCATGCGCTTGCACTTCAGGCCAATGAGCCGGGACCCTTCGAGCAATCCATTGCCGGACTGGACATTGCCGCCTGGGATATGGCGGCGCGGCGCGAGAACCGGCCGCTTTACGATGTGCTGGCACCGGGCCAGCGCCATGATGTTCCGGCCTATGCCAGCGCCCTCACCGCGCAGACACTCGACAAACTGGTGCCGGCGCTGACGCAGACCGGCTGGCAGGGATTCAAGGTCAAGGTCGGATTCGGCGCCAGCGCTGACAGGGCGGCGGTGGAAAGTCTGCGCCGACTGGTCGGCGATGCAGCCATTATGGTCGATGCCAATCAGGCCTGGACGCCGGACCAGGCGATTGCCGCCGGGCAGGCTCTGGCAGACTTTGAGTTGCTGTGGCTTGAAGAGCCGATTGCGGCGGACCGGCCCGGCGACGACTGGACCCAGGTTGCCCTAGGCCAGCCGGTGCCGCTGGCCGCCGGCGAAAACCTGCGCAAGGTGGACGCCTTTCGCGCTGCGGCCAACAGCGGTGTCAGCATTCTGCAACCGGACGCCATCAAATGGGGCGGGCTGTCCGGGCTGATCGCGATCCATCAGGTTGCTGCCGCGACCGGCGCGGCCTTTGCGCCGCATTTTCTCGGCAGCGGTATCGGCCTTGTTGCGACTGCCCACGCCGCCATCGCCCTTGGTGCCAGCTGGCTCGAAGTCGATGTCACCGAGAACCCGTTGCGAACAGCGTTTTCCGAAGGGGCATTTGACGTGAAGAACGGCCTGGCTGGTGTATCGGATCGCCCCGGCCTTGGCCTGTCGCCTGATCCGGAGCATTTGTCGGACTTTAAAGCGCTTCGTCAATGCTGAACCTGCCCCGACGTGCAGCGGATCGGCCGGGTTTTACAAAAAAGTAAAACTGCCGACAAAACTTCCCTGAATCACCACACCATGTTTGCCATTGACAGATAACCACAGGTCAGGACGCAACTATGGCGACGAGCGCTATCGACATACAGAAACTGAACCAGAAGTTCGATAACCTTCACGCCGTGCGGGATGTTTCGTTCGTTGTTCCCGAGGGGGAAATCTTCGGGTTTCTCGGCCATAACGGCGCCGGAAAGACCACCACCATTCACATGCTCACCACGCTTGCGCAGCCGACCTCCGGAACTGCTCTGGTTGCGGGCCACGACATCGTCGCCAACCCAATGGGTGTGCGGCGTGAAATCGGTTATGTGCCGGAAAATGTGCGCCTCTACGATACGCTGACCACCCGTGAAAACCTGACATTCTTTGCCCGTCTGTCTGGCGTCCAGGACATCCCCGCCCGGGTTGACGAAACATTGGGATTTCTGTCGATCAGCGATCTCGTCGACCGCCGTGTGGGTGAGTTTTCAAAGGGCATGCGTCAGCGCGTGGGGCTGGCTCAGGCGATCCTGCATCGCCCCAAGGTGCTGTTTCTGGACGAGCCGTCCTCGGGGCTCGATCCGATGGGTATGAAGATGCTGCGGGACCTGATCATCCGGCTGAACCGTGAGTGGGACATGACGATCTTCATGAATACCCATCTGATTTCCGAGATCGCGAAAACCTGCACTTCCATCGGCGTTTTAAGCCACGGCCAGCTTGTCTATCACGATAGCATCGAAGCGGTGACCAAACGGTTTGGCGACGATGCTGCGCTGGAAGAACTCTACCTTTCGGTCGTGCCGGTGCAGGCCAATGGGGAGGCGGCGTGATGTCTGACGTCAAGCTGTCGTCAGCACGGATCGTCTCAGCCCAGTCGCTGCGGATCATCCTGCGCGAACGCACGGTGACCTTGCTGGCCGGGCTGTTCGCGGTGCTGGTGCTGGTCTCGGCATATCTGGGCTGGTCGGCGACCAGTACCGTGAACGCAATCTATGTCGATGCTGTGGTCTATCTGCAAGGCGCAGGCCAGGCTGTTCCACCCAACCCGGTCAATGACATTTCACCCCTGTCGCTGATGCGCAACATGTCGACTTATGTCAGCCTGATAGGGGTGCTGGCGGCCATCGTGATCGGTTATCAGTTGATCTCGGCTGATCGAAAGTCCGGCATTCTGCCGCTGATCGGATCGCGCCCTGTGGAGCGGTTCGCCTATGCAAGCGGCAAGATCTCCGCCCTGGCAAAGGCCAATGGCGTGCTGATGGGTGTTGCAACACTCATAGCGGTCGGATCACTCCTGATCCTGCCGTCGGTGTCACCAGGCGCGATGGGCTGGGTCAAGTTGTTGGCCTTCTTCGCGCTGTCCTTTTCATACATGATGCTGTTCGGCTTGCTGGCAATGGCCACCGCCGCCAGCTCTCGTTCGCAATCAGTGGGTCTGTTGGTGCCGGTCACCATCTGGCTGACCGTGACGTTTATCCTGCCATCGCTAACCGCCAACATTCACCCCACCGCAGCGATCAACCCGATTTCCGCACTGGCACCACCGCCCGACACTGCTTTCTTCAACTGGACCGGCTGGCTGTTGGGCCCGCTGTCGGTCGCGGAAAGCTTCAAATACCTGGCTGCGGGCCTGTTGGACTACCTGCCAGCGACGGTACGGGTCCGTTCGATGCTGCCCCCACTCCCTGACCTTCTGCTGGCGCTGACCGGTGCCGGCTGGCTTGCCGTGCGCGGTCTCTCGCGCATGGACATGACCCGTGGAGATTACGATGTCTGACCTGACCAACCCCGTGAACGCCATCGCCCGCAAAGATGTCACCGATGCATTGCGTGACCGGTTCATCCTCATCGTGATCGGATTCATTGCACTGGCCGCCCTGACGTCGCTGGTCACCGGCGCGAT
>TARA_R110002096_G_scaffold28203_4_pt1 | contig 17650 bp, 15 predicted proteins | sample TARA_R110002096 | Tara Oceans TARA_R110002096 (sample SAMEA4397295) | marine metagenome | biome: Polar Biome; feature: [DCM] deep chlorophyll maximum layer (ENVO:01000326); material: water (ENVO:00002006), including particulate matter (ENVO:01000060) such as... | depth 35 m | reverse complement strand
CCTTCGAAGGCGAACCTTTTTTAACTTCCGAAATGATAGTAACGGCATCTTTTTTTGAAAGTGCTGCTTTGAAGTCGATTCTTTGTTTTTCGAATTGCTCAAAAGAGTCGAAATCGGCAAACGCTACTTTCTTCTTTCTTTGATAAAGGTCTTCGGTTGTTTTAGCAACTATTTTATCTAGAACGGTACTCATCAGTATTTGAAAACTCCCATAGCATCGTTGGTTGCGTCAACAAAATCGTTGAACATTTTTCGAGCTTTTCCAGAAGCCAAACTGTCGATTGCCAACTCTTTCGCTTCTGCTAATTCGTTCACTTTTCCAGAGGCTTGAATGGCGAATGTGGAATTCAAAAGAATGATATCTCGTTGGGCATCCGTTGCCTTATTTGCAAAGATATTTGTCAATATCTGAGCATTCTCTTTGGCATCTCCACCCATTAAGTCATCAAGACTATACTTTTGGAAGCCAAGCGATTGCGGTGAGAACGTAAATGCAGTGGAAACTAATTTATCACGTAACTCAAACACTTCACTTTGTCCACTTATACTCATTTCATCTAAGCCATCGTGAGCATTAAACGTGTATGCAAAGTCGGTATCTAAGTTGGCCAAAATATGCGCCATTTTCTCTGCTACTTCTTTATTGTAAGCTCCAATCACATAGCGCTTAACACCGGCAGGATTTGCCATCGGTCCAAGAATATTAAAGAAGGTTCTAAAGCCTAAAGAACGCCGAGCTGGCATCACATACTTCAAAGCTGGGTGAAACATCGGAGCGAACATAAATGCCATTCCCACTTCCTTAAAGACCTGCTCTACACCATCGCTACCAAGTTCTATTGCGGCACCCAAATGTTCTAGTACATCAGCGCTTCCGCATTTGCTTGAAGCACTTCTATTACCATGTTTGATTACAGGCACACCTGCCGCAGCAGTTACAAAAGCCGATGCCGTAGAAATATTGAACGTACCTGATTTATCTCCGCCCGTTCCTACCAAATCTATGGCGTTGGAGGTATCAACATTCACTTTTACTGATTTTTCACGCATTACCTTCACAAAGCCCGTAAGCTCCTGAATGGTTTCCCCTTTCATGCGTAAAGCTGTTAAGAAGGCTGCAATTTGCTCAGATTCGACTTTACCTTCCATAATTAACTGAAGCGCTGCTTCGGCTTCAATCTGTGTTAAGTCTTCAGAAAAGGTAAGTTTGTTTAGTACTTCTTTAAAATTCATGCTTGTTCTAACCAGTTATTAATCATTTTAGGTCCTTCGATGGTTAGAATACTTTCTGGATGAAATTGTATTCCTTCAATCGGAAATTCTTTGTGTCTAACACCCATAATCACATCTCCAACTCTGGCAGTAATTACAAGTTCATCTGGAACAGTAGCTGGATCTAATACCAACGAGTGATAACGTGTTGCCGTAAAATCCTTCTCAACACCTTTAAAAATGGAAAGTCCATCGTGTTCCACTTGCGAGATTTTTCCATGCATTAAACTTGGGGCGTATACAACATCGGCTCCAAAAACTTCGCCAATTGCCTGATGTCCTAAACAAACGCCTAAAATCGGAGTTGTTTTGCCCATCTCGCGAATTACGTCTTCGGTAACGCCAGCATCAGCGGGACGACCAGGTCCAGGTGATATTAATATCTTTGAAGGATTTAACGCTTTAATCTCTTCCACTGTTAAAGCATCGTTTCGAATAACTTTATAATCGTCGGTTTTTACCGCGATAAGGTGTACTAAGTTGTACGTAAAGGAGTCGTAGTTGTCAATTATAAGAATCACTTAAGTAGTATTAGCGTGATAGTTTCGTTATTTGCTAAAGTGTGCAACATGTTAAAAGTGTCGAACTATTCCAGTTACTTCACGGATAGGTTCCATCACTGATTCTGCTCGCTCTCTGGCTTTTTTACCACCTTCGGTTAGCACGTCGGTTACATAGTCTAAATCTTTGGCTAGTTCTTTTCTGCGTTCTCTAGCTTCGCCAAAATACTCATTCAACAAATCTAAGAGCTCTAGTTTTGCATGTCCGTATCCATAACCGCCTGCTCTGTATTTCTCAGCTATTTCTTCTTGTTTTTCGGGTGATGCGAATAACTTAATGAGTGCAAAAACATTATCGTTTTCTGGATCTTTTGCGTCTTCAAGTGCAAGAGAGTCCGTTTGTATAGACATTACTTTCTTTTTGAGTGCTTTACCTTCTTCAAAAATCTGAATGGTATTATCGTAGCTCTTGCTCATTTTTTGTCCATCTGTTCCAGGAACAAGCTCCACAGACTTCATAATCCTGTCTTCAGGAATTACGAGGAAATCTCCGTTATACACGTGGTTGAATTTCCCAGCTAAATCACGGGCAATTTCGATATTCTGTTTCTGATCTTTTCCAACCGGAACGATATCCGAATGATAAATAAGAATATCAGCTGCTTGTAAGATTGGGTACGTAAACAAGCCGATATTAGGACTTAAACCTGCAGCAGTTTTGTCTTTGTAAGCCACTCCTTTTTCCATCAAACTAACAGGACAAAGTGTACCTAACATCCAAGCCAGTTCAGGAACTTGAGGAACATCTGATTGTGCAAAGAAAGTAGATTTCTTCGGGTCTAAGCCAAGAGCTAGATAATCTAAAGTTACATCAATAGTGTTCTGACGAAGTTGTTTACCATCATTCAAAGATGTTAGAGAATGGTAGTTGGCGATGAAGTAAAAAGCATCGCCTTGGTCTTGCATGGCAACATGTTGACGAATAGCGCCAAAATAGTTACCAATATGGAGTTTTCCTGAAGGCTGAATACCTGAAAGAATAGTTTTTTTTTTGCTCATTGTATATCAAGGGCTACGCTTAACGCCTGAACAAGTGCGCCAGCTTTGTTTTGAGTTTCTACAAATTCATTATGAGGATTACTATCGGCTACAATGCCAGCTCCTGCTTGGATGTACACTTTTTCGTCGGCAACTACCATCGTTCTAATGGCAATGCAAGTATCCATATTTCCAGAGAAATCGAAATACCCAACGGCACCAGCGTAAATTCCACGTTTTGTGGGTTCAAGTTCATCAATTATCTGCATGGCGCGTATTTTAGGAGCTCCGCTAACTGTGCCTGCTGGGAAACATTGCATGAGTGCATCAACCGCCGTTCTATCAGCGCTTAACTTCCCAACTACATCACTTACAATATGCATTACATGCGAATATCGTTCTATCACTTGGTTGCGTTCCATCTTCACTGTACCCGCATCACAAACACGCGATAAATCGTTTCTACCTAAGTCAACAAGCATGATGTGCTCAGCGACTTCTTTCGGGTCTTGTTTTAAGTCAGCTTCGAATTGTAAGTCCTCTTCATGAGTTTTCCCACGAGGACGAGTACCTGCGATAGGCAACACTCTAACATCTTTATCCTGAACGCGCACAAGAACTTCAGGAGATGAACCTACCAAACTGAATGAACCAAAATCGAGATAAAAAAGATACGGAGATGGATTCACCATCCGTAAAGCGCGGTACAACATAAATGGATCTCCGCTCATATTTGCTTCGAATCGTTGAGATAAAACCACCTGGAATATATCACCTTCGTAGATGTATTTTTTTCCTGCATTAACCATTTCTTCAAAACGAGATTCTTCAATATTGCTCGTTAAAGAATCGGGCTCAATGCTAAACGTACGAGACTCATAATTTGAAGTAAGAGCCGCTTTTTCCATGGCACCGAGAGCTGCTTGAGCATCTGCATAAGCTTGTTCTAAATCGTCTACTTCTTCAGTGAATACAGTTTTGATGAGAACCACTTGGTGCTTTACATGATCGAAAGCATAAATCTCATCATAAAATGACCAAATCGCTTCTGGTAAATTCAAATCATCTTTGGGCACATTGGGAAGGTGTTCCACCAAACGAAAAGTATCGTACGCCGAAAACCCAACTGCACCACCTGTTAAACGAGGTAATTCAGGAATTATAGGCTCAGTGTATGCTGTAGTGAGTTTCTCTAACTCCTCAAAGTACGGAATGTCGACGTTCTCCGTCTTTCCGTTTTTTGTGAGCGTTGTTGAGGAACCATCAAATTCCAGCTTTTGATACGGATTCCGTCCTAAAAAGGAATAGCGAGCGAGCTGCTCCCCACCTTCTACCGACTCTAGAAGAAATGGTCGTTCGGCTCCTTCTCTGATATTCATAAAAAGAGAAACAGGCGTTAACACATCTGCTAATAGGCGCTTAAACACCGGTATAGCTGTGTATTTGGTTGATAAGTCTAAAAAAGTTTTAATATCCATTAGGCAAAAAAAAACCCACTCTTCCAGAGGAATAGTGGGTATGTAATACATTCTTATTTATTTTATTTACGCAACATACCCATTGCTTTTGTAAGCATTAGGCCACCACCACTTAGTTGTATGTAAAGATGCGTTTTTCATAACGCTTCGAATATAGCTGTGGCATAATTTAATAGCAACGCTAAAATTGTTATTTGTAAATTGCTGAGCACTTTTTATCTTGGATGAACTAAGTAAATAGCTTTTCGAACCAAACAAAACATCGCCTATATCTCACCGTTACAGAACTAAGACTAAACACCAACCAGAGATACTTTTGTTTAAGCGATTTTTTCCCTCATTATTATTGATATGTGTTGTTTGTGTAATCTATGTAAGCTGCGACTCTACCCCAGGTGTGAATAGCTATGATACTGATTTGCCCTACGTCCAAAATTTAGCGGTTACTCCAAACAACATTCAATTCAGCCCTACTCTCGACGGCCAAAAAGATACTACCATTACACTAAGTATTACTGTAGATGGTTATAACTTTGGAGAAGATACGGTACCATATTACTACGTATTTGTTGGTGATAACGAATCGCCATCAATCGAAGGAAAGTTCCTCGTCAATTTCAGTCCACTTACTACTTTTCAAGCAAATGTGGAGATTCCAACTAATACTATCGATTTTAAAAACTACACCATTTTAGTTACTCCTTCGCTTAACAGTACCAATCCAAATTACGCGCAAGCAACGATAAAGCAGACTGGTGTTCCTATTAATGCACCAGAACTTTTAGAAGTTAAAAATCCTTCAAGCATAGGAATCCCTTCTGATGGAACTGTAATCGCTGTATTTGAAGCAAAAGTTAAAGATGTAGACGGTCAGAGTAACATTGATAAGGTCTTTCTTAATTTCAGAAACCAAGATGGTTCTTTATTACAGGCCAATCCCTTTCAAATGTTAGATGATGGAAATTCGGAAAGTGGCGATGTAGCAGCTAAAGACTCCGTATTTACCAAAACATTCTCAATAAATAGCTCAAACACTCCAAATAACAGAACCGCACTTTATTGGGCTGTCGACAAATCTGGATTAAGCAGCGACACCTTGGAAACTCCTTTTAATATTGTAAATAATGAATAGAATTAGACTTGTCTTAATTGCCATTACAGTATTAATTACCGCCTCTGCATCTGCCCAATCGGTTTACTCTGTAAATTCTCCATTTAATTCAATCAGACAAAATGGGGTTTCAAATATTGCGGCGCTTGGCGATACCGTTTGGATTAGTCCATCTCTTAACCGAAATATTGGAAATCAGCTGGATTGGTACTTCCCTGCTAATGCAGTAAAAGTTATTGAGGATGTAGGAAGAGTTTTCTCTCTTGCACTCTCAAAAGATACAGTTGTTGCTGGTCTCGGATATTCATCAGAAATACTAGACGGTACAGTCCCAGCTTCTTTTGGTTATTACTTCAGTGATGATGGTGGGGATAACTGGAGATATTCAGATTTCTTGATAGACCCGAAAGCTTCTGATGATTGTAAAACTTCTGTTGCTGGCTGTGACACTACCTTTGTTTATGGTGGTGAAACATACGACAGAATCCGAATCACAGTTCCTGAGCAATCTCCTCCTTACGATATTGATTTTAAAGGTAATGTAGTTTTTTCCGCTAATTGGGCATCGGGCTTGTTAAGAAGTACTGATTTTGGAGCTACTTGGGAACGAGTAATCCTACCTCCCGTAAGTGTCCGCGAGCTTACTCCAAATGGAAATAACTATTACTGGGCTAGCTGTATAGAAGGTGATTCACAAACAAATAGCTGTATTGAGTCTATAAACTTATATGACTCGGTAGATGACAACAACTTAAAAGGTTTCGGAGTCGAAATTGATTCTCAAAATAGAGTTTGGTACGGATCTGCAAACGGGATAAATGTTTCGGATGATGCAATTTCATCCCCAACGGATAGTATTTCTTGGAAACACGTTAATTTCGACGATAGCGATGATGGCTTACTTAGCAACTGGATTATAGAAATTGAAGAAGACCCAGCTACCAATAAAGTTTGGATGACCAATTGGATAAGTAATGCTCAAGCTGGCGAAAAATTCGGTATCGTTTCTACTGCTGATAATGGAGAAACTTTTGAGCAACATCTTATTGGAGAAAAAATAAACAGCATTGGCTTCAAAGACGGCGCTGTGATTGCTGCAGGTCCTAATGGTCTATTTATATCAACTAATGATGGCCAAAGTTGGAGCCAATTTCCTCAAATAAAAAGCGCTAACACCTTTTTTAAGAAAAGCGTAGAGTTTTTATCTGTCGCATCTACCACAGACCGTATTTGGATTGGAACCGATGATGGACTTGCTTCGTCAGACGATCTTGGGCAAACATGGGAAATTACGCGCGTTGATTTCCCTCTTTCTGGTGGCAATATTCATGATCCTGAAGCTAAATCGGTTAAAACCTACGCTTATCCAAATCCTTTCTCCCCTGTGGCACATGAGTTCGTCCGAATCAAATATGAATTAAAGAAACAAGGTAATGTTCGCATTCGAGTTTTTGATTTTGGGATGAATCTCGTTCGTGAAGTTGAAAACGATAACTTTTCACCCGGAACTTATGAAGCTATTTGGGATGGTGTTGATGCATATGGTCGACAAGCTGCTAATGGCACATATATTTATACTGTAGAAATGCCTAATCAAACTGTTAATGGCAAAATCTTATTGATAGAATGATGAATGCATTAAGATTATTAAGCATAATAATATTTCTCCTGTTTGGCTTTCAGACTTTGCAAGCTCAAAACGGTGGCTTTGCTGGGGCTGCGAATAGAATTGGTTTTGGGCCTAAAGCGATGGGAATGGGCAATGCTATGACAGCAACAACCTCTCAAGGCTCCTACGCACATTATAATCCAGCGTTAGCATCAATGAACCAAGGTTATACCCAATTTATGCTAGGAGCTTCTTCTTTACAGTTCGATAGGGTGCACCAAACAGTAGGCGTAAACTTCCAACTTCCTCCAAAAGCTGGTTTCACTTTGAATTTAATTAGAAGTGGCGTAAATAATATCGATGGAAGAACAGTAAGCGGCTATCCAACGGGTGATTTCAATACTTCAGAGTACCAATTATTAGGCGCTTTTGGTATTCGAATGAGTGAGAAATTGAACACAGGAATAGGCTTTAAACTAAACTACGCTGATTTGCATGACGACATTGATCCTTCAACAAGTGTTGGCATTGATATTGGCTTTCTATACCACATTTCAAATCAGCTTCAGCTCGGGTTTGCCATACAAGACATGTTCGCTGAGTATTCTTTCAATTCATCAGAACTTTATGGATTAGCCCAAGCACGTAAAGTTGTAAATAAATTCCCAACTCGTTTTAAATGGGGATTAGCTTATCAAGAAGAGAAATTTACAGTTTCAGCTGATTACGAAATTCAATCTTATACTTCGGAAGTAAAGACGGTAGATGCTTTTATTAGTAATGGTAGCCCTCAAATTTTTGAAACCATTTCAGAAATTAAAACCAATGCTAAACAATTTCGACTAGGCGGTGCTTGGAATGCTCACGAGCGATTTACATTACGAGCAGGATATAACCTTCCAGATTTATCTCAAGCTTCGTCTTGGGGATTAAGTAGTGGATTCTCGATATTACTTCCCTTCGACAAGTTTAGTCCCTCAATAGATTATGCATTCGTTTTGGAACCGAATCAGGTTGCAAACATTCATGTTTTCGCGCTAAGTTTACACCTATGAAAATAATAGTATCATTTTTATCAATCCTAATTTTTGGTTCTGCAACCATTGTAGCACAAAGCTCTGCTGGCGTTGATGTATTGAACTTCGCTCCTAACCCAGAAGCACTCTCGATTTCTGAAGCAACAACTGCTGTACCACAAGGCGCAAGCTCTATCTTTGTAAACCCAGCCCTCTTGTCGTTAATGCCGATTTCTACGCTCAATTTAGGATATTCTCGTATGGTTGGAGATGCCAATAACATTTTTGGCGGAGCTAATTTCAAAAAAGGAAATAGAGCCATTGCCATATCTGTATACCGTTCTGGTGACGATGGCTTTGAACAACGCGACAGCCCTGGTTCATCAAACGGGAATTTTTCTGTAGACTATCTTAGCGTTGGTTCAGCATTAGCATACAATTTCAAACACTTTGCAATCGGTGCTTCTGCTCAATATATATACCAAGAGATTTATTTAGATAAATCCACTGGCTATTCTTTTAACGCTGGGCTTGCACGCGATTTCTTAGACTCAAAGTTTACTCTAGGAGCTTCAGTTGTAAACATTGGCAAGATGACCAAATTAGTGACTACAGAGCCTAAGCTTCCTGCTGCATTTAGATTGGGAGCTTCTTTTGACCTCCTTGAGTTCACTCCTCCTAAAAATGCGAATCTTCCCATACTTCTTAGTATTTCTTCTGATTTTGTTCACCCACTAACCAACACACCAAGTAATAATGAAGTCGGTTATTTTAACGACAAGGATTACTTTAATTTTGGACTCATTCTAAACATAGCTGAAGTAGTAGAGCTAAATGGTGGTTATAAAACGGGTGACACGGCTCGGCCTATCTCCTTTGGTGCTGGTTTTATTACAGATTTAATTACTTTCAACTATGCTATTATTCCTTTTAATACAGGTTTTGGAACAGTACATTCCATTGGGATTCAATATAAATTTTAGGAAGTGACGGCCATGGAGGAAATTTCGCTTAGCGATCTTATTAAAGCGCTTGGTACTGATTCCTCTACGGTTTATGTAGCCCCTCTCATAAATCATCAGCATCCAGATTCAGATTATCTATATAATCTATACAAGCCCATTATTACATCGAATTCACAGATAGAAGTTAAGAGTGTTTCGGTATTTACTCACTTCAAACCATTTTTTACGACTCTCTTTTCCAGGAACGTTGTATTTCATTATCACTGGTTGGAATTTCAAGACATCAAGTCTCTTATGGGAATGCCTTGGAAACTCATCTGGATTCTCTTGTATAAACTAGTTGGGGGCAAACTAATTTGGACCATTCATAATGAAGAACCCCACGATCAGAAGTTCTTAAGCATGCACTTGTTCTTGCATAAGACGATGGCGCGATTGGCAAATGCGATTCACGTACATTGTGCCACAGCTGGAAAAACCATGAGCGCAAAGCTTGGCGTTTCCTTAACTAAGTTCCATGTAATCCCACACCCTTCCTTTCCTGCAAAATCTATTCCTCGAAAAGAATCTATTGAGACACTTAATACAAGTTTTGGCTTAGATTTAGAACCGTCTAAACCGCTAGCACTCATCTTTGGTCAAATTAGCCACTATAAACAGATTGAGGAGATTCTAGTAGATTTTCGCGACGATGATTCCATTCAATTTCTTATTGTTGGAACTGTAAAAAAAGGGAATGAAGAACTTGGTGAAAGTCTCCGAAGACTAGCGTCAGAATATTCCCATATTCATTTAATTGATACATTTATCAAAGACTCACACCTTCCATTTATTTTTAATGCCTCAGATGTTTGTTTATTTAATTACAAACGGCTGTTAACTTCTGGTGGCGTACATATGGCTTTGAGCTACAATATTGATATCATTGCTCCAAAACTAGGATGTATTGCCGAGTTAGAATCAAATCCATCCGTGTTTTTGTTTGAAACCAACACCGAACGAACAGCAATGATAAGGAACATCACCAAGCATGGGTAAATTAAAGCAAAAAGCTTTTTGGATAGCACTGGGAGACTTCTCTGGAAGAGGGTTTTCCTTCATAACCTCTATCTACCTTGCCAGAACTCTTGGCTCAGAGTTTTACGGACTTATTGTGATTGCAATCTCAATACTAGGCTATTGTACTTGGTTTGCCGATTTAGGCATGATTAATCTGGCCGTTAGAGAAGTTGCGAAAGAGCCAGTGAAACGACTTTTTAGAGCTCGTGAAATTTTCAATATGAAAGTGTTGTTGGGCATTATCGTATTAGTTATCTCTTTACTTATAGTTTCAAATTTGGAGATGGAGCACCAGAAAAAGAGTATCATACTTAGCTATCTCTATTCTTTAATTCCTTACGCCATTTTAATGGAATGGTATTACAATGGTCGACAGCAGTTCGGAAAAGTAGCGGCTTCGAAAGCCTTAAATGGTTTAGTATATCTTGTACTGGTGTTTTTACTAGTTCATAAACAAGAAGATGTAGCATTGGTTCCATATTTATACTTAGGCGGAATTTCTGCGGCCACCATATTATTAGGCTTCTTCTCCATTTTTGAAAAACCTTTTCCTCTCCCATCCAGAGGACTTAACATTTATTCAGACCTTCTAAAAACAAGCTCTATACTTGGTGTTGGATGGTTTTTCACACAGTTAATTCAACTTCTGCCGCCCATTCTAATTGGTGTATTTTTAAGTTTAAATGATGCGGGTATCTACGGAGCTGCGTATAGAATATTATTGATTATAATGTTGCTAGATCGTGTTTTCGTAAATATACTTTTACCCAATCTAGCTGCTGTTTGGGTTGAAAACAAAGAACTCGCAAAGAAACAGATTAATCTAGTGTTAAAGTTAATTATTGTTGGTGGTTCTCTCATCACCACTTTGTTAGTCTTTAACTCAGAAACAATAGTTTCGTTACTTTTTGGCCCTGCGTTTGGAGCAAGTGTGATTATTCTTAAATACCTGTCCGTTTTTATTCTCTTTACCTTTATTAATTCTTTGTTTTCATTCGGCCTTATCGCGATTGGAAAAGATCGACAGTACTTACTAGCTAATGTATTAGGTGGGTCAGTTTCTGCGGTACTCATTGTTCTCTTTACAAGCTTTGGAACTCCTGTTAGTGCTGCAATTGCTGTGTCACTTTCTGAACTCGTTATTCTGCTATGCTCGTATTATTGGTTCAAAAAGAATGTAGAGCTTAATTTTTTCAAACCACTTACCCTGATAGTTATCCCAACCATTATTTTCTTTGCAGTTGTTACTGCGCTCCAAATCTATGCATTATTCGCCTCATTAGGCTATGTTGCTTTTCTAGCCTTTGTTAGTTGGATTACCGGAACCATTCGTAAAGAGGAAATACAATGGATAAAAAGAAATTGGGCTCGATGAAAAGACGTATTTGTATTGGCACATATCAACCCTCTTTTGCTTTAACTGCTACTTTAGATGCTATTGGAATTTCTCACCAAGAATGCGATGAAACCTCTTTATCTAAAGATTCTTTCTCCGTTATAATTCTTGAGCAACTCTTAGTACTACCTCCATCGCTTAAAGCCAGAGTTGAGGCCTTTATTGGAGAAGGTGGCGCTGTTTTAGAGATATCAACTAATCCATTTTTCTTTCATGATAGGCTTAATGTAGTTCGGAAAGTTGATTTTCTAGTGAACACTATTCCCCATTTAGGGTTTGATCGAATTTCACATATCGATGTTTTTTCTAAATGTAGACTTTCTAAAAATGAATCCGCCTACTTTAGTGGACTTGTTGATTTTGAAGCCAAGAGTAATGGTGTAATTGGTTTTATTGGACTGGATTTATCGATGATTTTGGAACCCAAATCACATAAACGAAAACAGTTTTATGGATATGGAATTGGTGACTCTCCCGATGAAATTGTATCGCCAGTTTCACGGTCTGAAATTATACGATTAATTGAAGTAACCCTACTTGAGCTTCATCTACGAATCCAACTTCCACTAATTACGAAATGGACTTCTCCAACAGAGAAGCCAGTATTTGCCTTCAGAATAGATTCCGATTATGGCACAGAATCTTCATTAACAGACATATTAGATTTGGCTACAGCAAGAAAGCTCTCACTTACTTGGTTCTTGCATGTTAAAGCTCATGAAAAATGGTTGGACTTATTTCACAAGTTTGATAGCCAAGAACTAGCACTACATTGCTACGAACATAGTACTTCCACTTCTAAGCAAAAAATTGGTCAAGATTTAGACTTTGCACTATCACTTTTAGCCGAGTGTAATATAGAGACTTCAGGATTTGCTGCACCTTATGGAATTTGGAGTGAGGGATTAAAAAAAGCCATTCTAGGATATAATTTTAGTTATTCCTCTGAGTTTTCAACAGGTTATGATGGGGTGCCTTTTGCGTTAAAACTAAATGATACAGAAGAGATTTTTCAGATTCCAATTCACCCTATTTGTACTGGTAGTTTAAGTAGAAGACGATTCTCTATTGTCGAAATGAAGAATTATTTTGAAGAAGTCATTCAAGCAAAAGTTGGAATGCATGAACCTGTAGTTTTGTATCACCATCCTCTCCAACCAGGTTTGGAAGTTGTTGAACACATTTTTGATACGGCTGTAGAACTGGGACTTCAAAATTTAACGTTTCTTGAATTCTCGGAATTTTGGCAACATAGAAAATCTATAAGCTTTGAAGCTTTTTTAAATGATGGTGAGATTGAGATTCAAACTAATGCTCCCGAAGATTTCCTTTTTAAAATTTCTGCAACACATTCTGAGTTCGATCTAATCAACTCCTCCCAAACCAGTTTCAGTATCCCTGAAAATCCAGCTTTCAAATACCAATCTCCTTCTCTACCTTCACATGAAGAAGTTGAAGCTTTACACGGCGATAAATTAAGATTACTGAAAACTTCCATCTTAGATTGGAAACACCGCAAGACATTATGAGTGAAGGATTAAAAATAGGATTTATTGCTCCGCTTAGTATTGCCGCGGTAAATGGTGGTGTTAGAAATCAGGTGTTTAGAACAGCTGAAGGATTACAAAAACTAGGCGTAGAAATTACTTTTATTTCGCCATGGGAGCATTTTAGTGCCCAAGATTTTGACCTCATTCATTTATTTTCTGCAGGACCAGAAACTTCAAACATCGCAAACCTTGTCTGTAAAAACGGTGCAAAATTAGTTGTGTCACCCGTGTTCTTTTCCAATCGTAGTTCCTCATTAATACAAAAAGCTATTCAAGCAGAAAAACTTACCAAATTCTTAGGATCTGGTATTCGTTCAGATTTCAGTATTAAAGCAGATATTTGCCAACTAGCACAAAGAGTTCTTCCTAATACTTCGGCTGAATTAGAACTCATTCAAGATGGATTCAACATTCCAGCTGATAAATTAAGTGTAGTTCCAAATGGTGTTGAAAGTCGTTTTAGCAACGCTACTCCTGAATTATTCGTTAATGAATATGGATGTTCTGATTTTGTACTTTTTGTTGGCCAAGCTTCAGCCTCTAGAAAAAACGTTTTGGGTTTGCTCGAAGCGGCTCCAAAAATTGGCTCGAAATTGGTCATAATTGGTAGTATTAATGATACCGATGAATATGGAAAAAAGTGCCTCCGATTGATTAATCAGAACTCCAATATTATTCATATTCCAACTCTAGCGCACGACTCCGATATGTTGGCATCAGCTTATGCTGCTTGTAATACCTTTGTGTTACCTTCTATGTATGAAACTCCTGGAATTGCAGCTTTAGAAGCAGGATTAGCAGGTGCAAATATTGCCATAACAGAGCGTGGCGGTACTAAAGATTATTTCATGGACTTTGCGGAGTACCTCAACCCAAATTCTGTTGACAGTATTGCTAATGCAGTAAACACATCACTGTCAAAGAAGAAAGAAAATTCCCTTAAAAAACACATCTTAGAGCACTATACTTGGGATAAAGTAGCGGAACAGACATTAATTGAATACAAAAAGGTTTTGCAGTGAAAAAGATTGTTGTTGCTTTCGGTACTCGACCAGAGATTATTAAACTTGCGCCAGTTATCCACTCTTTAAAAGAATCTGGGTTTGAGGTTGTAGCAGTGCATACGGGTCAACATGATGAGCTCGCTTCAGAAATGCTCCAATTATTTAATATTGAGCCTTCTTATAATTTACGTGCAATGCGTCCAAATCAAGATTTATTTGAACTTACTTCATTCTTACTTCCTCAACTAAAGGAAACCTATTTAAAGGAACAACCAGATGCCGTGATTGTTCAAGGCGACACAACCTCATCTTACTTGGGTGCTTTAGCCGCTTTTTATTTACAAATCCCAGTTTATCATGTTGAAGCTGGGCTTAGATCACATAATATGCTAAACCCTTTCCCTGAGGAAATGAACCGCAAACAAATTAGTAGCTTAGCTAATGCACATTTTTCACCGACACAACTTGCTAAAGAGAATCTAATACGTGAAGGTTACGCTCCAGAATCTATTTGGGTGACAGGTAATACTGTAGTTGATGCATTACATGGCATTTTAAACTCCGAGCCTTACAAGGCTAAAAAACCTCTAGTTTTTAATACTGAAAAGGTAATTCTTGTCACTTCCCATCGTAGAGAAAACCGTGGCAAACCACTAGCCAACATTATGAACGCTTTGGTAGAGATTCTAAGTTTGAAAGAAAATCTGACCATTGTTTTTCCAGCGCATCCGAGTCCTGCTGTTCAGGAGATTGTGAATTCAGAAAAATTCCGACATCCGCGATTACGCATCCTAAAACCTTTAGGCTACATAGACTTCCTAAGTTTAATGCATTCTGTTGATCTCATTTTAACCGATTCTGGTGGAATTCAAGAGGAAGCAGCAGCTTTGGGCAAAAGTTTGATCGTACTTAGGGAAACTACAGAACGCCAAGAATTGGTGAACGCTGGATTTACAAAATTAGTAGGATCAGATACAAAGCTAATCATTTCGGAAACACTTAAACTCCTAGAAGCTTCTAGTGAAACAAAGCCGACTAATGTTTATGGTGACGGCTCCGCCGCAAAGAAAATAAGTGATATTCTAAAGAATCAGCTATAGTCCTGAAAAGTCTCTTCTGTACCTAAGTCGTAATCGTCATTAAAGAAATGAATAGCACCAGTAATCAGAGCCTTTAGAATAAAAATCGAGATTACAGCCATAAGCCCATGTTCTTTAAATACAAGAATCATAATTAGATAACTTATAAAGAGTACAAATTTTCCCTTTTTCTCTTTTATAGAACGTCGATCAAATCTCGGAATTTTATCGAAAGGAATAGTACTAACCATTAGAAAAGATATAATAACAACTACAGGGATTATAACCGCATTAATTCCTTGTTCAAATGAACTAAATAGATCCACTTCATTTCTAAATGTTAAATAGAAGGAAGCTAGAATAATTGCCTGTGCAGGAATTGGTAGACCTATAAAGAAGTCGTTCGTTGGTGCTAGCCGAGCATTGACGTTAAATCGTGCCAGTCTCACAGCACCACATAATGGTGGTAAAGCACTAATTAGAATCCCCAAAGTATTTAGTTCATATAAGCTAAATTGAAAAATGAGAAATCCAGGAGCAACTCCGAACGATACCATATCGCTAAGTGAATCAAGCTCTATACCAAAATCGCTAGTAGCATTTGCTAAGCGAGCCATTAATCCATCTAAGACATCGAAAAGTCCCGCAATTGCTATAAGTTGTGCTCCTAGAACAAAATCTCCTTTTGCAACAGAGATGATAGAGAGAAAGCCACTTAGTAAATTCATCAGTGTAAAGAAACTAGGAACGGCAATCCGTTTGTTTACTGGCGGCCTTTGGCTTTTGATGCTTCTTCTTTTTTCTCTGAATGAGGAATATTTACGTTGGATAGGATATTTCATTATAGAATCTCGCCAATAATTGACTCTCCAGCAACTGTCCTATCCCCTACTTTCACATCAATTCGTACATTTTCAGGTACAATAATGTCCATTCGAGAGCCAAACTTCATCATTCCAAAGCGTTCGCCAACAGTTAAATCGTCTCCTTCTTTAATATGGTAGACAATTCGGCGAGCTAAAAACCCAGTAATCTGCTTGAAAAACAATTTCGTACCTGAAGCATGAAGCACTCCAAAGTCTGCACGTTCGTTCAACTCCGATGCGTGCTCGTTCCAAGCCATTAAGTATTTACCTGGATGATATTTTAGGTATTCCAGCTTTCCAGAAATCGGATTTCTATTTACATGCACATCTAATGGAGATAGAAAAATACTTACTTGAGTAGCTTTTTCTTTTAGATAAATACCTTCTTCGTATTCTTTAATCAATACAACTACACCATCGGCCGGAGATATGATGAAGTTATCCCCCTCTGGAGTAACACGTTCTGGGTCTCTAAAAAAGTAAATAACGATACCACAACAAATCCCGATTGCTACATAAATTACGTACGCGAACCAATGGTTGAGGTAGGTATAAGTGAGAGTGTAAATTATAGCCGTTACCAAAACAGCTATAAACATTGAGAGATATCCTTCGCGTGCGAACATATATTTTTAAAAAAGTTTTATAACGTCATTAAATACTACAAAAATCATAAGAGCTACAAGTATAAAAAATCCGATATTTTGAGCTACAATTCTAACTTTCTCTGTAGGTTCTTTTCGAGTAACTCCTTCGTAAATCAAGAACACTAAATGTCCCCCATCTAAAGCTGGAATTGGCAAAATATTCATAATGGCTAAAGTGATACTCAATAGTGCAGTAATTGTCCAGAAACCAATCCAGCCGTTGGTATCTGTGGCTTGCTTTGTCATATTAGCAATGGCTATTGGGCCGCCCAAATTTTCTTTAACCGAGATATCTCCAGAAAAAAGACGAGCAAAACCCTGTATAATACCAACTGTTTGGTCACTTGTCTCTGTAAAGCCTTCTTCAATTGATCCAATAAATCCATAATCAATTCTTTCACCACCGGCTAGAGCCAAAGTAGGTGGGTAGATTCCGATTGTGTTATCATTAGAAGGTGTAATGTTAAAAGACAAAATTTCAGAACCTCTCTTAACCTCCACATCTAAAGGCTCATTTGAAGCTTTTATCATTGTGTTAAGCTGAATCCAATAAGCGATTTCTTCTCCATTTATAGAGATAATTTGATCTTCAGCCATTAAACCAGCTTTATCAGCAGGGCTGCCTTTAACAATCCCTGAAGTTATACTTGGAAGAATCAACTCAATATCTAGAAAGCCTCTCGTTTTAATACTATCTAAATATGAAGAAGCCATAGAAACAACTACACGCTCATCATTTCTAATAACGGTGTAATTAAGGTTGTTTGAAGTAAGAGCTATGCCTGAAACTAGATCATTAAAGTATTCTACATCTTCTCCATTAACACCTACAATTTTATCGTGGTTCTGGAAACCAATTTCTTTTAGAATCGAATCATCCGTTACATAGATACCTTCAATATTATCAATTGGAACAACAACTTTACCGTAGTTTAAAGTCAGTCCAGTGTAAATAAAGAAAGCTAGAATCATATTAAAAACCACACCTGCTACAATAACAATGATGCGTTGCCAAACAGGTTTACTTCTATATTCCCAAGGTTGAGGTTCTTGCTCTAGG
>TARA_R110002096_G_scaffold26825_13_pt1 | contig 17661 bp, 15 predicted proteins | sample TARA_R110002096 | Tara Oceans TARA_R110002096 (sample SAMEA4397295) | marine metagenome | biome: Polar Biome; feature: [DCM] deep chlorophyll maximum layer (ENVO:01000326); material: water (ENVO:00002006), including particulate matter (ENVO:01000060) such as... | depth 35 m | reverse complement strand
CTCGGTGATTTACATGCGTGGCGCGGCAGGGGCATCCGCTGATGATGATCGGGACAAGGGATTCAAACGCGCCCTCGCCGAATATCCGGATGTCAAAGTCGCACAGGAAGTCTTCACCGGCTGGCAGCAGGATCAGGGCAAGCAGCAGATCCTCGACTACATTGCCACCGGAATTCCGTTTGACGGTGTCTGGACCTCCGGCATTGACAACGTCATTGTCGACGCTTTCGTGGAATCCGACACGCCGCTGGTGCCAATTGTCGGCGCCGATAACGCGGGCTTTGTCGGCCAGTTGAACAGCGTTGATGGTCTGGTCGGTGCAGCCGTCACCAATCCTGGTTCCGTTGGTGGTGCGGGCGTTGCGCTGGCGATTAAATTGCTGGAAGGCGAAAAACCCGAACAGCGCGTCGTTCTGGTTGATCCGGAATTGTGGGAAAATGGCACGGCGGAAGGCAAGGCCAAGCTGAAGGTTGCCGCCGACCCGTCGCTGGATCCGGAATGGCCTGTTTCCATCTTTATTCCGGGCTGGACCAATTACACCAAAGAACAGATTATCGCCTGTAAAGGCCCAGGTGAATAAAGCTGACCTGACAATGGGCCGGCGGCTGTTTCAGCCGCTGGCCTTTCTTGCCATTTTCGCCCGCAATAAGGACATCCTGTTTCATGGCGAATAGCTCCTTATTGAGCGCCACCGGCGTTGCCAAAAACTACGGTGCCGTGGCGGCGTTGCGCAACGCTTCGCTGGAAGTGGCCAGTGGTGAAGTCATCGCCTTGATGGGTGCCAATGGTGCGGGAAAATCCACTCTGGTAAAAATTCTGACCGGAGCAATTTCCGCAAGCGCGGGAGACATCCTCATTCGCGGCGAACGCAGGCCCATCCGCTCGCCAGCCGATGCGCGCCGCGCCGGACTGGTTCCGGTCTATCAGGAACCATCTCTGATTCCCGATCTCGATGTGTATGACAATTTGCGCCTCGGCAACACGCCGGTCGAGCCCTTCCGCGACTGGCTTCATCAGTTGGGTATCGACAATCTCGATTTCAGCGAAACCGCTCAGCGCCTGCCCCTGGCCATCCAGCGTGTCGTCGACCTTGCCCGTGCATTGGCAAGCGAGCCTGACATTCTGCTGCTGGACGAGATGACCGCGGCGCTGCCGACCAACCTGGTCGAAAAGGTGCTCGACGTGGTCCGCAAGCAGAAGCAACTGGACCGTTCGGTGATCTATATTTCTCATCGGTTTGCAGAAATTGCCGCTGTCTGTGATCGCGCCAATGTTCTGAGAGACGGGGAAACCGTCGGCGATGTTGTCATTGAGCCCGGTATTGAGGATCACATTGTCGAATTGATGCTCGGAGAGAGCATGCGCGCTGTGCGCAAATCGGTCAGCACGAAGAAAACCACTGTCGCAGCCACAACCAGCACTTCTGTGCCACGGCTCAAGGTACAAAACCTCGCTGCCGGCAGCAAACTGACAGATGTATCATTCGAGCTGCATGCAGGCGAAGTCCTCGGCATCGCCGCATTGGAGGGCCAGGGCCAGGATGAATTGTTCGAAGTGCTGGCCGGGATGATGCACCCGGACAGCGGGACCATCGAGATTGATGGAAAAAAGCAGGAATTTCATCATCCCGCTGACGCGATCTCTGCCGGTCATGTCTATGTGCCGGGCGATCGTGCCGACGCTTTGCTGATGCAGCGCTCTGTCCGGGAGAACATAGCAATCCCGTTTCACACCCGTCCCTCGCAATGGGGCCTGATCAATATGGCCGCTGAAAAGCAGAAGGTCGATGCGGCGATTAAGCGGCTTCAGATCGATACCCGCGCCCAGGGCGAAGTGCAGCGGCTGTCGGGAGGCAACCAGCAGAAGGTGACGATCGCCCGCTGGCTTGCGCTGGGCGTCAAGACACTGCTGTGTTTCGATCCAACGCGGGGAATTGATATCCGCACCAAACGCGAAATCTATCCGCTGCTGCGTGAATTGGCCGACCAGGGCTCATCGGTGCTGCTCTACACATCGGAACTTGAAGAAATTCAGCTGGCCTGCGATCGCGCCGTGGTGATTTTCGGCGGACGGGTGGTTGATGAGATCAGCGCCGAGAATGCTGATGAACCGACCCTGATGCGCGCGGCCTATGGCCTGACTGATGGATCAGCTTCGCAAGCTCAGCACGCGGGATTGTGAAGCTGCCATGATGAAATTTCTGCGCAATCACTACTGGAACATCGGCCTGGCGACGATCTTCATTCTGTTGTTGGTCTTCACACGGACTATCCAGCCAAACTATGGCGCCTTCGGATTTGAATCCCTGTCCCGCGCCGCGCTGACCTTTGCATTTGCAACGGCGGCCCAGGTCGTTGTCGTTATCGCCGGAGGCATCGATTTATCGATTGCATCGATGATGGCCGTCACCAGTGTCACCGCTGCCGTGATGATGGATGGAGCCAGCGAGCAATATGCCCTGTTTGTCGTGCCCTTTGTGCTGCTGGTCGGCGCCGGCATGGGCGCAATCAATGGCCTGCTGATTGTGTTGACCAGAGTTCCGGATATCGTTGTGACGCTGGCCATGCTGTTTGTCTGGGAGGGCGTGGCGCTGATCATACTCAACGCACCTGGCGGCGGTGCTGCCGAATGGCTTAAAAATCTGCTGGTCGGATCAATTTCCATTCCGGCTGTGCCGGAGGATCTGACCAGATGGGTGCCGCAGGCCCTGATCCTTCTGATCGTCAGCCTCGGCATTGTCTGGTGGCCGTTCAGACGGTCACGCTTTGGCCTCTCGGTCTATGCCATCGGCTCTTCCAGCCTTGCCGCATTCCGCTCCGGTGTTGCGGTCAGCCGGACAAAAATCGCCGCCTATGCAATGGCCGGACTGTTTGCTGCGATGGGCGGCCTGGTACTGACCGCCAGCACCGGCATCGGCGCGCCAATTCCGGGTCCTTATCTGCTTGCAAGCGTCGCAGCTGTCGTCCTCGGCGGTGTCACTCTGGGTGGCGGCCGTGGCGGGCTGGTTGGTCCGATCATTGCCGTATTCATATTGCGGCTTGTGCGAACCGACCTGACGTTGATGTCGGTTGACCCCAACATCACAACGATTGTTGAGGGTACAATCATGGTGATCGTCGTCATGGCTGGCGGATTGCTGGCAGCAAGGGCGCGCAAGAGATGAACACAACCGCATCCAGAACCTCCCGCTTTACCGGATCATTCCGTTTGATAATGCGCGATTATCCACTGCTGCCGTTGATGGTCCTGCTCATCGGGCTGGTGGTCGCGCTGGAAATTATGGTTCCCGGGATCGTCAATCAGCGATGGCTCGCCAATACCATCAAATTTGCCGTTCCACTGGCCATGCTGGCAGCCTGCCAGTCCCTGACCATGCTGACCGGAGGGATAGATTTGTCAGTTGGCGTGGCCGCAACGGTCAGCGCCTTCGTGGCGGCCAGCCAACTTTCCATATTGGGGCCGACCGGAGCCATTCTGGTGGCGCTGATACCGCCCGTTCTGATCGGCCTTGCCAACGGCATTGGCGTCGGCCTGTTCAGGGTTCACCCGCTGATCATGACGCTGGGAACCGGCTTGATCGGTACCGGCTGCCTTCAGGTCTATCAGCGCACAGTAATCGCATCGGGTTCCTCGGTTCCCGATATTCTGTCATGGCTTGGCACTGGTCTGAGCTATGGTGTGCCCAATTCACTGTTGGTGTTTCTGCCTCTCGCCATTGTCATCATCGTCGGACTGCGGCGCACCGGCTTTGGCCGGCTGTTATATGCAATTGGTGAAAATGAAAATGCCGCGCGTCTTGCCGGTGTCCGCACCTGGCAGGTTCTCATCGCGCTTTACATTTTGTCAGGACTGATTGCAGGTCTGACCGGGCTGATTTATCTCGGTCTTATCAAGGCCCCGTCGCTGTCTCTGGTAGAGCCGCGCGTTCTGCCCTCGGTGGCTGCAGCGGTGATCGGCGGCACCTCCATATTCGGTGGACGCGGCAGCTATTCCGGCACCATCATCGGTGCTCTCATTCTGACTGTGCTGGCCACCATGCTGACGGTCATGCAGATCCCCGAAGGCACGCGGCGCATTTTCTTCGGCATGATCATTCTTGTCGTCACTGCGATCTATGTGCGTATCACCGAAGAAAGCTGAGGCGCTTTACAGACCGAAATGTCTACCGTCAAACGGCAGCGTAATTTCAGCGCCGCTGACATCAACCAGCGTCAAATCAGAAACTGTGACTCGTATATCCGCAATTTCACGCCAGTGCGGCGGTGCTGGAATTGCGCCGAACCCATAGCGGATTTCGCGGATCGTTGAGTCTTTGAGGACGAGACCTTGCACCAGGCCGCTCGGCGATTTGGTGTCGCTGCTGGTAAATGCTCCGCTGGCGTGACAGGCGGTCGCCGCTTCTTCTATCCCCAGAACGCAGGTATGTCGGCCAGACCAGGGGGCGTAATTTCGCCCGCCATTGCTCATCCACAAAAGCGTTTCCGGCAGAGCTGCGGCGTCTTTGACTGCAAAAAACAGGAACCCGTCCTGGTCAGCCAGCGCCGCTGACCAGCCAATCTCCTGGCCTTTCGCCTCGGCCATCACCACAATATCCTCATGCCGCTTTGAAAACGGATAGAAACTTGCGTCAACGCTCTGGTCTGCCGCAGTCCAGACCGCGTCCAGTCTTTCAAATCTTTGCGGATAAGCCAGCATCGAAAAACCGCGTCGCGGATCACTTTCAGGCGGGGCTTTGGGGGTGATGCCGAACTGCTTTTTCGAGAAACTCAGTTGTGCCCCTCCGGGCACCCTGATCATCGCGTGATGCGCCACCGGCAGATGTCCTGAACCTCCCTCAAACCTGTGAGATTGATAGAGCATTGGATGGCCGGGCCGGACGGTCATCGTTTTGGTCACAGCTGCACCAAGCACGCGGTCTTCCAGCAGGTAGGTATGACGTGCCGCGCCATCGACACTGTCCACCCTGCCCGCTGGCTGCCAGAGCCGATTGGCTGTCGGGCCATGGATCGGCCCGACTTGGTTCACGCCGAAGGGAGCACAAAAAAAGTCGCCGGAAAGCTGTCGTTCAACAAGGTCGATGTCATCAGACAGGGTTGCAGCCTCGCTCGCCCACGGCGCTGTATGCAGCGGCCTTATGACCGTTCCGCCCTCTGAGGTGACGGCAAAATTCTCTATGTTTCCGCCCGACCGGTTAAAGTCAAAGGCAACGCTGCCGCTGGCGATGTGGTCAAGATGTCTGCTCATGTTTCTGCCGGTAGGTTCTCACGAAAAATAGCATGGATGGGGATTGCCGTGGGATTAATATCGCCGCTGTGACGCAACGCCGCCACCAGGCATTCGATGGCCAGGCGGGCTTCGTCTGCCGCGCTTTCTTCGATGATCGCATCCATCACGCCATTGACCAGATGGTTTCGTGTATCTGTCGAAAGGCCGTGGCCGATAAACATCACCGACGCCCCACATCCGCAATCAATCAGGGCTTTTGCAACGCCGGACTGGCCGGCACCGATGCAGTAAATCGCGTCAAGATCCGGATGCACCGAAAGTATTTTGCTGACTTCCCGGTAAGCAAGATCAGCGTTTTCCTGGACCTCACATTCTTCGACAATGCGCAGTGTCGGAAACTGCTCTCGCAAGATGCTGCGAAATCCCATCTCACGCTCTTCATGGCCAAAATAGGCTCTCGATCCGAGCACCAGTCCGATTTTTCCCTTTGGCCGGTTCAGCATCCGGCCGGTCAGATATCCGGCCAGTCGGCCAGCCGCATGATTGTCGATCCCCACATAGGCCGTCCGCGGCACGTTGCGGATATCGGACGCCAGCGTCACAACGGGAATATCCCGGCTGCCAAGCTTGCGGACTGCCTCCCGGACTTTTCGGCTGTCGAGGCCGATCAGACCGACCGCCTGGGTTGTCGGCGCGATACGTTGCAGCACCGCAACGATTTCGTCCTCACTCGCCGTATCAGGATGGTGGATCGACAGGGAGACAGTGCCAAGCTGTTGCGCGTAAGACTGCAACTGATGCGCCTGTTCCAGCAAAAAAGCATTGCCGTGATCGGGAATGATGAAATCCAGATGCAACAGATCTTCTGCGGTGTCAGCCGTGGCACCGGTGCGTTGGCAGGTCAGTTCATCGATCACGGACAGGACATGCCGGCGCGTATGCGCCTGAACGCCCGGCCGCTTGTTGATAACCCGGTCAACCGTAGCCCTTGAGACACCCGCATGCTCGGATATCTCTCGGACTTTTGGCAGTTGGCGATTTGCCTGACCCATGAGAACCATTCCAGATTAAAACAATGCAGGTATAAATACATCATTTTGAGGCATTTAGATATAGTGACCCGTAAATTATCTCAGATCCTGCCTTTTCAGTGCCGTTTGTCCGGGTTATGGCTTGACGAATGCGCAGATTGCATCAGACACTATGGCAGTTACATCAAAATGATGGGTTTTCCTGTGGAGCCGACACCCCGTGATTACAGTCTGGTAGGCCGTGACAGTGCGTTGGCGGAACAAAACGGTCTGGCGGCTGCCGAATGGTATTCGGTCAGGATCGACCGCAAAGTCCTGAAAGGCTTGATGCGGCGCTCTGACGGACCGGCTATACGCGATACTTTGATCTGGCTGGCAGCGCTGCTGGGCTCGGCCACCGGCGCGGTTTATTTCTGGGGCAGTTGGTGGTCGGTTCCGTTTTTTCTGATCTACGGCGTTCTGTATGGCTCATCCTCTGACAGCCGCTGGCATGAAAGCGGCCATGGCACGGCGTTCAAAACCCGCTGGATGAACAATGCGCTCTATTATCTTGCCAGTTTCATGATTCTGCGCGAACCGACCATCTGGTTGTGGAGCCATACGCGGCATCATACCGACACGATCATTGTTGGCCGGGATCCGGAAATTGCCGCGCCAAGGCCGCCGGATATCAGAACCCTGCTGCTCAACATATTTGCCTTGGCCAGCACCTGGAAAACACTGCGCTCTTTGGTGCTTCATGCCAGCGGACGGCTGACGCCTGATGAGGCCAGTTTCGTGCCGCAGACAGAGCGGCCTAAAGTCTATCTGATTGCCAGAATCTATCTCGCAATCCTGTTCGCCGTTGCGCTTGTGTGTGTCATAACCGAATCCATTCTGCCCGCCATGCTGATCGGCCTGCCGACCATCTATGGCGGCTTCATGGCGATTTATTTCGGGCTGACGCAACATGCCGGCCTGGCGGAGGATGTGCTGGACCACAGGCTTAATTCCCGCACGATTTACATGAACCCGCTGTTTCGCTTTCTCTACTGGAACATGAATTATCATATTGAACATCACATGTTTCCAATGGTGCCCTATCACGCCCTGCCCAGGCTTCATGAGATCATCAAGCATGATTGTCCGAAGCCCTATCCAAGCTCCATCGCCGCCTATCGTGAAATTATCCCGACATTGCTGCGGCAGGTGCGTGAACCAGCCTATTTCGTTGCCCGGCAATTGCCCATGGGACTTGACCCGGTGCCCCACAATCATGGTGCCGTTTTCCGGCCCGCTGAATGAGTTTATCAAAACAAGGACCTGACTATGGAAGCCCAATGGATTGAGGCCTGCCAGCTGGAGGACATTGATCCGGAAGACGCGATTACCTTCAAGCATGAAGGCCGCTATTTCGCGCTGTACCGCACTGATGATGATCGCTATTTTGCGACCGATGGCCTGTGCACCCATGAGCGGGTGCCCCTGGCCAACGGGCTGGTTATGGGCACTATTATCGAATGCCCGAAGCATCAGGGCCGGTTTGATTTTATAACAGGACATGCCAAGGGCGCGCCGGTCTGCGTAAATCTGAAAACCTATCAAACCCAGATACGCGGTGAACACCTGTTTATAAAACTGGCCTGAGTAAGCTTCAGTCGGGCCAGAATCATGCAATGATCCGGGAGGGAGAAAACCATGACAAAGTGGCGTGTCGCCGGAATTAATTTCGACCATATGCATATGGGTGATCTGCTGCGCATGGTCGATCAGCATCCCGATGCCGAAATCGTCGGCCTCTACGACCGCTCGCGCGACCGCATGGCCCAGGCCATAGCTGATTTTGCGCTTCCTGATTCGGCCGTGTTTACCGATCTGGACACCTGCGTCCGGACAGCCAAGCCGGACCTCGCAATTGTCTGTGCGGCAACCGCAGAACATGCCGATCATGTCGAAGCGCTGGCACGGCACAATATCCATGTGCTGGTTGAAAAACCCTTCGCCGCCTCCGTGTCCGACGCCAGACGGATGATTGATGCCATGGCCGCTACCGGCAGGCAAATGGCAATCAACTGGCCACTGGCCTGGTATCGCAGTCACAACACTTGCAAGCGGCTGATTGATGAAGGCGCAATCGGTGACCTGATCGAAGTCCATTTCTATGATGGTAATCGCGGCCCGCTGTTCCATCTGGCTGACAAGGTCGAGGTCACGCCGGAGGAGGTGGAGCGCCAGAAGCCGGATTCGTGGTGGTACAAAAAATCTGCCGGTGGTGGCAGTCTGCTGGACTATCTTGGCTATGGTGCCACACTGGGCACCTGGTTCATGAATGGCGAAGCGCCTCTGGAAGTGACCTGCGTCGTTGATGAAACGCCGGGCATTGAGGTCGATCAGCACTCGATCACCATTTGCCGATACAAAACCGGTCTGTCAAAACTGGAAACAAGGTGGGGCACACTGACCGACCCCTGGACCATACAGCCGCAGCCCAAATGCGGATTTGTCGTGGTTGGCAGCGATGGCAGCATATCAAGCTATGATTATGATGATTTCGTCACCCTGCAAACCAGGGACCGGCCGGAACCGGTCGCAGTGCCCGCAGATGAACTGGCTGCCGGGCGGACCAACCCGGTCGAATATGTTCTGGGCTGCATTGAGCGCAATGAGGAGGTGAGCGGACCGCTGTCGCCCGCCCTTTGTCTGACCGGCCAGCGTATCGTCGATACTGCCTATCTGTCTGCGCGGCAGAAGCGGACACTGGAACTGATCCCGTGAGCAACGATATGCCCGATGCCGATACCTATGCACTTTCGGCTGCGCCTGTGCCAGACGTTGAGGCACCGGATCTTGCCTATCAGCCCCCCGCACCGAAGAGCTACAATCCGCGTCTGGCACTGATTGGCGCCGGCGGAATTGCCGCCGCGCATCTCGATGCTTACCGGACCGCGGAATTCGATGTCGCGGTGATCTGCAACCGTACCCTTGCAAAGGCAGAGGCACGGCGCGATGAATTCTTTCCCATGGCACAAGCAACCGATGATTTTGAATCGATTCTGGCAGATCCTTCTATCGAGGTTCTCGACATTACGCCGCATCCTTCGGACCGCTTTGAGCTGATTCAAAGGGCGCTGGCGGCCGGCAAACACGTTCTGTCGCAAAAGCCATTTGTGACGGATCTGTCAAAAGGCGAGGATCTGGTACAACTGGCGCGCGATAATAACGTCAAACTGGCGGTCAATCAGAACGGTCGCTGGTCGCCGCATATGGCATATATGCGCAAGGTGATTCGCAGCGGCCTGATCGGTGATCTGACAAGCTGCCATACGGCCATTCACTGGGATCACAGCTGGATTGGCGGCACACCATTTGAAGACATTGAGGATCTCATCCTGTTTGACTTTGGCGTTCACTGGTTCGATTTTCTCGCCAGTCTGGTCGGCACGCGAGCGAAAACCGTGTTCGCAACAAGAGCCCGAGCCGAAGGCCAGTCGGTGCGCCAGCCGCTGTTGTCTCAGGCGCTGGTCAGTCTAGAAGGCGGTCAGGCCTCCCTCATCTTTGACGGATCAACGCCGTTCGGTCCCCTCAACACGACCTATATCAGTGGCACACGCGGCAGCATCTCCAGCACCGGGCCCGATCTGGCTAAGCAGCAGGTCACTTTGACCACAGAGGCAGGTCGCGCTACTCCGCGTCTCACCGGCACCTGGTTCAATGACGGGTTTCGCGGCGCCATGGGAGAGTTGCTCTGCGCCATCGTAGAGGACCGTGAGCCCGGTCACGGAGCCGCCGCCAATCTGCACAGTCTGGCCCTGACCTTTGCCGCACTCAAATCCGCGCAGGACGGTATTACGGTTGATATCGGCGCTGTCAGAACATTGCCGCAGACCGGATGATCCGAAACATTACGCGCCCTTGAGAAAAGGCTCTATTGCGCTATTGAATGCCTCCGGCGCATTGATATTGGCGACATGAGCCGCGCCTTCGATGCTGTGGTATCGGGCATCCGGTGTGGCGTCAGCCATGGCCTGCATCACCTCCGGGGCCGCGCCCTTGTCCAGCGCCCCGCCGACAAACAGCACTGGCACTGAAATCTCCGGCAGCCGGCGCAAATAATCCAGCCCCTGCAAGGCCCGGCAGCAGGCTATATAACCAGCCGGATCATTGCAGAGCACCATATCAGCGATTGTCCGCGCGGCTTGTGGATTGGCGGCGTGCCAATCCGGGGTCAGCCAACTGGCGAGCGTGCCCTCGACAATGGCTTCAAGACCGCCGCGTTCCACTTTTGCAATGCGCTCGTCCCACGACGTGCGGAATCCCTCCGGCGCATCCGCTCTGGCGTCGGCACAGACCAGTCGCTCGATCCGCTTGCTGTGATCCAGCGCAAGTCCAAGCCCCGTCATTCCGCCCATCGACAACCCCATAAAGGCGGCGGTTTCAATCTCCAGATGATCCAGCAATGCAATGACATCGCCAGTCAGATCATCAAAATCATAAGGCCCTGCCGGGGCATCGCTGCCGCCATGACCGCGCGTATCATAGCGCAGCACCTGGAAAGTTTGAGTAAGCATGTCCATCTGCGGTGCCCACATATCTAATGTAGCACCCAGACTGTTGGACAGCACGATCCATGGTCCTGCATCCGGTCCATCAATCTGATAATTCAGCTGGGACGCGCCAGGGCCGGTGCGGCCGGCGCGACGGCTGCGCGACTGCTGCCGCATCATTCAGCCGCCATTGTGGTTTCCGCAGCGATGGCATCATTGACCTGATCTTTGACCTTTTCCGCCAGCAGGATCATCGAGCGCCGTCCCAGTTCGGGATCAGCCCAGTCCTTGCCGGCATACAGAAGAGTGCCGAAATCACCGACCTCTTCGCGGAACGCCAGAAGATCGTCAGCCACCTTGTCGGGTGTGCCCCAGATGATCAGCCGGTCGCAGATATCTTCCAGCGTGACATCGTCATCAGGTTGCTCGCGATAGGACTTGAACAGTTCCAGACGATTATGCTTGCGCATTTTGGTCAGCAACTGGCTGTAATAATAGACATAGGGGCTATCCGGCCCGAGCGCATAGTCTCGAGCGGTCGCCAGATCCTCGGCAACGAAAACGCTTTTGGCGACACGCCAGTTGGCGGTGGAAACCTCGCGGCCGACCCGTTCACAGCCCTCGACATATTTCGGCCAGTGGCTTGCCACCCATTGCGGCATCAGGAAATTCGCGCTGATCGGGTCCCAACCGCGCGCGGCGGCTTCCGTCACGCCCTTGGAAAACGGTGCGACGGCAGTGACAACAATCGGCGGATGCGGACGCTGTAACGGCTTCGGCATGGTGCCCTGACCGATATCGGTCAGGCTGGTGCGTTCAGTGGAAACCGACCAGTATTTGCCTTCAAGCTTGTAGGGAGAATCGCGCTTCCAGATTTCCAGAACCATATCGATGGCTTCCAGAAACATCTCATTGCGATTGGCATCCAGATTGCCGAACGCCTCAGCATCCGAAGCCAGACCGCCAGGAGAAATGCCGAAATTGAACCGCCCGTCGAGCATGTGATCCAGCATCGCTACCTGTGCGGCAACCGTAGCCGGATGGCTGTTCGGCATATTCACCGTTCCCGTGCCCAGACGGATCTGTTTTGTCGCCGCCGCCAGCGATGCGATGAACATCGTGCAACTGGTGATATTTTCCGCCTTGTCGGTGACATGCTCGCCGACATAGGCTTCGGTGAACCCCAGCTCATCGGCCAGCAGGAACGCCTCGCGATCCTCCTGCAATGATGTGCGCCAGTCCTTTTCGACCGGATGTATCGGCATTGTGAAAAAGCCAAGTTCCATGATGAACTCCCAGAATCTGTCGCGTCCTGACAGGATGTGAACGCGTGTTATGTTGTCAGTCAGTCGCAGTGTATGCTGCCGATTGCCTTAAGCATAATAATAATGGATAACGTTTCCCATTAATTTTTATGATGGAGTAGCTTCGGCCATGGTAACTTTGCGGCAGATCAGATCGGTTGTGGCAGTTGCCGAAGAAGGCTCATTCACCAAGGCTGCTGTCCGCGAAAATGCCACCCAATCCGGCATTTCACAGCATATTGCTGCGGTCGAGCATTTACTCGGTGTGGCGCTGTTTGAGCGCACCAGCGACGGTGTGCAGATGACGCCGGCCGGACGGCGCTATTACCGCCACGCCATTACGGTCCTGCGCAATCTGGAAACCGCGGCCGGCGAGGCGCGCGCTGCCGGAACCGGCATTTCCGGAGATGTCCGGGCCGGATTGATGCCTGCCTTTACCCGTGCCGCCCTGGTGCCGCCACTGCAGCGCGTCATCACGGACCACCCGCAGATCAACATTCATATCATTGAGGGCTACAGCGGAACGCTGACGGAAATGGTGCGCGCCGGGCAATTGGATTTTGCCCTCGTTCCGGCATTTTCCGGCGGCGTTGGCCTGACTGTCAGCCCACTTGCAAGAGACCGCGAAATGCTGGTGTCCGGTCCACAAATGGGTCTGCAGCATGGCCAGCCGGTCCGCCTTGCCGACCTGCCGCCGTTGAAAATCATTGTGCCCTCAGTCAGCAATGTGCGGCGCGGCAAACTTGAGGAATATTTCGAAAGCCATGGCGGCCGGATTGAGCGGCTGCTGGAGATGGATGCCATGAACGGCACCCTCGGGCTGATCGCCCGAACCGACTGGGTGGCGGTGCTGCCCGGCCTGATCTGCGTGCCCGATCAGGACGGTGACCTCCGCCGCATCAGCCCGATTATTGATCCACCATTGTATTCCGATTTTGTCGTGATAGAGCCGGCCCGCAAGCCGATTTCGCAACAGGGTCTGGTATTTCTTCAGGAACTGCGTGAGGAAATCAACAGACTGGTTGTCAGTTAGGGTCTGGACTCAATCACAGCATCAGTTGGGGCAGCCAGGTCGCCAAGGCCGGCATGAACAGCACCAACAGGGCGGCCACCAGAATCAGCAGGAAATAGGGCGTCGAACCCCTGAAAATCTGGGCAAGGGTCACCGTCGGGTCGGGCACAGCACCCTTCACCGTGTAAACCAGAAGGCCAAAGGGCGGCGTCAGCAAACCCGCTTCAATCACCAGAATGCCGAAGATTGCAAAGGCAATCGGATCGATCCCGAAAGTCGCAGCAATCGGCGCAAAGATCGGCACGGTCAGCAGGATGATCGAAACCGAATCAATCAGCATGCCGAGAATGATCCAGATCACCATCATCAGTCCAATCACCAGGAACGGATCGACACCCATGCCCAGAAACAGCGCCTTGATGTAATTCACCGCGCCGCCAATGGCCAGCAGCCGCGAATACATCTGCGCCGTGATCAGCAGAAACATGATCGGCGCGGTGGTGCGCCCGGCCTGGAAGATGGCATCGACAATTTCACGCCAGCGCATGCCTTTGATAATACCGATCAGCAGCGCGCCGATAGCGCCAAATCCGGCAGCTTCAGTGGGTGTGAAAATACCGGTCCAGATGCCGCCGATGACGAGCAGAATAAGGGACAGAATTCCGATGCCGCCAATCAGCTCCGACTTGACTTCAGCCGGTGTCATTTCCACCGTATCGCCGTCGAATGCAGGTGCAATCTCCGGGTTGCGGATGGCGGCAATAATCACATAGGCGGAAAACAGCACCGCCAGAATGATGCCCGGCACAATGCCGGCGATGAACAGCGCTCCGACACTCATTTCCGTCAGAATAGCCCAGACAATCAGCAGCACGCTGGGCGGTATCAGCATTCCCAGACAGGCGGAACCGGCCACGGCCCCCAGCGCGAAGGTCTGCTTGTATCCGACTTTCTTCATTTCCGGATAGGCAATCCGGGAAAACGCCGCTGCAGCGGCAATGGAAACACCGGTGACCGCAGCAAACACCGTATTTCCGGCGATGGTCGCAATCGCAAGGCGTCCTGGAAGTCGCCGCAGGGCGCGATCACAGACCCGGTAAAGGTCCGACGCGGCCCCTGATCGCGATATGAAATCCCCCATCAGCACAAACAGCGGAATAACAGCAAACACATCCTTGCGGATGGCTTCATAGGCCGTATTGCCAAGAATGGAGAGTGCAGCCTCGGTACTGCCCAGCATCAGATACACGCCCAGCGCCGAGCACAGGGCAAGCGAAATGCCGATATGCACGCCCAGCAGGATCAGAAAAATCAGCAGGCCTAACATCCAGAGCGCAATATCTCCACCCATGGTTCAGATACTCCTCTGGTTACTTGAATTGGCCGCTTGTCAACGCGTGCGGCGCTTCCGCTTCGGCAAGAAGACGACCGGTCCAGTCGTAATAGATCATCGTCACATAGGCCCATGCGCCGAATACGGACATCAACAGAACTGTGCCGCGCACCGGCCATGTCGGTACTCGCAACGAGCCCTCACCTTCATATTCTCCGATGCGATAGGCATCCTGGAACGCTGGCCAGGTGCTCCACACCAGCCCGAGAAACACGGCAAAGCCGAACACCGCGCCAATGGTGCGCAAAACCCGGCGCCCCCCCGGCGGCAGCGCGTCGGCAAAGATCGACGTCCTCAGCATCGAGCCGGAATAAATCGCCAGCGGCAGCTGCAGAAATGTAATGGCGACCACGGAATTCTGAATGATTTCCTTGGTGCCGGGAATCGGCTGTGACAGCAGGCTGCGTCCGGCCACATCACCAAAGATGAGCAGCGCCAGAGCCAAAGTCCAGAATGCCGATACAAGATGGACCGTTCTGGCAAATTTAATCGGGCCGCTCATAAGTCCTCCCAAACCCATGGAATTGCAATTTCGCCCGCAAGCTAACTTCTGGCGGGGCCAAGTCAAGCAAGAAAGTTAGCAATCGATAAATAAGGAAATTAAATGAGGCAAGCTGCCGCTTGACTGCGATCGAAAACTGTGGGGAAATGCAATTAGTTTAGCAGTCGATAAATAAGAAGCTGCGTCTCACCCCGGAATGGCCCGTCTAACAGCGTCAGCCACCGGGGATCATACCAAAACAACTCGGGAGGAAAAGAGTGTTGTTAAAGAAATCAAAACTGGCCAGGGGCATCCTTGCCGCTGCGTTCGCGTTTGCGGCCACAGTCGCCAGCGCAGGTGACACGATCACACTGCGTATTGGTGCCGGCCATCCGAACGGACCTGCGGTCTATGTGGCGGATGTGGCAAATTATTTTGTCCCTGAAGTCAAACGCCGCGTCGCTGAGGAAACCGAACACACGATAGAATTTGTCGAAGCTTATGGTGGCGCCATTGCAGGCGTGGCTGAAACCCTTGAATCCGTGCAGAACGGCATTCTCGACATTGGTGCCTATTGTTTCTGCTTTGAACCGGCCAAACTGTTCCTGCACAATTTCCCTTATTACGCACCCTTCGGCCCGCAGGATTCCGAGCAGCAAATGACTGCTGTTCGTGCGGTCTATGATGCCAATCCCTGGCTCACCGAAGTCTTTGAAAAAGAGTATGACCAGAAGCTGCTTGGCCTGCATGGCTGGGACAATTATCACCTTGGCACCACGGATCCGTGGGATACAGTGGAAGATCTCAAAGGTGTGAAAATCGGTGGAGCCGGGCCCAATCTGCCATGGCTGGAATATGCCGGTGCCGTGCCCGTCCAATCGACACTTCCAGATGGCTATCTGTCCCTGTCGACCGGCGTCTACAATGGCTGGCTGATGTTCCCGTCGGCGTATCTCGGCTTTAAATTCTACGAGCCAGCGCCGAATTACACGTTGATCGGCTTTGGTGCCATGGGCGTCAATGGCCTGACCATCAACAGCAAATCCTACGCAAAACTGCCGGAAGATGTTCAGAAAATCATCACCGAAGTCGGCCGGGGCTATGAGGCCCAATCCGGCATCTCCAACAATGAGCGGCAGAAATCCGGGCTGGAAGGTCTGGAGAAAGCCGGAGCCAACATCAAGAGGCTGGGCCCTGAAGCCCGCGCCGGATGGGCGAAATCCCTGGCTGAATTCCCCAAACGCCAGGCCGACGATGCCGACGGACGCGGCATGCCGGGCACCGCAGTGATGAAATCCTACATCGAGGCGGTCGACGCCACCGGATATGAATGGCCGTTCACCTATTCTCTGGAATAGGCTTTAGCAAGCGAACGCAAAAAGGGCGATCCAGCTGGATCGCCCTTTTTTTATAAACAACCGCGCAACCGGAAAATCAGATCCGCCCCAACGCCTTCAACACCCGTTCCGGTGTCATCGGCATCTGGTGCAGACTGGCATCAAGCGGCCGCAGCGCATCATTGACAGCATTCAGAATGGCTGCGGGCGCACCGCCGGTTCCCGCCTCGCCAGCACCCTTGGCGCCAAGCGTCGAGGTTTTGGTCGGTGTCTCGATATGCTCGACAACAATGTCCGGCATTTCCGCGGCCATCGGCACCAGATAATCCGCCATCGTCGCATTCAGCATCTGGCCGTCTTCGGAATAGATGCATTCTTCATACAGCGCACCGCCAATGCCCTGCACCACGCCGCCGCGCACCTGTTCGTCCACCAGTTGCGGATTGATCACCCGGCCGCAATCTTCCACCGCCCAGAATTTGAGCACTTTGACAAAGCCGGTTTCAATATCAACCTCGACATGGGCCGCCATCGCCCCGTTGGTGAATACAAACGGAAAATCTGTCACCCGGTAATGCCGGGTCGCCACAAGTTCGGGCTTCAGATCCGATGGCAGTTCGTTGCCGCGATAATACACGATCCGGCCCAGATCGCTCAGCGCCATGCGTGAGGTGTCTGTTCCCAGATCGACAATCTCGCCGGCCTGAATGTCCAGCTTTGCTGCCTCGCTCTGCAGAATCACCGCAGCCACGTCCAGCACCTGCTGTTTCAGCGCGTAGGCGGCCTGGAGCATGGCTTCACCGCCAATGCCGGCGCCGCGCGACGCCCAGGTTCCGCCGCCATAAGGCACGGTCGCCGTGTCGCCCGTGGTCACCCGGACCCGCTCGATATCAACGCCGAACACACCGGCTGCAATCTGCGCCATAATGGCATTGGTGCCCTGGCCCTGTTCGGTGATGGAGGAGGAGATATGCAGCGCGCCGCCCGCATCCAACCGCACGGTGGCACCATCCTGACTGGCAATGGCAGCGCCGCCGGCGCCGTAAAACATCGGGCTTGGATTGGTCACTTCGACCATCGAAACGAGCCCGATTCCACGATAGATGCCCTGATCGCGCAGCCGCTGCTGTTCCGCCCGCAACTCGTCATAACCCATCGTCTCGACAAGCTTTTCCAGCGTCTTGTGGTGCGACAGATCATCAAGTTTCATGCCCGAGGCCGAGGTGCAGGGATAGGCATCGTCGCGAATCAGATTGCGCCGCCGCATCTCCACCACATCCATCCCGATGATCTGCGCTGCATCTTCCAGCAGGCCATCGGCCACCGCCATGGCAATCGGATGGCCCACCGCCCG
>TARA_R110002096_G_scaffold49528_6_pt1 | contig 17668 bp, 11 predicted proteins | sample TARA_R110002096 | Tara Oceans TARA_R110002096 (sample SAMEA4397295) | marine metagenome | biome: Polar Biome; feature: [DCM] deep chlorophyll maximum layer (ENVO:01000326); material: water (ENVO:00002006), including particulate matter (ENVO:01000060) such as... | depth 35 m | reverse complement strand
GTAATTAATTATCTTGGTATAACTAAGGGCATAAGTATAGCTATAGCATTACTCTTTACCACGGGCTTCTTAGGAGCCTACAGTATACATAGGGGTTTTTTAGTAGACTTTTCATGGACTTTTATCTCACAATGCGTAGTTTCTGGTATTGCCTTCTATTTAAACTTCAGGAAACAGTTTAAACTCCGACAACAGGTCAAGAAACAGTTTGAACATTACCTTGATCCAAGACAAGTTAGGCAATTACAAGATAACCCGGAGATGTTAAAATTAGGAGGAGAAAAAAGATACGCAACATTTCTCTTCACAGACGTAAGAGGCTTCACATCCTTATCAGAAAAATTGGAACCAGAAGAAGTAACCGAGATAATGAATAAGGTTCTTACCATTCAGTCAGATACTGTAAAGCTTTATGATGGAATGGTAGATAAATATATTGGCGATGCAATGATGGCAATCTTTAATGCACCTTTAGACTTAGAGGGTCATGAAGAAGCAGCCGTCTTATGTGCCAAGGAAATACAAGACAAAGTACAACTATCTGGATTGGGTCTTGAGATAGGCGTTGGGGTCGCTACAGGATTCGCGGTGATTGGAAATATGGGGAGCTCAACTAGGTTTGATTACACAGCTATTGGTGATTGTGTAAATACCGCAGCAAGGCTTGAATCAGCCACTAAAGAGGTTGGCGTAGATATATTGATTGGAGAAGAGACTGCCAAAAAGTGCGGTTTTGAGTTAAAATTATTAGAACCAATTAAAGTTAAGGGCAAAGAGAAGCCCTTGCAAATTTACACTATCAATCATGATAGAGGATAGAATAAATGAAGTTCGGATTAATTAAAAATTTAGTAGGTGCTGTAGCTCCAACACTTGGATCGGCATTGGCAGGACCCCTTGGAGGTCAGGCGGCATCGGTAATAGCAAATGTTTTAGGATGCCAATCAGACGCAAAGTCTATTAATAAAGCAATACAAAGTGCAACCCCGGAGCAAATGCTAGAACTTAAAAAAGCAGAGCAACAATTTGAGGTTCAAATGAAAGAGCTGGATGTTGATATATTCTCTTTAGAGACGGCAGACAAGCAAGATGCTCGTGGTAAGTTCGGCAAAGACTGGACGGCAAGAATCATAGGAGTTGTTGTTGTTGGCGGGTTCATGGCATATATCTTCCTTGTAACCTTACAACCCCCAGAACAGAACTCTGAAGCTTTAATCAATTTAGTTTTGGGATATCTAGGAGGATTGGCTAGTGCTGTGATATCTTTTTATTTTGGTGCGTCACATTCGCCAGATAAAGAAAAGGATTAAAACGTGGCTGGATTTAAATTACAAACATTTAGTGGACTAAATAAAAAAATAGGTCCTAGGTTATTGCCAGAGGATGTAGCTCAGGAAACAACCAATACATTTCTAGATAGAGGAAGGCTAGAGGGCTTACCTGCGGACGTTAATGATGCCTCAGAGACAGGACCAACACACCCAGCATCAAACATAAGTGCCTCAACAAGCACAATATTTAAAGCAACCGACAGTGCTTGGTTTACTTTCAACAATGACGTTGATGTTATTAAAAGCCCTATAAGAGAGGACTCCTTTAGTAGATTTTACTTTACTGGTTTCTCAGGAAGTTCCGGGTTCCCAAGGATGGTAGATGCGGCAAACGGGATATCAGGAAGTGGTCCTTATCCAGTAACAAGTTATAGGCTTGGACTGCCTGTTCCAGCTGCATTCACTTCAGCCCCAAGCATAGACAATTCAACTGCGGACGATGGTGCTACCACTAGCTCAAGGGCTTATGTTTACACAGAGATAACCACCTTCGGAGAGGAGGGTCCCCCAAGTCTTGTAGCATCAACTGATATTATTGATGCAGCTAATGGGTCTACAATAACCCTATCTTTACCAGCAGGATCTAGCGGTGTTTATACAATAGCTAAAAGAAGAGTCTATAGAACAGACCTTAATGGTGTGTTTAGATTTGTCAAAGATATTGCAGGTATTACTTCTGGAACTACAACAGATGCCGTCCTAGACGCTTCTCTCGGGGAAGAAATAGAATCCGCCGATAACCTAGCACCGCCAGATGATGTATCATCAGACCATCCAGACGGACCTATGTTTGGAATCACTACTATGCCCAATGGAATAACAGCAGGCTTCAGTGGTAACACGTTATTATTTAGTGAGCCATTCCTACCCCATTCATATCCTAGGGCTAATCAATTAACAACAGCCTCTGACGTTGTAGGTATAACATCTATAGCCTCTGGTCTTTTAGTAACAACCAAAGGCAAGCCAGTTATTGTTTCAGGTACAGATCCTAGATCAATGGCTTCAGTAGAAATAGACGCTAATCTACCAAACACAAACAAAAGATCATTGGTTGACATGGGAGAGTACGCAATATACTCATCTCCAGATGGGCTAGTTCTAGCAACCAACACTGGGGTTCAGCTAATAACACAGTCAATATTCACTCGTGATCAATGGCAGAGCTACTACCCAGAAAACATAGAAGCTTACGAGTACGAGGGTAAGTACATAGGATTTACTTGGGACGGATCTAACTCAGGAACCAAGAAAGGATTCTTATTTGACCCAAGGGGTCAGAAGAATGCGTTTATAGATTTAGATTTTTATGCACAAGCAGGATTTAATGACAGAGAGAATGACGAGCTTTATCTTGTTATTAGTGGTGTTCTTAAGAAGTTTGCCAGATCAACAAGTGCAAGGTCATACTCTTGGAAGTCAAGAGAGTTTTATTCAAACAAGCCAATATCGCCGGGCGTGGCTAAGATAAGTGCTGAGTCCTATAGCGATCTAACGTTTAAGCTATACGCTGATGGATCTTTAAAACACACCCAAACGGTTACTAATAATAATATCTTTAGATTACCCGGAGGTTATCAGGCTAAAGCATTTCACATAGTTATTGAAGGCACAGATGCCGTTAACGAAGTTTGTGTTTATGAAAGCCCTAGGGAGATAACCTAATGGGCACGCCCAAGGGAAACTTTGTAGTCCCAAGAAATTTTGACCCGGAGCAGAAAAGATTTGCCCAGTCATTAAATGAATCTGTTGCTGTACTCAGGGGAGAGCTTGGAGATCCACTCGATGCTGCGGTTACTTATAATGATTTAATAGACTCTGGTATTGCTAAGAGGGACCTTAGAATTGGAAGCGGTGGATTTATAGGAGGACCGGGAAGGGTTATTATTATCCCCGGAGACGGAACTGTCCTAGATATACCGCCAGCACCAACAGGTGTTGAGGTAAGTGGTGCATTTCAAAATATACTTATTACATGGGATGCTGCCACATTTGTTGGATTTTCTTATGCTGAAATATGGACTGCAACCTCCAACACATTTGCTGACAGGGTTTTGGTTGGAACATCTACCGCCTCAGTATTCTCGCATCAGGTGGGCAACGGACAAACAAGATACTATTGGATTCGTTTTGTTAATATACAGGGCGTAATAGGACCCTTTAATTCAACAACAGGTATAGGCGACAGCACGGTTATTGATATTGGTGCACAGATGGCATTGCTTTCAGAGGGTCTCCAGAACCTGCCCGGGTATGTTGCTCTTACTACACTAATTACAAATGCGGACGTAGCTGTTGCTGCCACAGCAGCAGTTGCAGCCAGAGTAATAAGAAGTAGCGGAGCACCTACAACCAGAGAAGACAGCTCTGCCTTAACGGTAAATGATATTTGGTTTGATACAGATGATGGTCAGGTCTACACAAGAAACGCAGCCAACAATGATTGGGTCGCAGGACGAGACGCTACTTTAGTTAGTGTATTTGGTGCCACTAGTTTTACAGGAAGCACGCTCACAGGGGCTATGGCTGCCGCACAATCAGATATTGTTACAGTTACTAATGCACAAAGCTCTACTGCCTCTTCTTTAACAAGTTTGACTTCAACTGTTGGAACTAATACATCAGCAATATCTACAGAGCAGACTACCAGAGCAGATGCAGACACGGCTCTTGCTACGGCAATAACAAATCTAACAGCTTCAGTTAATACTAATACAGCAGGAATAAGCACTGAACAAACTGCCAGAGCAGATGCTGATACAGCTTTGGCAACAGATATAACCAACCTAACCGCTACAGTTGGAACCAATGCAGCATCCATATCTACCGAAGCCACAGCCAGAGCAGATGCTGATACAGCCAATGCATTAGCTATAACCAACCTAACATCTACCGTTGGAGATGCAAACGCAAGCATTACATCACTACAAACAGTTACTACAAACTTATCAAATGATGCTAGTGCGGCATACGTTCTTCAGGTAAATGCAAATGGATCTGTTGCTGGTATGGTTATTGAAGCAAACGCTTCTGGTGCTGGTGACAATAGTGGGTCGGCAATTCAGTTTGTTTCTGATAAGTTTGCAATTTGGAATGGTACTAATGGGACTGCTCCATTTATTGTTGACTCTGGAATTGTATATATAAAAGAAGCTCTGATAGAAGATGGGTCTATAACGAACGCAAAGATTGGAACATTATCAGCAGATAAAATTACAACTGGTGGTATGAGTGCTGCTCGTATAACAGCGGGAACCATATCAACTGATAGGTTAGATGCCTCTGTTATTGTTGCAACAGACCTTTCAACAAATACATCCACCGTTATACATGGCGGAAATATAACCACAAACACAATTTCTGCAACATCTATAGTAACTGACTCAATCACAGGCGATCAGATTAATACTAATTTATTAAATGTAAAAAGCTTTGATGATGTCAGCTCAACCATTGTTAGCCACCTAACTGCGGGAACTAAATTTCCATTAGCCAGAGATGGGCAAACTTATATACAAAGGTCAGGTACATATACAGGAAGCAACGCATCATTTGTACCAGTAACTATTACACAGGTAAGAAATAACGCAGGTTATGTTGCTATTTTTTCAGGAGTTCTTGGTAATGTTAGTGGTGGAAGAGTCCAATACTCATTGAATAATTCAACTTGGGTTAATGCTAATGGTAATACTAATATCTATTGGAACGCAGGAACTTACAGAGGATATAATTATGTTTATACAGGTCAGATTACAACCTTATCAGCTTCACAATCTACTGTTTATTGGAGGGTATATTTTTCAGGTGCTTACAACCATACTCAACTTTCTTTAAATGTAATGATGGACAACACAAGATAATGAACTTATTTACAATATACGAAATATCAAATGGCGAAATTTTATACAACACCTCAACTGTAGCCGAGGGAGATCAGTTGGGGTTGCAGTCAGGAGAGGGTTTTATTGAGGGTCATTACCAATCTAATGAATATGTAATTACTAGTGGTAACGCGGTTAAAAGGACGGACAATGTTTTGCAGATATTAAGAGATGCCAGAGATTCTTTATTACAACAATCCGACTGGACACAATCAGCAGATTCTCCATTAACAGATTCTAAGAAAACAGAGTGGCAAACTTATAGACAGGCACTTAGAGATCTGCCAACTACCAATACCGAGACATATATAGAAGATGTGGTTTACCCCACACCGCCAGCCTAAATAGTAATATAATGGTACATAATTATGCAATTTAATGATATCTTAAAAAAGAAATGTTAACTCAGGTTGATGTAAGAGTTTACTGGGATTCCATAGAGGACGGTTTGCGGGAAATAAAAAAAGAAGCAAACCCAGAATGGAGACCAGAAGACATATACACTGCTATAGTAAACGGGGTGGCAGAGCTCTATATAGACATAGAGCAAAGCCCATGTGAGAGCTTTATTATTTTACAAGAGAAGCCAAGCATGTTTAGTCCAACAAAGTCTTTATTGATTTGGGTAGCGTATGATAAGAGAGGCGATGCCAATGGAATCTACATGGATTACATTGAGGAAATGGCAAGGCAGAGAGGATGTAGCAAAGTAGAGCTTTGGACACCTTGGGAAGGTCTAGCTAAAACATTGGCTCACAGGGATTATGAAACGAAATTATATATAGTGGAAAAGGAGTTATAATGGGCGGAGGCGGATCAACACAAATAAGTGACACAAAGGCACAAAAGACTTTATCGTCAATTGCTGCACAAAGATTTAACCTTTATCAACAATACTATGTTCCTTTTGAGAACCAGTATATGTCAGATGTTTTTGCAATGAAAAGTCCTTCAGCATTTGAGAATGTTGAAAGTTTTGTAACATCAGTACAACAGCCAGAATTTCAATCTGCAAGAAGAAATATGCAAAACCAAGCCTTTGCTATGGGTGCAGATCCAACAAGCGGACAATATCAAGGAAGAGCAGCTCAAGCCCAAGAGGCACAAGCAGCAGGCATGGGTAGGGGCGGTGCTGAAGCATTGTCTGGTCAGGTAGATAGATACTATCAAGGAATGCAAAATATAGTTGCCATGGGTCAAGGTCAAGCCAGTCAAACCATGACTGGATTAGGAGATGTTGCTGGTCTTGCCCAAACAAGAGGAAGATCTATAGCTCAAGAGTCTATGGGAAATTACACATCAACCCTTGGGGCGTTAGGAACAGGTGCTGGGCTTGGATATGGTTATCTACAAGGTCAGTCAAATAAAACCTCTAAAACGTAAAATAATAAATGGCATTTGAAAATATAGGAATATCAAACCTTGGTCTTGGAAACCAACAGGTTCAGGCTTATGGAACTGGAGGCAACGGATATGGAGGGGCTGGACAGGGCGGCTATGGCTATGGCACAAGCGGAGACCTGTATGTTAATCCTTATAGAACAGGAGATACTGCTGCACAAGACACGCTTTCTGATCTTTATGAATCAGAATTCCAAGATTATTTAAAAAGATTTTTCCCCGTAGAGCAAGACCTTATACAACAAATGACTACAGGCTTTGAAGGTCTGCAGCAAGAAGAAATAGGCAGAGCACAATCAGCAGTTGCTAGGCAGTATGCCAACACAAGGGGTCAGGAACAAAGAAGACAGTCTGGGTTTGGTATAAACCAAGGGCAGTCTGGACAGGGAGACTACCAAAGATCAGAGACATCTGCGTTAGTTGCAGCAAGAAATTTTGCGAAAATGAGGTCAGAAGAAAGAAGAAGTCAAATACTTTCCGGCGGTCTTGGAAGTGCAATGACACAAAGGAGTACATTAAGCAATGGCTAAAGGATTAATAGGAATTGGAAGAGAGCAGAAAAGACAGGCTATGGCGGGTCTTACAAGGGCTGCTGAACTTGAAACGCAAACGAATGCTATGAACAGACAACTTAAGGCTCAAAAAACTGCAGCCGAACTGAACGTTGCTGGAACAGGTGTCGGTATAGCCGGGGCATCTCTCCTTGCCAAAAGAGCCGGAGCAAAAGCTTTGGCAGCACAAGTTGCAGCCGGAACCACAACAGCGGCTGCTGGAACAACAACAGCGGCGGCGGGCGTTGGAGCTGGTGGAGGCTTTGGGGCACTATCTGGAACTTTAGCAACAGGAGCTGGGGGAGCGGGAACAGCAACGGCGGTTGCAGCAGGAGGCACAGCGGCGGCGGGCGGTGCTGGGGCGGCATTACTAGCAGCGGCACCTTGGGCAGCATTAATAATAGGCGGAGGGTTTCTTCTTAAGAAGTTATTTGATTAAATATGGCAAATGAATTTGGAACAGGTTTTGGTCAGGGACTTAATTATTATACTAAGTTCGCACAAATGCAGCAGAATAAGCTGTTGGATGAAGAAAGATTAAAGACAGAAAGACTTAGGCAGGAAGGCTATAAGCTTGAGCTAGACGAAAAAAAAGATACTAGAGATGTAAGGATGGAAAGTATTAAATCGGAGTCAGAATTTCAATCCGCTAGGGCAAAAAAATATCAAACAGAAACCGATGAATTTATAGCAAATGCAGACCAAAGAAGGGAGTCATCAGATCTTCTTCTTGATACAAATAAAAACAATTTAAATGTATCTGAATTTAATGCTGAAAAAGCAAAAATAGAACTTAGTGATGCTAAAAAGGTTCGTGCTTATACTAACTTAATGAATGCATTTTCGGTGGCATCAGACGAATCCTTGGACTCTGATGTTAAAGCAAGTTTAATAGAGGACGCATTAATACAAACCAGAGAGTACCTAGACTGGACAAAATTTACCGAAGATAGTTATTGGCAGGGTTGGGAGAAAATTACTCCCCAACTAGAGGCTGGCGACTTCGAGGGAATTGCAAGGGATCATTCTGATGTTTTAGATGTCCTATATAAAGAAAGCTTGGAAAGTTTTAAAGGGAAAAAGTTTATTTCAAAAGATGGCAGGAAGGGAGAAATCCAGAATGTTCGACTTTCGGGAAATTTTAACCCAATAGAGAACACAGCAAACTCTTTAGTAGGAGGAACATACTCAGTTCTTTTTGAGGGTCAGACCGAGGCGGAGGATGTGTTTACATTTATGCCAGACAAGTCTCAATACGCAACAACAATAAGAGAAGATCAGGAAGGAACGGACGCTAAGGTTGTTTCTGTAGCCGATATGGTAGATAAGGTATCTGCTGAAAAAGATTTTGCCATGTACCTAACAAACAACCCTGAAACTTTCTCCTCTTTCGTAAAAGCTGCAAAAGGAAGTGCCGGTCTAAAAGGAACATCTGCAGAAAAGAAAGATAAAACAAAAATATATTTTGAATTAAAGGATAGTGCAAAGACACAATTTGGAACTATATTAAAAAAAGCAACAGACTATGCGGCTGACACCTATGGTGGAGAGCCTGCATATCTCGAATCTCTTTACAATGATCTACCGGGCAAAATATCAACAGCAAATATTGAAAAAACTGTTGATGAATTTGGCGACCCAGTATACGCATATAAATCAGGAAGGAGTGCGGGGACTATAGAGTCGGACTTCACTAGAGAGTTTATGAATCCAGAGATGCTTACGGCAGAGGTTGAATCTGCGTATGACGCATTTACACTCTATGACAAAAAATTGCCGGGACAAAAAGCAATATATACTTTTGGAGGATTGGCGAAGGTACAGTTTGATAAAACATCCTCATACCTAGACGCAACTCTTGAAGACACGTTCGGTGCAACCAAGTACAATGAATATAAAGAAGATGCTATTAATTTTTACCCAAAGGCATATCCCGGCAAGAAACTTGAAGATGCATCGGATGCACAGTATCTTGCATTCATGGAAGCATTTATAAATAGAAGAATATCTACAGGAAACTAAGGTGTGGCAGATTCATTTGACTTTACAAACCCATTACAGGGACTTGACGAAGAGCTAGAAAAAGAAAATTCTTTAATAGGATCACCCGATCCTGCTGAAGAAGAAGAAAGGTCTGATAAATTTAGCTTTGAAGATCCCTTAAAAGGAGCCAAGCCCGTAACAGGTCCAAGACCTTCAGACTTTGAGGGAAGCCCTATTGGAATAGCCGCTGGATTTATTTCAGATGTTGTTATAAAACCATTTGTAGGTCTTGCAGAAGAAGCCGACGTAAGATACCCAGATACACAATTTGAAAATACAGCGTATGTTGTTGATGCTATACAGGGAGTATCGCTTAAAGAACAAGCCCAGAAAGTCTTTACTATGTTTAAGATTGGTTCTTTAGAAGAAAGGGTTAAATTTGCAAAAGGAGAGGCTCAACTTGGCGGTATCGATTATGGAATGACTGGTGGATATGCAGACATGTATAACGCCAATCTCCAAATGGAAGCCAAGGATAAATATAAAAACGATCCGGCATATAAAAAAAGAGTTGACAGTACCTTGGCTGAAGCCCAAAAAGAAAGCATTCAAGAATTCAAGCGTATTGATAAAGCAATAGCAAAGAAAAGAGCGGATCAAAATCTTGGTCCCTACGGAAGCTCCGTATCCAGTGCTGCTGAAAGTATTGCTGTTATAGGAACCGGCATGGCTATAAATTATATGTCCGGAGGAACAGCATTCCCGGCAGTCACCGGCGGAACACTTACATACTTTGGACTACAGACAGCGGGAGCTTCTTATTCAGAAGCCGTTCAGCAAGGATTACCACATGACACAGCCTTGGGCTATGCGACCATCAATGGAATGCTTGAGGCAGGAACAGAGATGGTTCCAGTTATGAGGTTCTTATCCCCAAGAGGAAGAGGAACAATAAAGGATATATTTAAAACAGACCTAGCAACCGTGGGTATTGATGTTGGGATGGAGAACATAAACAGTCTTTTACAAGAACATAACTCAGTTTGGTTTGACCTAGAGTCAGAATTAAAAACAGCGTATGACAACCAAAACAATCCCTTGTATGAGGGCAAGTCCGTGTCAGAGGTTCTGGTTGATATAGCGGGTCATACAACCCTCTCGTCTGTGCTTGCCTCAGGATCTATATCAGCCACAAGAACAGCCGGTGGAGTTGTTTATAGTCAAGAGGTAAAGGACTATATAAGAAATCAAAAGGACAACCCAGAGCTAGAATTATTTATTGAAAACTTTAATAACAACGTTAATAATCTACAGCTTAATTACAATGCAATAGATAGCGTGTCTAGAATATTATTAGACCCAGCCACGGACGGAAAAGGATGGTCCGCAGATGAGGTTATTGCACTAGAATACTTCAACCAGCCATTTATAGATTTTAGAAAACCCCTAGTAGTTGGAGAAGAGGGAGAGATACTCCAAGAGAACAATTACACAGAGCAGCTTGAAAGAAAATTTGTACCAAAAAAAGAAAAAGAATTTAACCTTGAGGACCCTTTAAATGAGGGATTCCAGAGGAAAGATCCGGGACCATTAACATCAGAGATAAACTTAGAATTATCACCGATAATAACTCAAAACGTTAATAGTAATACGAAGCTTCTTGAAACAGATCTTCCTGATAGCCCAACGCTAAACATAGATCAAATAAATAATGATACTTATGATCAGAAGGAAGTTGATTTAACTAAAAGCTTGATTATAGATAACAGGACATTTGAGCAAAAATTCTTAGATGAACCAAACTCAAGGCAGAAATACTATAGATTAAGGGACCTCAATGAAGAGGAAGGCATTAACGCTTCCAAAAGTATTATTGATTTAACTCAGGTGGGAATGCCTATTGATATATTTAGTGACCTTGATTTTATGGGTGCACACGCTCAGGACAATAGGTACAAGACATTAGATACAGCCTATGGTGTTTACATGCCAACGTTGAAGGGTGTTTCTTTCTCACCAATATCAGGGATCAGCAACTTAGAATTCCAAAACAATCTTGGATCAAGGCTGAACCTTAGATCAACAATGGCTCACGAGATGGGTCACCATATTGACTTTACAATAGGTAGACCTGCAAGCTCGGATCTAAGCATATTACAACCAGCAACATCATCATCACCTTTATTTAACTTTCCTAACTTTAAATATAACAAAGAAGCCAACACCCTTGATATAGAGGATGGCACTGGTGGAGAGGTGATGAGAGAAGCCTTTAACTTATTTAGTGAAGGGCAGAAGGGAAGATACTACGACGGCAATATGCTAAGGTATCCTTTCGATGAGATGATTGCCATGAATGAAAACATTACACCGGCAGCAGAAAAAATGATCAAGGCTGAGGTCTTTGGTCAATTACACGAACTATATTATACTAATAGAGCATTGCTTGAAGAGAAGGCTCCTACAGCATTAAAATTAATAGAGGAATTAAACGATGCAATTTCAATTGACGGAACTACAAAGAAAAATGAGAGAGTACAACTTGCTTTTCAAACACCCAGTGCCCAGCGAAGTGTTGAGGTTTCAACCAGAGATGGAGACCTTGGGACAGATCAACAAGGCGATGTCATCGAAGAGCCCAGTCGTAGAGTGGATGGATCGGAAAGACTTGAAGACGGGGACCGTGTTCGACCTGAAATACCAGAACTAGAACAGGTAAAAACAACAGGTCAGGTAAAGGGAGCCCCGAAAGGAATGGACTCCAAACAAAAAGTAGGGGCACTTAGAAGAAAGATGGCGGGTCTAGCCAAGGAGGGCGTTTCCCAAAGATTCTGGTACGAGCAAAGCGGTCAATCCCTCTTAGATATAACAAATAATAATAAAGAAGACGCAGATAAGCTTGCACAAGTTATTGCCATAACATCTCCGGGAACTCCAGTAGATGCAAACTTTAACTATGCATTACAGGCTTATTATCAATATGCTGCTGGAGAAACCGTAAAGACTGGAAGATTTCCAAAAGAAATGAGCAGAAAGATACTTGATGTTTTTGAGGGTAAGGACTGGGGGGGAAGAAAAACCAACGAGTTCTACAATAACATCATGAGGGTTATAGATCCTGCAAGAACTCAGGGAGTAACTGTAGATGTTTGGATGGTAAGAGCCTTTGGTTTCGATACAGATGCACCAACACCTGCACAATACACCTTTGTAGAAAACGAAATACAAAAGATTACAGATCAATTAGGATGGGAGCCACAACAAGTACAGGCTGCTATATGGACAGCACAGAAAGCAAGATCTGAGGGAACTGATGTGAATGCAGCTGGTTTCAACTATGCCAACGCAGTACAGAAATCACTAGCCCAAGTAAGCTGGGAATCAATCCCCGGAAGAACATCGGGTCATATGCCTGAAATGTTTAACGCTCCATACGAGCAAGTTCAAGAATATCATGTTGCTATATCCAAGGCTCTACAGGACGAAAACGGTGGGGACTTTATTGCCAGCAGCCTTGGAATACTTTCACCGGGAATAGTAGAGGCACCCGGCTTCTTTGAAGGAAAGGTTAGCCCGGGATCCCAGACAGAAATAGCAACGCCTAAGATATACAAGGCTGACAATAAAACACAATACGCTACCATGGAGCCTGCGGCAGAGAACCTTGTACAGGCATACGCTGCGGCACTTGGAATCCTGTTAAAGCAAGATGGCATTGGTTATCACAGACCCTTTGTTCAAAAGGGAATAGCCAAGACTAAGTTAAATGGCATGGATATAGATATAGGAAGACCATTAACTGAAAACGAAACTCAAATGATTGCGGAAGCAATGGAGAAAGAGTCAGGAATTAAGGACTATAATCCTATAGGAACAAGCACAGGAGCAAGGTTAATTAACTTTTCCTACCTCAATATCCCTAATCCTAAATTTAAAAAGATTGTAAACAATGTTTTAGATGGTGTACAATTTGAAAATAACGAAGATGTTACTCTTGGTGGCTTTGCTTCCAGTGAAGGATATCTCAGCAACGATTGGAGTAAAGACAAAAATGGCGAAGGTTACATACAAGATATTGGACGAATCTCACCCGATCTTCAAGGAAGGGTTGAGAATATCGTCAGGGAACTCAAACAGAGAATTAATGAAGTCGACCAAGGCTTCTCAGAAAAATACGGATGGTCAAGAGATGAATCAATCAACTCAAACTTCAAAGGACCAGCCGAAGTAACACCACCAACCTTATCTAAAAAGGTTGTACCAGAAGAGTCACCAGACTTTAATATTTATGAAACGATGACATCTAACGATGCATCACAGCTATTCCAAGCATTCTCAACCTTCCAAGAAAATGCTGTAGATAAACTAGATAGGCTAAAATCATTTGAACAAAAGTTCGGAGAATTTATATCTCCAGAAGAGATGAGAAGGCTTTCTGTTATAAGAAAGACCGATGTATACCATGGTAAAGTTAAATACGGAATGGATAATGCTGTAAAAGCAACAACTGAAATATCTCAATTCTTAGAAGAAAATAATATTTCCAGAGAAGAGTTCAATGATTTTCTTAAAAACCTACACGCCCCGGAAAGAAATGCAAAGATCAATGAAAAGTATAATAAAGAACTTCCAGAGCTCGAGGCTAGACTTGTTGCCGAGACAGATAAGAAAAAACAATCAACCCTCAAGGGACAGATAACTAAAAGAAAGAATGTCTTAGCAAAATATCAAGATAGTGGGTCTGGTATTAAAACAGACAAGGCTATTGAAAAGTTAAATGATTTAGGAATTAAGTTTAATGAAAGCACTGGATCGGCTAAATCAACAAATGAAAAAGGTAAAAATCTTTTAAAAGCATTTGATCTATTGAACGCATATCAAAATGAAACATTAAAAATATACAAAGACCAAGATCTTGTAGACGAACAGACCCTTGAGGACTGGGATAAATCATACAAATACTATGTACCACTTGTTGGATTCTCAGTAGAGACTATCGAGGACAGCTCCCCAAGACTGGGTGGCGGTGGTATTAGTGTGTTTGGAAGAGAGGTTATGGAGGCTAAGGGAAGAACTTCTGAATCAGGACCCCCTCTAGAGCAGGCTGTTGTAAGAAGACAGTCGGCGGTTGTTCGGGGAGAGAAAAATTTTGTAGACAAGTCCTTGGCAGAGCTTGTAAATAGATTCCCAGATAACAAACTATGGCAGGTAAGGGGCGTTAAAAGAAACGAAAGACCTCATGCTTGGGACGGAGCAGAATCAAAGATAGGATTCAAAGAAGGCGGCAAGCAGAAATTCATTGTGATAAGAGATCAGAGACTTGCAGAGGGACTTGATGCTTGGGGTAACAACAGTATGCACTGGACTCTAGGAGTAATGAGGGGCTTGACAGGAACTTTATCAAGTTTATATACATCGCTTGCACCAGAATTCATTGTTGGTAACTTCTTTAGGGACTATCAGACTGGTTACTTTAACCTTCTTAAGGAACAAGAAATAGAGGGCGGAAGAGCTCAGGGGTTAGATCTGGCAAAGGCGTTTAAGCCAAAAAATATTGCCAAGACAATGAGACAGCTTAAGGATGGCTATGTAACAGGCAAGTTAGAACAGAACGATCCAGAAACCTTTGCACTCTTCGATGCGTTTCAGAAGTTCGGCGGACAGACTGGTTACGTTAATGCCAAAGACATAGATCAAATAGCAAAGGCTATGGAAACACTATCCCTTGCACATCAGGGTAAAGGAAAGGTTAATCCCAAGAAACTATACAACTCTACATTCCAGATGGTTGAAAATATAAATAATGCCATAGAAAATACTGCAAGGTTTGCTGTATTTAAGGAATATATAAACGCGGCTGGAGGAGCAAAGAAAGCATCCAAGCAGGACTTTGATGATGCCGCCGTACTTGCAAAGAACCTAACTATAAACTTTAACAGATCAGGTAAGTTTGGACCCGTGGTCAACTCCTTGTATATCTTTGCCAACGCATCCGTGCAAGGATCTGTAAACATGTTCAGGGGGATGAACCCAATAGGATTTGAGGACGGAAAAATAAAATGGACGGGTGTATCAAAGTCAGCAAAAACTATAATGGGGGGGCTAACTGGTTTAGGTGCTCTAGTACAGATGTACTCCATGCTTGTATCCGACGAGGATGAGGACGGCAGATTACTAATAGACAAAATACCAGATCATGAAAAAGAAAGATTCATGATAATACCAATACCGGGTGTTAAATATAAAGATGGAAAAGTTAAATTTAACAAATACAGTAGAAGGTATACGGTAGATGGTAAGCCATTTGCTATTGCCATTCCTCTCCCATATGGATATAACATATTTTATAACCTAGGAAGAATGGGCGTAGAGGTTGCAAGTAAGCCCCTGCTTGGTTATCAAAAAAGAACTCCAGTAGAGATGGGTAAGGACATGGGTGGAATAATATCTGGGGCATTCTCACCGGTGGGGATAGGATACTCTCAAGATCAAGGAGTTGATCTAATCAAAACAATTGTGCCCTCTGTTGCAAAACCAATATATGAGGCAAGGGTTAATGAAAAGTGGACAGGAGCACCGGTGTATAAAGAACAGTTTCCGGGAACCACAGGCATTCCAGAGTCATCAAGGAAATTAAAGAACACCAATGAGTTCTATAGAGAATTTACAATGATGATTAACAAGGCATCCGGCGGTGGAAAGTTTGACAAAGGAATGGCAGACTGGAGCCCAGATAAGATGAAGTTCTACCTACAGGCATACCTTGGTGGTATGTATACCATGGCTGAAAGAACAGCGTCTATTAGTGGAAAGGTTTACAACAACCTAACCAAGGGAACCAATCAAGATATTGAGTTAAATGAAATTCCGTTTGTAAGGGTTCTTACAGCCGAGCCAATGGACTACGTTGACGCTAGTAACTTCTACAAAAAGAAAGATCTTATATCTCAAAAGGCTGGAGAGTACATTAACTATGCCAAGGACAAAGATAGGAGTGCTATAAGGGACTACGTTGAAAGAACTGGTTTTGATAAAAGTTACTTGGGGCTAAACGCAATTGCAAAAGAGGCGGACTCGAGGCTAAGAAAATTAGGGCAGAAAGAAAAAACAATTCTTAATTTAAGAGAAAAGGACTACGCAAGATACTCAAGGCTTTCAGACCAGATTGATGATGAAAGACATGATCTACACCTTAGATACAATAGAATTCTTGGGAATGGTTTAGATAAGATAGAGAAGAAAAAGAAGCGGGACTAATAAATACATACTAGTCGGGGGAAATATGACAAAACCTATTAGCCCCGCTGTAAACATCAAGATATCAGAGTATTACTAACCTCACAAGCATCGCTCAAATAATCCTTTGATAGATGTGCATACCTATTTACTATATTGAAATCAGACCACCCGCCAAGATGTTGTAACGTGTGCAGTGAAGTTCCATTTTGCACATGATGGGTAGCCCAAGTGTGACGTATGTCATGCCATCTAAATCCTTCTAGGTTAGCTTTCTTTAAAGCGTTATACCAGCCAGTGTTAGAGGCTCTGTTCATTCGTCTTCCCGAGTAGGTGAAAACATAAGGACCCTCTTCCTTAATTGATCCTAGGAGCTCTCTGCATTTATTGTTTAGAGGTACGCAAAGGCTTCTGCCGTTCTTAGTTTCAGATCCGTCGATGGCTATCTGATCTTTTTTAATGTCTTCCCATTTAAGATTAAAGCAGTTGGACATCCTAACCCCAGTTAGGAGGCTAAATATAAAAGGTTTCTGAAGGTGTGGGGGGAGCACTCCTTGCAGTTTTTTTATATCATCAATGGTAAAGTATTTGATTCTTTTAGAATCTTCCTTCACTCTCTTGATTATGGGTTTGGTATCCAACCACCCTAACTCTTCGTAGGCGTACATAAGCACAGCCCTGAAGTAGTTTAAATATCTATTGACAGTACCCGGGCTTTTATTTATCCCGGATCTCGCCCTTACGATATGTTCTTTTTTAATATCTCTAAGATCTACACCTTCAAACAAAGGATCAAAATACTTACGATAGGTAAAGTCATTCTTACCCATCTTATTAAACCTGTAGTATTCAGTAACGGCTTCTTTCCATGTATTCATTTTGTACCCTTGTTGACCAGTTTATTAATTCTTTAAGCTTCAAGTCCCAGAGCTTTTTAAACTCCGGGTCTTTTGCCTTTTTCTTTGCTTCCTTTAAAGCAATGCATCTTTTGGTTATGTTATCCACTAGTAAGAACCAGAGCTGCTGCGGAAAGAAGCATCCCTATAACAGAGACAATAATTAAAGTATCATGTTTCATAACTTACCTCCTTCTTGAATTCAATCATACTACCGAGAAAATCACCTGCAGGTCTAAAAACCTTGAAGTCATCTGTTGGTTCGCAATCATCTATGTTCACTTCCCACCTTTCCCAAGTGTTCCCAAAATTATTCATCAATACATCAATAATTACATATCTGTATTTGCAATGGACAACTCTTGCAGGGTATATTTTATCGTTGTCAG
>TARA_R110002096_G_scaffold136909_5_pt1 | contig 17712 bp, 14 predicted proteins | sample TARA_R110002096 | Tara Oceans TARA_R110002096 (sample SAMEA4397295) | marine metagenome | biome: Polar Biome; feature: [DCM] deep chlorophyll maximum layer (ENVO:01000326); material: water (ENVO:00002006), including particulate matter (ENVO:01000060) such as... | depth 35 m | reverse complement strand
TCAAAAATTGCGTCCAAGGTGTTTACCGTGAATTCAGGTGTATTGATAGGTAAAGAAATCGATGAAATATCTAAGCCTCTGGCTTTTTGCTCACCCCAATAAAACAAATCAGCGCGGACGATAATTTTATTTTTTAAATTATATTCACCCGATACATTAACTTTCAAATCAGGTCGATGCCAAGCCTCAGCTTCTTGATTTGTTTCGTAATTAAAATATTCAGCTTGCCCCATTATTTTAAATTGCTCATTGTGACGATAAATTAATTCTCCTTTTAATCGAACTTCATCTAACTCGTCATAGGTCAAGAAAAAATCTTTTGAAAGTAGGCGGTTAGTGTCAGGTGTTTGAATATAAAGGTAAGCCGCATCTGTTTTTAGAATAGATCCACTTAAGTTGAAAGAAATTTTTGAACTCAAAGTACCCCTTACACCTGCATATAAATTGTATTTTTCATTGCTGTTTGCCAACTGTATTTGTTCTGCAACAAAGGGATTCTCTTTTGTAATACTGTGATAATTAACTCGGCGAATTTCTCCTTTTAAACCAGCATAGGGTACCAGTACATCTTTAATTACGTTGTATTTAAGTTCAGCTAAAGGATAAAAATGAAAGTCTGTTTCTTCTCCAGCATTTAAGTATAATCCCAAACCAACTTTTACCTTAAAGCGCTTTCCAATTGTACTGATTTGAGGTGTGGCAGCGATAATTGTATTTTCATTGTCGAAGTCGTATTGGTTGTGATCGACAAGCACATCAAGTTCATAAAGTTCCTTGTCTTTAAATTGGCTAAAATTTGCTGCAGTTCTAATATGGTGCTCAGTTCCTCCGCTATTATTAGTCAACATTCCATAATGCATATTTACATCATGACGAAGGTTAAATGAATCTCTCTTTGTAGATTGTAATCTAAAATCAGCTTTAAACCTGCTGTATTTTTGCTCTAATTGATCTGAAGGTAATTCTGTTGATGTTGGAAACAGGGAAGGCAAATCATAATAGCCGTAATAATTTAATTGATCAATAGAGTAGGAGATTTTGCTCTCGAAAGTATTCGTTTTCCAAAAACGCTTTCCGAATACTTCGAAATTTGCCCTACTTCTACCACTTCCTTCAATATCATTCACTTCGCGCATGTTGAAATACTTGGCGTGAACTCCCCAAGCATAATCTTTTGAGCGCAAATTTGTATAATAAATTTCGCCGAAAGGTAGCAAAGCATTCCCAATTCCTAATCTTGCATAGCCTTGGTGAAGTTTAACAAGTGGCTCACCTTTTATCGTTGCAGCAGCAATAGGTTCTATTTGAAAAGAAGTAGGAACTTGCTTGTTGATAAACGAATACTTCAGTTCAGTATCTAGTTTAATTGTGTCAACAATTTCAGGCTGAAAATCAATTTTCTTGGCTTCAATAATCGAAGGTCGATAAGCTTTTACAATGGTAAATGTATCCGACAAAACCTTTTCTTGAGCAAATGCTTGATTCAAGAAAAGACAGAAAAATACTAGTAATATTAGTCTATTCCTCATCCTCTGTCGTTTTAGGTGGTTCATTTTTTGACTTCACACTGTCTTCTTCAAAAAGTAATCTGTCTCTTGGTTCGTCAACATTGTATTCAACTTCAATTGTTTTTTCTTCCTTCTTTTGTTTTTGACTTTCTAGTCGATTTAAGGCGAGTAGTTTTTCTTTAGCAATGTTTATTAATTCTTCATTTTCTGCATTATCGATTACATTTTCAAATGCAAGTCGGGCATTGTAAAAGTCATCTTTAGCAATAAAATTATCAGCTAGTAAAATAAATCCTTTTGCAATCCAATAGGAATAACTTGGAACTTGATTGATTAAAGCATAGATCAAAGAGTCGCTCTTTTTATAATTTCCTTTCATGTAAAGAATGTGCGCATACAAGTATTTTGCTTCAGCACCCAGTTCATTCGAAAATCCTGAAAGTGTGTCGAGGTATTGCTTAGCTACTTCGTAATTTTCTTTTTTATAATTTGCTTTGGCGAGGATCATCAAAGCTTGCTGGCTGTGTTTGTCATCAACGAATTGGTTAGACAGTATTTTTTTAGCATAAACTGAAGCTTCTTCATATGCCTCTTTTTCGAAAAGTAACTGCATTAAATTCAGGTCTGCTTGACGGATATTTTCTTTATTGCTTGCAATTTTTAGCAGTCTTTTCGCATAACTAATTGCACTGTCAGGCTGATTGATTTTTCGGTAAATCCACACTAAATTACTCACTGCTTTTTCCGTGAATTTGTTTTGTGGCATTCTGACAACAAAAGCAAAATCGTTGGCAGCTTCTTGATAAAACACTGATTTTGCTTCACAGTCTGCTCGATAGTAATGAGCATTTAAACTAAATATTCCTTTAGGATACTGTTTTATGTAATTGGTAAAATCTCTAGTTGCTTTTTCGCAATTACCGCTCAAGTAACTGTTTTCTGCAATTACATATGCCGTTGAGTCCAATTGAGCTTTACTTAAATCGGCAAAAGGAACTCCGTTGATATAATCTTCAAAAGCTTGTAAATCACCTTTTTCAATATAGATTTTTCTTATTTTATCTAATGCCTCTTTAGCGTGGCCACTGCCTGAATAATTTTTAACTACTGTATTGAAAGAATTCAAAGCCAAGTCATCTTCTTTTCTATTAAAGTGGATTAAGCCAACTTTTAAGTGTGTTTCAGCAAGGTAGTTACTTGAAGGAAATTCATTAATTAACTGATTGTAATAAGACATGGCTTCATCTGGCTTATTCATCACTAAATAAGTTTTACCTAATTCAAAAAGTGCATCGTCTTTATAAATGGAAGTGGGTTGAGTTTTTATTAATTCGGCTAGCTTATTACTTTTAGTTGTGTAATCTCCTAAAATTCCACTTGCTAATGCGCTTTGAAGTAAAGCATAGTCTGTGTCAAAAGTTCCAATTTTTACAGCTTGGTTGTAGTAAATTATGGCATTTCTAAAATCTGATTGAATAAAATAACAATCTCCCGTTCTTAAATAGGCATCTGTAATTAGCCCTTTATTTATTGTTTTTGCCTTATCGATGTATTCTCTAAACCAAAAAATGGCTGCAGCATATTTTTTCCTAACATAGAAGTTATAAGCCATGTGATAGTATCCACGCTCATAATATGGTAGTGTTTGAGCTCCAGATGTTGCCAAGAAATCGGAGTAAAAATTATCTGCATTTTCATAATCCTTGAGTTGATAATAACTTTGAGCAAGCCAAAATTTTGATGCTGCTATAAACTCAGGATCGTATTTGTGTTTCAATGCTTGTAAGAAAAAGGTTGAAGCAGAACTGAAATCCTTTTCTTTATACAATTCGATTCCTCTAAAATAGGAAAGGCGTTGTGTGGCTTTTAAAAGTTTAATGTCTTTCTCTTTAATTCTTTCAATGGAATTTAATGCCTCTTTGTAATTTTTTGTTGTGTAGTAAACACCCAGCAAATACTCGTAAGCATCATTGAGTTTTACAGAATTTGGATAAGTATTGATGTAATCTTCAAAAGCTTTGATAGCGTCATCGTAAGGATGATAAGAAAGCTCATAAGCAGTTTTTGCATAGTTGAATAATGCATCTTCTGTTACATCAGGATCAATTGCTAGTTGATGAGCACTTTTAAATGCGGAACGTGCTTCTCTTTTATTATCCAATAAAATATTAGCTTCACCTATAAAATAATAAGCCGATTGAGAAATTGTGTCGTTTAAGCCAATTGCTTTTTGAAAATAATCAATGGCACTTGGAAGTTTTTTTGTCTTGAAATGACTGTAACCCAATTGATAATATTCGCTTTGACCAACTCTGTTTTTTTGAAGATATGCTTCTAAATAGGGGATGGCATCTGTGTAATTTCCCAATTCATAATTGGCATCACCAATCAACTTTCTAATTTCATCTTCTCTTTTTGGAGGAGCTGAATCTAAAACTGCTGGAGCATATGACAATAAAGTGTCATACTTCTTTTGTAGGTAATAGATTTGGGTTAAATAGTAGGGTACTAAAGGACCGAAAACAGGATCATTTCCAATTTTGGTAAAATTATTTGCAGCAGTTTGGTATTTTCCTTCCATGTAAGAAATGTGCCCATAATAATAACGAGCACCCATAACATAAGGATTGTCTGTGTCTTTGATTTGATAAAAACTTGTAGCAGCAGCTTCAAATTCTTCTAATTGAAAATGGGAATATCCTTTCTTAAAGTAATACTCAGCCTGTTGCTCTTTATTTAAATCTATGATGTCCAATTTTGAAAGGTAGTTTAACACATCGGAGTATTTCCGCTTTCTAAATTGAAACTTTGCCAAATTGAAATAAGCCTCGATTAAATGGGGGCTTTCAGGATTTCTTTCAATGAATTTTATTAAAAGTGCTTCAGCATTTGAATGAAACAATTCAATGGCACAAAGTGCATGGTAAAACTCTGCTTCAATTCGAACTTCAGAATGAACATCGTTGACAGCGTTAATGCTTTTTTCAAAATATTTTTGCGCTGCAACAAATTTCTCTTTTTGAAATAAATCCATGGCATTTCTAAAATCAGCATTACCCTCTTCAAAGATTAAACTCTGTTGAGAAAACGCCATTTGAAGGCACATGACCAAACATAAAAAAAGTAGAGAAAATCCTCTTCTACAACAATCTAGGGAAACTCGAATCACTATGTTTTTATTGAAATTTGGACTGATTTATTTAAGATAAAAATAGGTTAAACATTCAGCTAGGAATAGTTATACTTTCTAAGTTTTCAACTCATTTTTGTTAACAGAATAAAGTTGGGTTTAGTATACAATTGTTTTACTAATCTTTTCTTTGACAAGCATTGAATGATGCAATTGATTAGTTTTGTACCTATATTTAGATTATGTCTGGAACAGCCATCATAGAACTTAATAGTGTTAATGTCTTTCAAAAGAAGCATTTGGTGTTGTCCAATATCGGTTTGCGTATTGAGAAAGGCGAGTTAGTTTATCTGGTTGGGAAAAATGGAAGTGGAAAAAGTAGTTTTTTAAAAACACTTTACGGGGAGCTGAACCTAGTTGAAGGCAATGCTAAAGTTTGCGATTTTGAATTAAAGGATGTAAAACGAAGTAAGATTCCATTTTTAAGAAGAAAAATTGGAATTGTTTTTCAAGATTTTCAACTCCTTTCCGACAGAACCGTCAATGAAAATTTAAAGTTTGTAATGAAGGCCACTGGCTGGAAAAACAAAAAAGAAATTCAAGAAGGAATTCAAGTTGTTCTAGGAAAAGTGGGATTAGATAATAAGGGCTTTAAAATGCCACATGAACTTTCGGGTGGAGAACAACAGCGTGTTGCCATTGCAAGAGCTTTACTAAATGATCCTGAAGTTATATTGGCTGATGAACCTACAGGAAATCTTGATCCTGAAACATCTATCGAGATTATGAAATTATTGGTTTCTATTTGTCAAAACGACAAGGCGGTTTTGATTGCAACTCACGATTACGAAATGATTCGAAAATTTCCTGGAAGAATCTTGCAGTTTGAGAACGAAACGATTACTGAGCCTAAGCCGACCATTCCTAAAGATATTTAGCTTTTTTAGTTTGTTCAATTTTTGCTAATTGCATTAATCTGTACAAATCAAAAAAGAACAAATTAACCCCCCCTTTTTCTAGTGAAAGTCTTATTTGGGTATAAAATAATTTTCTAGCAAAAGTTAACATCCAACTAAAACCTATGCTTTTCAGTTTGTGGTAGGTCTTTAGCAGCGGAACCAATGATCTGAATGCTTTGTTGCCTCCTAAAAAATGGTCAATTTCAATCAAGTTATGAATGCTTTCTTCTGTTTTGTCTAGAAATAGACGGTTAGTATCTAAATCTTGGTTTAATACAGGATTATTAACATGTAAAATTCTCGAATTCAATTCCATTAATCTAAAGCCCAATAGTGTGTCTTCATGCCCATAACCATCAATTCTTTCATCGAATTGAATTGATTGAAATAAAGCTTTTTTAATAATGAAGTTATTGGTTGTAAAAGATTTATAAGGTTGTTCTTTTAACTGTTTTGCTGTTTTGCCTTCTCTTTTTCGGCTGTATTCCCATCTCAATATAAAATCTTTTGAAGGTGGCTTAGTTTGATAAATACTTCCACCACAAATCACCTGAATGTTAGGTTGATTTTCAATAATCTTAAGATAATCAGCAATAAAATCATTTGAAATAATTGCCGAATCCCCATCGATAAAAAGCAAATTTTGATAAGTTGCTTTTTTAGCAAGAAGGTTCCTAATTTTTGCTCTACCAACATTCTGTTCTAAGGCATAAAAACGACAGTATTTATCAATATTTTCAAGCTTTTTGAGCTGGGTTTCATTTGAACCATCATCCATTAAAATGATTTCAATCTGCACTTTTTTATTTTCAATTTGATTGTACAAACTTTTTATTAAGTCAGTGCAATCAAAATTATAGATAGGAATACAAATAGAAATCATTGTTTTTCTTCGTTCAAAGCTGTTTTAACTAGTAAAATCAAGTTTTCTTTCTCATTTTGCCAATTTAGTTCCAAGGCAGCTATTCGACAATTTTTTACCCAAGTAGCATACCTTTCAGATACAATCACTCTTTTTAATTGTAAAGCAATGTCTTTTGGATCATGACTAATTAATACTTCACCAATTTCATATCTTTCTACAACTTGCTTTACTTCTTCCAAGTCAGAAAAAAGAACAGGAATTCCAGCATGAATGTAGTCAAATACTTTGTTGGGCAAAGCATATTGATAATTTAATGCTTCCTTTTTTTCTAATGAAACTCCAATTTTTGCTTTTGCAGTTGTTTTTGCCAATTCCTCAAAAGACAAACGACCAAGAAATTTAACTTGCTCTTCGAGTTTCAATTGTTTGACTTTATTTTTTAATTCATCCTCAATATCACCACTGCCTGCAATCCAAAGCTCAAATTCTGGAAGTTCAACCATGCTTTCAATTAATTCCTCCAAACCTCGATCTACATTTAATGCGCCTTGATAAATGATTGCATCCTGCTTCTCAGAAACTAGTTGCTTTGTTTTTAAAATTGGAAAATTTCTGACCAATCGCATTTTTATTCCGTATTTCCTTTCGTAGAAGTCTGCTACTTTACTACTAACAGTATATGAGTAAAGGATTTTTGGAAGCATCAAAGCTTCCAGTTTCTCCCATATTTTTTTTACAAAAGGACGGTTCAGTAATTCAGGAACTTCAGTGAATAGTTCATGACTGTCGTAAAGTAAGGGTTTTCCTTTTAGCTTAGCTGCTAAATAGTTGGCGGGAAGCGTATCTAAGTCATTTGCAATAGCTAAATCATATTTGTGAAAAAGCAGGAAAAAGAAAAGTCGACAGTTGTAATTCAAATAGAAAAGTGGGCCTTTTGAAAACCACAATTTGAATCGTTTAGATGGATAATTTCTTTGAATATTCTTGCTTTGAGAAAGTTTTCGGCCAATCAATAAAACACTATAGTTGTAGTCAATCAAAGTTGAACAGACCTTGTGCAATCTTTGATCACTTTCTAAATCATTGGTAACGGATAAAACAATGTGTCTTTTTCTCCCCATAGTGGGTCAAAGATGGATAATTTATTGGCTTAATTCACAAATTAATAATTGACTTGAATTTACTTGTTATCTTCAAATGCTTTCAAACCACAATCTAAAAAGGCTGCATAATCCTCCACATCTGGAGTATACCCTTGAGGATTTCCTAAAAGATAGCCTTCTGGACTGAGCATCACATAAAATGGTTGTGAGTTATTATTAAAAACTTGTGTTTGAAATGTAGCCCATTTATTTCCTATGGTTTTAATCTTTTTCTTTTGAATTTCTCCACCTCTTTTAAATTCGAAAACACCTTGTTGACTTTCAGGTAATAAGACTTTATCATCAACATATAATGAAACTAAGACAAATTCTTCGCTCAGTCGTTTTTTAATAGCCGGAACTGTCCAAACGGATTCTTCCATTTTTCGGCAATTTACGCAGGCCCATCCTGTAAAATCAATTAGTAAAGGTTTGTTCTGAATTTTAGCTTCTTTCATAGCTTCATCAAAATCCATGAATTCTGCATGAAATGTTTCTTTTTCATACCAACCATAAAATGTTGGGGGAGGAAAACCACTTAGTAGATTATGGTTCCAAGGTGGATTTTTCAAAATTCCCGGAGCGATATAAATTGTAAAAATCAATATTAAAGTGGCAAATCCAAGTCGAAATTTTGAAAGTTTTTTAACAGGTGAATCATGGGGGAATTTAATCCATCCAAATAAATAGGCAACTAATCCTATTCCGATTAAGGTCCAAATTAAGAAGAAGGTTTCTCTTTTTAGTAAGCCCCATTGCTCGACTAAATCTGCATTTGATAAGAATTTAACAGCAAGTGCTAATTCAATAAATCCTAAGACAACTTTAACTGAGTTTAACCAACCACCTGATTTTGGTAATTTGCTCATCATTCCTGGAAAGGCTGCAAAAACAGCAAAAGGCAGGCCTAGAGCTATTCCAAAACCACTCATAGCTATGGTGATGGGCCATGGACCATTTTTTAATGCACTTCCTAGCACGGTTCCCAAAATTGGACCGGTACAAGAAAAGGAAACTAATGCTAAGGTTAGGGCCATGAAGAAAATACCTATTACACCTCCAACCTGAGAAGCAGAGTCTGCTTTATTGGTAAATGAACTGGGTAAAGTGATTTCAAAATAGCCGAAAAATGAAATGGCAAATACTACAAAAATGACAAAGAATAGAACATTCAACCATACGCTAGTGGCGATTTCATTTAATACTTCTGGATCGGTGTTGAAGTGAAATGGGATACTCAAAATGGCATAAATAAGAAAGATGAAGAAGCCATACAATAAAGCTTTTCCAAACCCTTTACCTTCGCCGTCTCCTTTTGTGAAAAAGCTCACAGTTAATGGAATCATCGGAAAAACACAGGGTGTAAGTAAAGCAATTAGGCCCCCTAAAAAACCAAAAATGAAGACCAACCAAAGGTTTCGCACTTCTGTTTTTTCTCCACAATCTCCTATAGGTGAATCAAGGTTCACATTTGGTAACTCAGGCACAATAGTTGAAATGTCTGTATCTTCTGAACTTTCAGTAATATCTAACAAATTGTACCCTTTCCCAGTACTTAAATCTATTTGGAATTCAATGATTTCAGGTGGTAAACACATTACTTCATTGCAAACCATGAACTCGAATTCACCTGTAATTAATTCGTTTATGGAGTTAACTTTTTGGACAAATATTACTTGGTTCGAAAAGTAATTTAAATCCATCTCAAAGTTTGGATCAAAAGCGGTAATTCGCTCTCCTCGCTCAATTACTTCTCCAACAAGGCTGCTTCCTTCAGCTTCATTAAATATGAAGCTTGTAGCTATTGGTCCATCATCAGATTGCAATTCTTGTGCATAAATGTGCCAACCTTCATCAAGCTTTGCTTCAAAAAGAAGTTCATAGACATTGGATTCGATTTTTTTACTTGAGAATGTCCATTTAATTGGATCTTGAAAATCGGATGATTCGTTTGAAGTTGACTCTTCATTCAACGAAATAATATTCACTTCATCCGCTTTAGTTTCAGATGAACTTTTTTCTTCTTGCGTAATTTTTTCTTTAGCAACTAATCGGTTATCGCCAATTTCTTCATTTCCGGGTATTGTAAATTCTAAATCAACATATTCGGGAGGTAAGCATCTAACATCGTTACAAACCATGAAGTACACTTCGCCTTTTATGGTGAAGCTATTTATTGCATTTGTTACGATTGTTTGACTAAAAGTTACTTCTTTCTCAAAGTAACTGAGTTCCATGTCGAAGTTTGTATCAAACTCTATTTTAGGTGTTGGTTCTTGAACAGTACCTTTTAAAGAAAAATTATTCGTTTTTACAAAAGTGAATTCAGTTGCAATTGGTCCATCATTAGAAGGTAGGTTTTGAGAATAAAGGTGCCATCCTTTTTCAATTTTTGCATGAATTATGAGCTGGTAACTGCCTTTTTTTAATGGCTGAACTTCAGTTTCCCAACTAACAGGATTATATATTTGAGCAGGTAAAGTAAGTGCAAACGCAAAACTTAACAGGAATGAAAAGAGTAATTTCATAGAAGAAGAAAATTAATAGAAAAAATTAGCTTTTAAAACTATACTACTAAACGAATTTAACTCCTCAAATTTATACAATAACTTATTTTAATGATATAAATTAAGAACTCTTATCAATGAAGAATATTTATTTGGGTCTAGATGAGTAGTATTTGAAGAGTGTAAATTATTAATATTAAGATACTTAGTAGTTTGTTATTTAAACTTCTACAGTCCAACCGAAATCATCGGCTATTTCACCTCTTTTCAAAAGTTCCAAATAATTTTTTGCTTTGTTTGAAAATTCCCAATTTTTAAAATCACTGAGTTGGTGATTTTTGCCTTCGTAACCAACTGATGCAATTGGTGCTAAAGTTGCAGCAGTTCCAACACCAAAAAGTTCTGAAATACATTTGTCTTCTAAGCCTTCAATCAATTCAGCCACACCAACTTTTCTTTCTTCAACTGGTATTTTCCAATGTTTTGCTAACCTTATTATACTGTCTCTTGTAATTCCTGGTAAGATGGTCAATGAATCGAGTGGAGGAGTAATTAAAACACCATTTTTAACCAACATCAAATTCATTGTTCCAGATTCTTCAATGTATTCATGTTTACTGGCATCTGTCCAAATAAGCTGATCATATCCTTCTTTTTTGGCAAGTTGAGCAGGATAAAGTGATGCAGCGTAGTTTGCAGCAGCTTTTGCAGCTCCAATTCCACCTGAAGCAGCTCTGCTGTATTTGTTTTCAATTTTTACTTTAACAGCACCTTGATAATAAGACGAAGTAGGGGAAGTAATAATCATAAATTGAAAAGTGTCACTTGGTTTTACACCTAAAAAAGCTTCATTTGCCACTAAAAATGGACGGATATACAATGATTGATCTGGCGCACTAGGAATCCAGTCCTTGTCTGTACGAATTAACTCTTTAATTCCATCCAAGAAATATTCCTTTGGAATTTGAGCCATGCACATTCTGTCGGCAGAACGATTAAATCGATTGAAGTTTTCTTCAGGTCTAAATAATAAAACTCTACCATCTTTTGCTTTGTAAGCTTTCATGCCCTCAAAGATTGCTTGTCCATAATGAAATACACAAGCAGCAGGTGAATACGAAAGATTTTGGAATGCTTGAATTTTTGCAGATTGCCACTTACCATTGAAATAATCTGCAATGAACATGTGATCAGAAAACTCTTTGCCAAACTTTAAGTTTTTAAAATCAACTGCATTGATTCTACTTTGCTCAATTTTTTGAATTGGGAATTTGGCTTGCGTTATGTTCATCGAAATCGTTTTACCGCAAAAATACAGATAAGCAACATTTTATTTAATTTAATACTAAACAAACATCAAAACTTTCAAAATACCTTAATTTTGAATGTGCTTATAAATTGAAACAAAGTATGTCCGATAATAAAGTTTTTGTTTCTAACGAAGAGAGTGCAAGGGTATACAAGAATCCAATATTGCACCATCTGAGTAAGAATCACATTTCTGTACCGCTAGTAATTTTCTATGGAGTTGGAGTAGTGCTGACGGTTTATTCCATTTATGAATTTAATATCAGTGTGCTTAAAGCAGTAATATTTTTTATTATTGGAATGTTACTTTTTACTTTGGCCGAATACCTTATACATCGTTACATCTACCATTTGCCCACTGTTTACGAAGAAGGACATATTCCCTACGCTTTACATGGAATTCACCATAAGTATCCAAAAGATAAAAAAAGATTGGTGATGCCTCCAGTACTTAGTATTCTAATTTCTGCGGCAATTTTAGGATTCAATTACTTAATAATGGGATATATAGCTTTCCCATTTACAGCAGGATTTTTATTTGGTTACGCAGCTTACCTTTCAGTGCATTATATCGTTCACAGATTTAAACCCCCTAAGAATTTTCTAAAGACATTGTGGCTTCATCACAGTGTTCATCATTATTCCGATGACACAAAAGCTTTTGGCGTTTCATCTCCACTTTGGGATTATATTTTTGGAACTATGCCAACAAAAACAAAAAAAAGTACTTGAAATTTTATTAGAAAGAATTACCCCAGGAGTTGGTGAATACATATTCTTCCACATCATTTCGCTTACTTACACCTTTTTCAGTTTTTGCAATGTCTTCAGGCAATTGCTCTTTATCTCCTTTTCTACCTAAAGCGATTGCTGTGATTGCTTCAAAGTTTTCAGGAATCTCTAAAACCTCTCTTGCTTTTTCTGCATCAAATCCTGCCATTTGGTGAACATATAATTCATGTTCAAATGCTTTCATACTTAAATGAGCAACTGCTGCACCTAAATCATATTTTGCATGGGCATTGTCTTTTCCATTTTTACTGTAAGTTTTCTTTGCAATTGCAATGATTAAGACTGGAGCTGTTATCGCCCACTTTTGATTCCATTCACCCAAACAATCAAAGATTTTTTGATAAGAATCAGTATTCTTTTCGCCAATAACAAATGACCAAGGTTGCTCATTAAATGCACTTGGAGCTCTTCCTGCTGCTGCAAATACCTCTTTTAAAATTTTACTTTCTATTTTTTGATCATCAAAAGCTCTTGGACTCCATCTTTCAGTTATGTATTTCTCAATTTCCATAATTATCCTCTCAATTTATCTAATAAATTATTTAAAGTTATAGCTTCTTGTTCGTTCAGTGTTTTAAATCTTTCAAACATCTCATTCTCTTTGGCCTCAATTGAAGCAATCGTGTCAATTCCTTTTTGAGTTATTTGAATGTCAACTTGTCTTCGATCATCACTGTTAATTGTGCGTTCAACCAACCCTTTGTCTTTAAGTTTATCAATCAATCGAGAAACATTCGACATTTTGTCGATCATTCTTTCAGATATCGCATTTACAGTGATGCAGTTGTTTTTCTGACCTCTCAAAATCCTCAAAACATTGTATTGCTGAGTTGTAAGTTTATGGTCTTTCACATAATATGAGGCAATGTTGGATGTCCATTTACCTGTAAATAGAAGGTTAATCATTAATTTTTGATACTCCCCTTTAAACTTGTATTGTTTAATTTCTTCTTCAATTTTCATGTTGTACAATTTTTAAAATACAAAAGTATGTATATACATTTAATGTATCAACAAAAAATCCACTAGTTTCAAATTTTTAGGGTATTATCTCGACTCCTTTCCAAAAAGCTACTTTACCTTTTATTTGCTTTGCAGCTTCTTTCGGTTCAGAATAATACCAAGCTGCATCTTTATTTAACTCTCCATTAATTTCAATAGAGTAGTAGGATGCACTTCCTTTCCAAGGACAATTAGTTTGAGTTTTACTTGGTTTTAGGTAGTCTTTATTGACTGCTTCAAGAGGGAAATAGTAATTTCCCTCAACTACAACTGTGTCCTTACTCTCTGCGATTAATGTATTCTTCCAGAATGCTTTCATAGGTTCTTTATTTTTCTTTTACCTCATTTAATTTCTTTCTGCCAAAGTGAATCCACAAAGTACTGTTTGCAATCAAGAAAATTTTCAATCACCTTAAAGGTTGAATCATTGGCTAATTTTTCGAGCTCTTCAAGGGAGAATTTCTTTGATATTTCCATGAAAATGGGTTCGGCATATTTGAATTTAAAAGTTTTATTCAATTTCTTAAGTTCAACTTCTTGATTCTTTAAACTGATTAAATAGCTTTTTGTTTCCCCACTCACAGGATCATAGATTGGAAAATGTTCAAAGTCGCTTAACTCAAAATTCCCATCAAATTCCTTATTAATTCTATTCAAAAGGTTTAAGTTAAATGCTTTTGTAATGCCATGCCTATCATTGTAAGCATTTAAAATAATTTGTGGGTGTTTTTTCAAATCAACACCGAGTAATAATTGATCACCAACATTTAGCCTTTTACTAACTTGAGTTAGAAAATTTGCTGCAGCATCATAGGGGAAATTTCCAATGTTGCTTCCTAAAAAGAGAACGACTTTCTGTTCGTCTGAAGGTAATTCACTCAGTGCATCTATATAGGTCATTGCAAGCGGCTTGACTTTCAATTCAGGAAATTTTGATTTTAGATCTTTTTCTAACTCATTCAAAACAGACTCTGAAATATCAATAGGAATGTATTCGAAATCTACCTTTTCTTGAATAAAGTATTCAAGCAGAACTTTGGTTTTCATTCCATCGCCGGCGCCTAATTCAATCAGCTGAAATTTTCCATTTGGACGAATGGCTTCTAATATTTTATGCTTTTGTTGTGAAAATATTTCAAATTCGGACTTGGTTAAATAGTAGTCTTCCATCTTCATAATTTCCTGAAACAGACGGTCGCCTTTTTGATCATAAAAATACTTTGAAAAAAGCCTTTTTGGTTCTTGTTCTAACCCTTCAATAACGTCTTTAGAGAATTGAGCTGTAATATTCATTTTTAATAGTTGTATGTGGTTATAGATTTTTAGCTAAGCGAATTCCACTAAACTGCCATTGTAAGTTTGGCTGAAAAAAATTTCGATAAGTAGGTCTAAAGTGATTCTTGGGAGTTGCAAGAGAGCCACCTTTTAACACCATTTGATTGACCATAAATTTTCCGTTGTATTCTCCCAAAGCTCCTTCAGCTTGAACATAGCCAGGGTAGGGGAGGTAGGCGCTGTTGGTCCATTCCCAGACAGTTCCAAAAAATTGAGTGTCAGCAGCCACTTGAGGATGATGCAAATTGTTATCTGAAAAGTGTGCATTTTCAATTGAATTGCCATATTTATTTGCCGCCACTTCCCATTCAGCTTCTGTGGCAAGTCTACAACCTTTCCAACGTGCAAAGGCATCAGCTTCATAAAAATTTACATGAACTAAAGTCTCATTCGGATCAATCTTTCTAATTCCATCTAATCGGTAATGCCACCACTCATTTTCTTTCAAAAACCAATACATAGGTGCTTGCGCTTGTTTCTCATTTTTCCAATCCCAACCATCTGCTAGCCAAAGCTCAGCTCTTTCGTAGCCTTTATCAGCTATAAATTCTTGATACTCTCCATTTGTAATCAAGCGATTGCTAATTGCAAAAGCATTGATGTATACTTTATGGGCTTCTCTTTCATTGTCAAAATGAAATTCATTTCCAGAATAACCTATAGAATAAACTCCTTCTTCAATTTCCAACCAATTTAGTGGTAGCGCTTTTTGAGAACTTAATTTTTGGTTTACCTTATATATAGGTAAAAGTGGATTGCTGCCTAAAATGTATTTTATATCTGTTAGCAGCAACTCTTGATGTTGTTGTTCGTGATTAATTCCGATTTCTAAGAATTTTACAAGCTCATTTTTTAAAACACTTTCGTTTTCTAAAAGTTTAGAAAGGTGCTTATCAACGTATTTTCTATATTCAAAAATAATTTCAGTTGAAGGGCGACTTAAAAATCCGCGTTCATTTCTCAAAATTCGACTGCCTTGAGAATTGTAATAACTGTTAAAAAGGAAATTGAAAGTTGAATTGAAAAGCTGGTAATCAGAAACAAATTTTGCGAGTATGAAATTTTCAAAGAACCATGTAGTATGTGCCAAATGCCATTTGAGTGGACTAACTTCTTCTGTTGGTTGGCAAACAAAATCTTCTGCTTCCAATGGTTTTACTAAAACTTCAGTTACTTTTCTAGTATTTAAGTAGTTGTTTTTAAGAGACATGTACTTAGGTTAAGTTTTGATTTATGTTGAATGCCTAAGATAGTTAATAATGTGCTTATTGTCAGCAGGGCGGAGAAATACTTAGTTATTTTTATGATTTCAATTTTAGGTTGTATTTCTCAGAAATTTGCCGATTATTTTACTCTAAATAGGAATTGTTTTAATGAAAAAGGCTGAAAAATTTTTACTTTCTACACTTCGAATTTATTTCAATAGCATTGCGCTTTTGGATAAGAAGCGTGCAGCAAACCAATTAATTTCAATTTTTAGTCGACCGACCAAGCGAGTTATTAGAAAAAAAGAGAAAGCCATTCTTAAAAATGCTATAAGAACAGATTTTCCTTTCGACAATAAAAGTATCAAGCTTTACAAATGGGGGACAGGAAAAAAGACTGCTTTGTTAATTCATGGATGGGAGTCGAATGCCGGAAGTTTAGGGGCTTTCGTTGAACCATTGTTAGATAATAATTTCAGTATTATTGCTTTTGATGCCCCAGCCCATGGAGCAAGTGACGGAAAAAATGCCAATTTGATTTATTTTAAAAGAGCAGCTAATGAAGTTATTAAGCATTTTGGAAAACCTGATGTACTCATTGGCCATTCTTTGGGAGCAAATGCCATTATTTTAACTGCTTTTGAAGAGCAAATGGCATTCGATAAAGTTGTTTTGATTGCACCGCTTAATCGATTAATGAGTGTTTTTGAAATGTATCAGGGGTTATTGAAAATACCTTCAATGCTTTTTAATTTGTTTGTTGCTGAATTTGGAAAACGATCTGGCTATCAATTTGAGGATTTTTATTTTCACAAGTTAGCCAAGGAAAGTCCAATAAAAAAAGCATTGATTTTACATGATTTGGATGATCAAATAACCTCATTTAATGACTCTGATGAGATGGCAAGTAATTGGGAAATAGCAAAGCTTGAAAAAATTAATGGTACAGGGCATTACAGTATTTTATGGAAAAATGAGGTAATTGAAAAAGCAGTACATTTTATAGTTAATTCTTAACTTGGCATATCATTTGTAAACCAAGAAGTTCAAATTTAAAAACCAACACTATGAAAAATTTAAAAACACTATTACTAGGACTATTTCTAGTTAGCACTACCCTAATGTATGCCCAAGACAGACATGCTGCAAAAAAGCACAAGTTTGAAAAAAAGCAGGAGAATTTTGAAAAGTTAAAAGCTGAATTAGATTTAAGTGAAGAGCAATCAGAGCAAATTAAGCAACTTTATGTAGAAAGAAATCAGCGTTTACAAGAAAACAGACCAAATGCAGATGAAATGCAAGAAATGTCTGATGAAGACAAAAAGGCTGTAAGAATGGAACAAATGAAGTTGAGAAAAGAACTCACTTCAGAAATGAGAGAACAGATTAAAGCTTTGTTATCAGACGAACAAATTGAGCGTTTTGAAGCCATGAAAGAAGAAAAATTTAGTGAAGGTGAAATGGAACACCGACCAAGAAAAATGCACAAAAGTGATGAGGAACACCATCACCAACACAAAGAAGGAATCAAACACGATCATTAAGATTCTTTCAACTGAAATTTTAAACCCCATTGACAGATAGATGTCAATGGGGTTTTTTATTGGATATTTATAGGGTCAGATTTTTATAGAATTCAATGATTATTAATTAATTGATAATGAGGTTTTTGTTTTTTTATTATCTTTGGGAACCAAGAACGAATCCAGAGCGGCAAAATGGTGATTGCTAAGCCCTAAATAATGAAGAAATTAAGTCTGATAATTTTTATGATTTTGTTTGTTTGTGCTACTGTTGTAGCGCAAACAAATTTTTATCAACTATATGATTATCAAAATCGAAGTGATGGAGGATATCAAATTATCGAATCAAATAAAAACTTTGTAGTTTTTGGGATCACTTCAGGTGGTGGCACTACAATGAAGTTTTTAAAAACTGATTCTATTGGAAATATGCTTT
>TARA_R110002096_G_scaffold19230_4_pt1 | contig 17727 bp, 19 predicted proteins | sample TARA_R110002096 | Tara Oceans TARA_R110002096 (sample SAMEA4397295) | marine metagenome | biome: Polar Biome; feature: [DCM] deep chlorophyll maximum layer (ENVO:01000326); material: water (ENVO:00002006), including particulate matter (ENVO:01000060) such as... | depth 35 m | reverse complement strand
CGAAATCGGCGGGGTCAATGGGATACAAATGTTGATTGGCCTAGGCATAGCTGCTGCCACCTTCGCGGCCAGCGGGGTGATCGGGCCAATTGCTGCCACCGCTGGATTCATCACTGCCCTAGTGGTGGCCTTTCAGGGCCTGGTGCACTCATTAACCGTTGGTAACTCTCCATCCGTTATCGAGGCATTTAGTATGTTTGGCGAAGCGATTGCCAATGTCTCATCATTCTTGAGCCCGCTAATGTCAATTATGAGCCCGATCACGGGTATGTTTGCTGATATGTCCCACGGCGCCACTGATCTAGCGGACTCTATGTCCCTTATCCCATCAGAAAAGTCTGCTTCATTTGTTTCAACCGTGAAGCAAACCGCCGATGCGGCCGAGACAGTCAACCAAACGGCCTTCGCATCCACAGCCGCTACCATAGGGGCACAGGCAGCCGCTCCGGCCCCTGCCGCTACACAAGCGTCAGGGCCCCCACCGGTTATAAACATTAATCTAAGTATAGATGGCACCGAATTCGCCGCAGTTGTTAACTCAGTTGCTGTGGAATCCTATTCGGGCGGCAAGCCAAGCGATTTACATAATTCTATTGCTCATATGATTGAGCAAGGTCTAATGACCGGAAGAAGAGGCATATAAGGAGAGACTAGATGGCAGAAATAGCATTAAAAATAACACATGTTGCGACAGATACACATGTTGAAATATACGACAATGCATTTGCTCTTACAGAGTATTCTGATAACGTGTCGACCAAGTACAATGCCGAGCAAGTTTTCGGCAGAATGGACCCGATCACCACCTACCAGGGAACGGAGCGCAAGATAAGCTTCGCCATCAATCTTAAGAAAATATCATCTTCTAAACACAAGCCTGGTACCGACGCTTTCAATAGAGATCAGGCGAAGTTTGCCAAAGCCGGCACCACTCCTAAATTTATAATCAGGGATTTAATGGCATTTCAGTATCCGACCTACAAAAAGCAATCTAGTGCATTAAGCATCGCACGCCCACCACTGGTTAGAGTTTATCTTAAGAACTTTTTAGATTTTGGTAACGGCGAGAACAAGAAAGGCCTGCTTTGTGCTATGGATGGATTTGCGTTTACTCCGATGGTGGGCTTCACGCCGGAGAACTCTCCTTTGATCAGGTATGGTAAGGAGTCAGACGGAACCGGCACTAACTTATTAGATTTTGCAAATGTATCATGCAAGTTTTCTTTAACTGTTCTACACGAGCATGAGCTAGGCTTCGTTGACGAGGGTGTTAGCCCCGGCTCAAGTATAGCAACCTGGTGGATGAACTCAAGCGGGTACGACGACTTCGGATTCCCAGACTAATAAAGGACAAAACTATGCCAAGACACGGAACAGAAGAAATCATTAAGAATGAGGAAGAGCTTTACGAAGAGTTCTTTGACGAGAGAGGGGTTAATCACATAACCCACTACGCAACACCAGCATGGCCACGCCTTGATGCAAAGGCCAGGCGTCAATTTACATCTTTAAAGCATGTATGGAAGCCCGGTGATCGATATTGGAAGTTGGCTAGCGAATACTATGGCGATCCAAAGTTGTGGTGGGCGATAGCCTGGTATAACCAAAAACCCACAGAGTCGCTGGTAAAAGAAGGTCAGCTTCTCTATATACCACAGCCGATAAGTTCAGTTCTTTCATTCTTTAAGTATGGTTCGATCTAGGAGTAAGAAGTGCCAGTACCACCAACACAAGCCGAAGTAGAGGCAAATGTAGCCAGCATACTCAGTAGCGTATCTGTTACTTCCGTATCTAGGATGTCCGGCGGCATCCTCACCACCGGCCAAGTCGCGGCATTGGCACCGCCCAAAGATGCTCTTACAGTGGCAATTGCAGAACTCTCTGCTTTGAATAAGAGGGGCTCTGATGATCTAACTTCCGCCGAACAGAATAGGCAACAAGATTTAGAAAAGGCCATAGTTGATATAGTCTCCGAGGTCGAGAGGCTAAGCGATCTTCAGCAACAACAAGATGCAATATCCAGCCTCATCCCTGGCGCCCCAACGGCACCGGAGCAGTCCCTCTCTGACGTGTCACTCGGAGATGCCAAGAAGCTAAAAGAGCTAGTCGAAACCGGCAGAGGGTCAGAATTTGTGGTTTCCGATCCTCTGGCCGCAGGCCGGGACGCGGAGGAGTCTGAAGACTCTCAGACAATAGTAAGAACCTCAACTCAATGCTTTTTGCTATATAATATGGAATACTTTTCTGACCACCACAAGAGCTTACTTAGTGCCAACGCAGATGCTAGCGGAGATTTCATTAAGAGGACGGGATATTTTAAGCAGGGCACCACCGACCCAAGGATATACTTAACACAGGAAGAATCAGAGTCTAGCCTCTTAGATAATAAAACATTTATGTGCCCTGGTCACGATAAATTTTCAAAAATTCAAACGCATGAGTACGCACAGCTAATACCTCTTCTAAGAATCTATAAAGTATATAGAAACTTTGAAGACACCGGTAAGGACGTCATGATCGAGATGGATTTCGAGAATAAGACGAGCCTAGACGGCATAACGAGTCCCTTGGTGACGAGAAATCCACTAAATGTCGATGACCCAGGCGCTCATTCCAGAGGAAGCGGTATAGGGGTGAAATCTTTTGATTGGAAGTTTTTGGGCTCGGATCCGTACACGGCCACGAGAGATATAGAGGCCACATTGAAGTTGCATTTACAGCATTTCTCTACTCTAGTCGAGACGAGAGCAGGCCCGGATAAATTTGGAAACTCTCAATTCTCGGAGCAGTATAAATACATAGATTTGCTGTTACAGCCGGACATTAACGCAGCCCCTGGTACAAATTTTTATAACCCCGGTAAATATGAAATTCGAATTGATGTTGGGTATGCCTCTCAAGAAGGGGAGCTTAAAGATGCCATTTGCTGTCAAAAAGACAGTCTTTATCTGGTGCACGTCGATCATGGTTTTGATTTTAGAGAAGATGGCTCAATGGATCTGACGATTGGTTACCGCGGCCGCCTTGAAACAATCATGGATGACAGGAAATTTAACGTATTGTTGCCGGGTGGGGGCTTCATTGAGGAGACTGTTCCCGGCATGTCACTCACGGCACCCACGACACCTTTCGGATTCATCAAGTTCTATCAAGATGAAATTGATAGCGCTAAAGCCGCTAAAAATCAGCAGAAAGTTAAGGAAAACCAAAGACTCTTGTCAGCAGTTTATGCTGATCTAAAACAGTATACGTATAGTTACACTCTACAACAATTGCAGTCCGAAGGAATGATATTTGAATACGAGATTAAGGGAGAAGAGTTTAAGAATTTTAGAAGATGGAGAGAACCACGCTATAAAGGCGCCCTTCCTCCCAAACTAAATGCCTCATCGCCCACGCCCCCAACAAGAACCTCCAGAGCGCCCACGGAGGAATTGGCAATTAAAAGTGCCCTGGACGCGGCCAAGAAGGTTCCGTCTACCGAAGACTTTGACGTGAGCGATATTACCTCCAAGGTCGCCGAAGCGACACTAGAAAAGCAACGCCAAAGACTCCAGGCCGCTGTCAAGGCTGATAAAATAAACGTGAGGTTTGTATACTTGGGAGATTTAATGGCCATAGTGATGGCAAGCGTATTTAATGAGATTCCAACTACCTCTTTTTCACAGTCACTCACGTCCGGACAGTTATTCGGCAAAGGCGGGGTCACAAAAACTACCACTCTGTCGACCGGCCCATCACTCCCCAAGAGCCCTAGTTACCAGCATATAATTGATCACTTTCACACAATACTTGGAAACTTAGAATACGAAGACGAGTTAGGCAATAAAAAATATGTAAATCTTGCACACATACCGGTGTCCCTGGAGATGTACCAAGATTTCATGGTCAAGAACGTAATATCAAAGGACCTAAATTATTATTCACTTATGAGATTCTTTGATGATCTGATCAAGGACATTATTTTGGGTTTGTTTAGCGATCAGTGTTTTGATGGCCTCTTGAGCGTGGACGCCAGGACTAGCACGCGATTGGTGGAAAGCGAAACCGGCCTTAATACCGGAGCCAGGCTGTATACCTTCCCGGCCCCATATAAAAGATACAAAGCTTTGTGGCCCAGCAGGGCGGGTGTTGAGATCACCGGCACGAAACAATACTTTTTTGATCCGGACGAAAGCTGCAAAGAAGCTCCCTTCAAGGAACCCAAGCAATATTTTATATTTAATACTTTGAATACATATCCTCAAGATCTGGCTGGTACCCGTGTCCCTGGTGTTCGCGGGGACAATATAGGAGACGAGGCCAGAGGGATTCTTCACTTCACATACGGGGAAGACAGGGGGATCCTAAAAACCGTTCAGTTCTCCAAGACGGATCAAGAGTACCTTCCCGAGGCTCGGTTCGCTAGCGGCGATGGAAATCTCTTGAATCAACTATCAAATGTGTATGATGCTAATTTTAATATGTTAGGGAACAATATTTTCAAGCCTGGAATGTTGATATACTTTGATCCCTCATCATTGGGAGCCGGAAAGCCTTATAACCTTAAAAGAGACTCGAAAGGAGACATTACAGACCGTTCTTGGTCTAACTTGATGGGAATTGGCGGCTATCACCTAGTTACAGAAGTTGCACACTCGATCAAGCCGGGAAAATACGATACTTCTGTCAGAGCCCGGTATGTATCATCTGGGGAGGATAAGAGCTAGTCATGATAAATTTTAAAGGGTCAAATAACCTAAGTGCCAGAGATATGATGACTAGCAGGAGTCTCTACGACGCTTATATCTTAACATTACTGAGTGATATATCCGAGCCCACGCTCGAAACCGCACAGATAAAAGACTTCTTGAAAGACGAAAAGATGCTATATGGTCGTCTCGATCAAAATATCTCTCACACAGTGTTCCCCAACTCACGATATCTTAAGTCCATACCAGCCTCCCGTGGTGGAGACGGATTGCAGGCAGTTAATTTTGTTGTAGATGCTTTTGTTGCGATGAAATACAAGTTTGATCAAGACTTTCGGAATGGAAGCCTCGATCCAAACTCAAAAGCCCTGTCAAACCTTTCTGTCAAGAAAGCATATACAAGCCCTCTTTTTCAATACGATCAGTATGTAGGAGTCTTTGTCAATGGGTTTGTGACATACGCCAAAGAGTATCAAATTTTACTACAGATTTCTGATTTTGACTCTTTCATACCGGTCTTTATGGATTATATTGAGATAATCTCAAAGAGTGTGCCAGTTACTCGAACCATGTATTTTCTTTCAAAATATGTTTCGTCGAGAACCACCGGCTTAGTCTTGGAGGTGTATGAGGGTGATTATAGCAATGACAAACTAAAGGCCGACCTCTTTTATAGCGATAGGAATTTTGAATACTTTAAGAACTTGGCTTATGTTTTCGGCTTTATGGTAGATAAGCACATTCCCTGGCGGCTCGTCGCAGATTTGAATTCTCCGAGAATGAAAAAGTATATAACCGACGCTATAGGGGTTCCAAACTTATCAGCAGCCGTAACTATTCCGATTGTCTACACAGAAACTTACCCTGATGACATAAATATGCTTGCCACAACAGCAGTATCGTGCTATAATGAACTAGTGAGAAGATACCCGATGACAAGTGTGGTGACAGCCGGAGCCTCAATAGGACAAAGCTCCACCAGAAGCGTATTCGGGTCTAGTTGTAAAACCAGAAAAACAATATATAGAGAGGTTGTTGGCCTAGAAGAGACCATTAACCAATATTCACTATCATATTGGTTTGAACTGTACGCCAAAATAAGAAACTTAGAGACCGGGATGGATTATGATCCCCATATCCTGGGCCAGATTGTAAATAATGCAAAAGATTTATCAAATTCCCTTGACACATCGGCTGGACTGGGTTATATTTCTAGGAAATTTGATAACGTGTCTCACTTTGAGGGTTCGTTGTTTTATGATCTGACGAGAGCAACAATGTCAGAGGATCCGAATGCAACGGAAAAGAGTCTGGCAGAAACGGTTTTAAGAAGCGTTCAGGCATCAAATTTTATAGTATATTAATATTCAGGGGGAATATTGTATTTTCAAACACTCGACGATAAGAGCGAATGTGTAGGGGTTTATAAAGATGGACAAATCTATTTCGAAGGTCTCCCCACGGACCTTAAAAGAACGTGGAAGTATGCAGAGTATCTTGAAGAAGACAGCGTTGAGTACGCTAGTCTTCTCTGTGGAAGTCGGAGCCTTAATGACGCTTGTCCCAGTTCCCTAGTGGATGATTGGGATCACGTCGAAGGCAAATTAAAGGCATTTTATCGCTCGTTTGTGTTGGCTAAGGTCAATATGAACGAGAATTGTTTTTTTGACCTCGTTCCAAGGCCATTTTTGGTGGAATATTGCGAAATTCGCAACAAAATCACTCAATATGTCTTTGAAAACTATGAAAAGCCGCAGAATTACGACTTTTTGGTCGATTTGACCAAAGTACTGACAAGAATAAAGCATCAAAAGTTAAATATTGATGTATCCTCCCTGAAGAACAAGGCCCCGATGGTCAGGTTCCATCAGGCTATGGATAAGTACGCTCAAATCAGCCCATATTGCCAGTATAACATTATCGGCACCAAAACTGGCAGGTTGACAACCCAAAAGAACTCCTTCCCAATCATGACAATGGATAAAGACTTCCGCTCTATCGTGAAGCCAACAAATGACTGGTTTGTCGAGCTTGATTTCAACGCTGCCGAACTTCGAACGCTGATGGCCCTGGGAGGCTCTGCGAGGCCCCTAGAAGACATCCACGAGTGGAATGCGTCCAACGTGTTCCCTAAAGGTACCGCACGCGAGGAAGCCAAGCAGAAGCTCTTCTCGTGGCTGTATGATGAAAATAAAGAAAATAAGGCCCTCTCAAGCGTCTATGATCGAGACAAGGTAAGGGAAATGTACTGGTCCAACGGCATTGTTAAGACGATGTTTGGCCGAGAGATTGAGGCCGACAGGAAGCACGCCCTAAATTACATTATTCAAAGTACCACGGTGGATCTTGTGTTGAGGCAAGTGATTAAAATATATGATTTGCTCAAAAAGAGACGCTCCTTCGTGGCCTTTACGATTCACGACAACATAGTGCTTGACATTCCAGACGAAGAGAGGTATATTATACCAGAGTTGATTGAAACCTTCTCCGATACAGCCTTGGGCTGGTTTAAGGTGAATGTTAAAGCCGGAAAGGATTTCGGCAACTTGAGGACGTTGAATCTATGAACATCATTGGTCTCGGAAAAGCAGGTTGTGCCATTGCTGATCGTTTCAGCGAATACTCGCAGTATAATATATTCAAGATTGATGTTGACATCACCGGTGATTCATGCTACTCTCTTAAGAGGCAGCAAGGACCGGAAGAGTATGAGCAAAACGCACCAAACTTTAAAGACTTCTTTGGAAAGATTGAAGGTAAAACTGTTTTTGTTATGGGTGGATCTGGGTATGTATCTGCGTTGTCTCTGTGTATAATCGAGCAGATTAAAGAGACATGTGACGTAGACATCCTGTATATCCGCCCCGACACTGAACTTCTCAGCGGAAACAAGAAACTCCACGAGCGGGTTACCTATAACGTGCTTCAACAATACGCACGTTCGGGAGCCATTGGTAGAGTTTATCTTATTTCCAATCCAGAAGTCGAGAATATCATTGGTTCTGTTCCTATTATGGGTTATCACGAGACTTTGAATGAGTTCATCGTTTCAACGATCCATATGATTAACATTTTCAACAATTCCGAACCTATTATGGGCTCACAGTCAGCCCCTGGCGACTCGCGTAGAGTTTGTACAGTTGGTATCTATGATATCGAGAAAGATGAGGAAAAGTTGTTTTTTTCCCTTGACAGCATGAGAGAAATGCGTTATATTTATGCTGTAGGGGAAAGTGCATTGCGTGAAGACGGCGGTCTCCATAAAAAGATCGTTTCGCAAATGAAAGGGAAATCCTCTGACGAGACACCTAATGTTTCGTTTGGCGTTTACCCTACAAACTATGAAGAGACTTATGGCTATGTCTTGGCCTACAGTCCAAATATACAAAACTAGCAGAGTCGGGATATTTGCCGCTCTGACTTCAACCAACTAAAAGGAAAAGTAAAAAATGGCTATTGATCTAAATAAGATGCGCTCCAAGCTGGAAGCGCTTAAGAGTCGAGGAAACCGGGGCGAAGATGGTCCTATGTGGAAGCCGAAGGAGGGAGAACAGGCTATTCGTATTGTTCCTACCTCTGATGGCGATCCCTTCAAGGAGTTTTGGCTCCACTATAACCTTGGTAAGAACCGTGGCTTTCTTAGTCCCAAGCGGAACTACGGCATTGATGACCCTCTGAACGATTTTGTTCGTCAGTTGTTCAACGAAAAGACCGATGAGTCCATCAAGATGGCTAAGAAGCTGATGGCCAAGCAACGATTCTACGCACCGGTATTGGTCCGAGGCGAAGAAGAGAAGGGTGTCCGTTGGTGGAGCTTCGGTAAGAAGGCATACCAGCAGTTGCTGAGCCTCGTACTCAATCCAGAGTACGGAGATATCACCGACATTGAGACCGGTACCGACATTGTGCTTAAGTACACTGTCCCGCCTCCCACGCCTCCCGGTCAGCAGAGAACAGAGTGGCCAGAGACGATTCTGACCCCACGCCGACGCAGTTCCGTCCTTTGTGACGACGCTGTCGGTGGAACTGACCGATGCGCTGAACTTCTAGATAATATTCCAAATCTTGATGATGTCTTCATTCGTAAGACTCCCGAAGAGATTCAAGTTATGCTTGATGAATGGCTGTCCGGTGATTCAGAGGGTAATGAGAACGTTGTTAAGTACGACAACAAGGGATCAACGACTAGCGTTGATGCCGCATTTAATGAGCTAATGAACGCTTAAGGAGATAATATGTTCACTTATATCAATCGAGACCACTTAGTGGGTTTCTTCGCAGGCGCCTTGGCGCTGCTGTTTGTGTCTTTCATGACCGGCTGCACCACGGAATGCGAGGATGTTGATGTCGATACCGATGTTGTGGAGACAGACACGGATACAGATACCGATACGGATTCGGATACTGACACAGATACTGACACCGACACGGATACTGACACTGACACGGATACCGATACCGATTCAGATACCGGTTCCGACACCGACGTTACGGTTTAATCAAACGCCCGCAGGAAGGCATGGGGTTACAGATGCCTTCATATTTAAAAGAAAAGGAAAAGTTTTAATATGTCTGAGAATCCAAAGGATAGCAACAGTAATGTATTTACAGCGCTGTTTATCGCGATGTTTGTGTGTCTGGCCCTCTTTATGGGTCACAAGCAAATGAACACTACGCTTGCCGACAACAACGATGAAAATTCTGAAGTGGTTGTTATTGATGAATCTAATGAGGATATCAAGGTGACCGCTGAGAAGTTCGTCCCGAACGAGGACGATGCCGAAGACGATGTTGAGGAAGGTATTGTGATTACCGGTAATCCTCCTACTTCGGAAGAGTAGTTCCCCCCAACCGCAGGGAGGCACGGGTTTATAGGTGCCTCATTTTTTTTACATTAGGAGGGATAATGAGTTTTTATAATAGAATCAAGGCATTGGGTCTGGAAGACGACACCAACGTGAATCTAGTTTTGGAAGAAGGGTGCGACGTGCACCACTATACTGACGATTTTTTGTCAAATGCGATGGCTATTACTGGTATCGCCCATACGTTGGCCGAAGTTATTACGGACGGCCCGTTATATGAGTCCGGATCCGACATCTTACAAGAGATGCGAGATGAAGGCTTGCTTGATGATTATGAGCGAGGAAGCGAGGACTTTACTAGCTTTGTTGCCGAGGTGATTGAGGATAACCATTGGGACTACGACTGGTTCGAGCACGACACCACCAGATATGATTACAAGCGAGGTCATACCACATTTACGCTTGAGTTTGACGTTCGTGCGGGAGATCTTAAGGATCATCCGTATGCCTTTCATAACTGGGCCGCATCCGTTCACACCGAAAACGGTACCCTGACGTTGGATGCATAATGGCTAAAGCTAAAAAGCAAAAAGCCGGAAAGCTTTCTATTGCTGATATGAGAAAGATCATCAATAAGAAGGCCGGCATTACCGTGGCACACGATCTCGGCGATGACAATCCAACCGAGGTCAAGGAGTGGATTCCAACTGGTTCGCGCTGGCTGAACTCCATTATTTGCCGAGGCAAGTATGCTGGTATTCCAGTTGGCAAGATTAGTGAAATCGCCGGTCTCTACTCTTCTGGTAAATCATATATGGCGGCTCAAGTCGCCGGCAATGCCCAAAAGATGGGTATTGATGTGGTTTATTTTGATTCGGAGTCCGCTGTGGATCCCGAGTTTCTGGCAAATGCCGGATGTGATGTAGAAAATCTGCTTTATATCCAGGCACAGTCAGTTGAGTTTGTCTTAGAGACAATAGAAGAGCTTTTGGCCAGCAATGAGAACCGTATGCTCTTTATCTGGGATTCGCTAGCTATGACGCCGGCTATTTCGGACATTGAGGGCGACTTCAACCCGCTTTCCAGTATGGCTGTCAAGCCTCGTATTCTGTCTAAAGGGTTCGCCAAACTAACGGTTCCGATTGCTAACTCGCAATCAACCTTGCTTATCTTGAACCAACTAAAGACCAACATCACAAGCAATATCGCAGAAGCCCGTTTGGAGCCGTATTTCACCCCTGGTGGAAAGGCTGTAATCTATGCTTATTCACTTCGTATCTGGCTTACCGCCCGACGAGGCAAGGCAAGCTTCATTTACGACGATAGAGGCTTTAGGGTTGGTACCGAGGTTAAGGCTAAGATCAAAAAGTCAAGGTTTGGGTCTGATGCACGAGAATGCATATTTAAGATCCTATGGGCAGGCGATGATGTGAAGATCCAAGATGAAGAGTCTTGGTTGGAAGCCATAAAAAGCTCCAAATACCTTCACATCGGCGGTGCTTGGTATACCCTAGAGCACGAGGACGGCTCGAAAGAGAAGTTCCAGAAGGCCAATTGGGTTAGCAAGCTACAGGATGACAAGTTTCGTAATCGCATTTTGCAACTTATGGAGCAGGAAGTTATTCTTAAGTTCGAGAAGAAAGAAGTCGATGCCAAAGAATTTTACGATATCGATGGCGAAGATGAATAAAATTCATTTTCAAGCGTCTAATTAAGACAGGAGAACCAAACAATGAAAATTATTACTTGTCTTTCTTTCTTTCTCGTCGGGTGTGCTCACGTACATCCACACCCGGAAGTTGTGGTGGCCGTCCCGGCCTATGCTGCTCCGGTTGCGGTGGTCCGTCCGGTCCCCGTTGTGGTTGTTGCCGAGCCCCCGCCGCCGATCGTCTTGGTGAAGCCCAGGCCAAAGCCTGTTGTTGTAATTAAGCCAAAACCCGCTGTTCGGTCTAAGACCGTCATTGTTAAGGGTAGAGGTAAGAAAAGAGTTAGAGTGCGCCGCTAAATATCTTTTAGCTTGACGTCAGCCCCTCAACATGGTATATTATTTATGTTGAGGGGCTTTCTTTGTAAAGACCCAGGGGGGATAAATGAAGCGTCTATTAGTAATTGATGCACTTAATATGTTCATTCGGAATTATATTGTGAATCCGATGATTTCGACAAACGGCAATCCGATTGGTGGTGCCGTGGGGTTTTTAAACTCCGTCAAGAAGCTGATGCGGGAGGCCAATCCCGATCAGGTGATTATCTGCTGGGATGGTGCTGGTGGCTCACAGAAGCGCCGTACCGTGGTCAAGGAGTATAAGCAGGGTCGTAAGCCCTTGCGAAAGAACTATAAGATAGAGGGCATGTCAGAGCAGTCCGAGAAAGAGAATATGATCTGGCAACAGCGTATCCTAATGGAAATGCTCAATGAAATGCCCATTATGCAGTTGATGCTGGATCGCGTCGAGGCAGACGACATCATCGCGATGGTCACCCAGTCACCCAAGTATGCCGGTTGGCAAAAGGTGATTGTTTCCTCTGACAAGGACTTCTTGCAACTGCTGGACGGGGAAACCGTCCTATATCGCCCGATCCAGAAGAAGGCTTGGACGAAGAACACGGTTATTGAGGAATACGGTATTTCTCCCGAGAACTTCGTGATCGCTCGTGCTATTGCCGGCGACAAGTCCGATAATCTTGCGGGCATTCGTGGTGCTGGATTGGCGACCATATCGAAGCGTTTGGACTTCTTGTGCGAAGACAAGATGCACACGCTTGATGATGTGTATGGCTATTGTAGTGAGACTGAAAGCAAGGTTAAATTTTACAGCAATGTCGTCGAGAACTGGGACACCGTTGAGACCAACTACAAGGTTATGAATCTCACCCCTCCCAGCATCTCAGTTCAGGGCCGTCAAAAGATTAACTTTGCGCTTGATAACTTTGAGTTTGAACTGAATGCCACTGGCCTTAAGTGCCAATCGGTGGAACACGGGTTTGGTTCTTACGATTGGTCAGAATTCACGGCAATGCTTCGCGGCGTTCTTGAGAAAAACAGAGAAGCTGCTTGACATACGCGCCAAAATAGGTTATATTCAATAGCCATGGGGGGATATTTAGTGGGAAACGAAAAGCCTAACTTTAGCAAGTATGGCAAAGACTTTCAAGAGTCTTTATGTCAGATGATCTTGCAAGATCGGCCGTTTGCCGATCAGATTATGGAGGTTCTGGATATTAATTTTCTGGAACTTCGATATTTACGTGTTTTTGTGAGGAAGATTTTTGAATATCGTGAGAAATACGATGTTCATCCGACCTACAAGACTATGATCTCGATTATTCGGGCCGGCCTGGAGGAAGAGAATCCTGCCACGCAGCAACAGCTTAGAAGCTATTTTGCTCGGATTCACAACACGCAAGTAAATGGTTCAGAGTATGTAAAAAACATTGCTCTTGATTTTTGTCGAAAGCAGAAGTTAAAAGAGGCTATGATCAGGTCAGTGGCCTTATTGCAGAAATCCTCTTTTGACGAGATCGCTTCGATCATTAACGAAGCCATTAAGTTAGGCGATCCCACCGACGTCGGCTATGATTACTTAAAAGATTTTGAGAGACGGTTCGAGTTTAAGGCTCGAAACCCGATATCTACAGGTTGGCAGGAGATTGATTCAATCTGCCAAGGTGGTCTTGGTATAGGGGAGCTTGGAGTTATTATCGCCCCAACGGGCGCTGGCAAGTCAATGGTTTTGGTCCACTTGGGAGCCGAAGCCATCAAGTTGGGCAAGACTGTAGTACATTATACTCTTGAGTTAGCCGACGTCGCAACAGCGAATCGCTATGATTCCTGCATTACAAAGGTTCCACTCGGCGATCTACATTCTTTCAAAGAACAGATCTACGAGACTGTTCAGGACCTAGAAGGAGTACTGATTGTTAAGGAGTATCCAACTAAATCGGCCTCCACTCGGACTCTTAGAACTCATTTAGAGAAACTAAAAATGAGGGATATCCTCCCTGATATGGTCATCGTGGATTATGGTGATTTATTACGACCAATTTCTGCTAAAAATGAGAAAAGACACGAGTTGGAATCTATTTATGAAGAGATGCGAGGTTTGGCAAAGGAATTTAATTGCTGTGTCTGGACCGCCTCTCAGACAAATAGATCTGGTCTGAATGCTGAAGTTATCACAATGGAATCAATTTCAGAGGCTTACAATAAGTGTTTCGTGTCAGATTTTATTTTTTCGCTTTCAAGAACCGTAGAGGACAAACAAAGTAATTCGGGTAGATTTTTTGTTGCTAAAAACAGGAACGGACCCGATGGCCTCGTATTCCCTGTCTCAATGCACACCAGGAACGTGCAAATAGATGTATTGAAGTCAACAGGGGAAGGTCATCCCGCATTATCCGCCAAAGACCAAAGCGAAGTCTTGAAAGAGAAATACAAGAAATTTAGAGAAAATAAGAAGAAAAACGGAGAACAATAATGGAATTAGCGTCAAGTATTTTGTCAGACATCGTGGTGCATATGAAGTATGCGCGGTATTTAAAAGAAGTTTATCGTCGGGAATCCTTTACGGAACTGACCGATAGAAACAAGGCCATGCATATTAAGAAGTTTCCTAAACTTAAACAGGAGATCGAGGCTGCTTACGAATACGTCTATCAAAAGAAGGTGTTGCCCTCGATGAGGTCAATGCAGTTTGGCGGAAAGCCCATTGAAGTGGCTCCAAATCGCATTTTTAACTGCGCTTATATGCCAATCGACGATCTTCGTGCTTTCGGGGAGATTATGTTCCTCCTCCTGGGCGGCACCGGTGTCGGATATTCAGTTCAGACACACCACGTTGATAAACTGCCCGAGATCAACAAGCCCAACGGCAAACGTACATATCGCTACCTCGTTGGCGACTCCATCGAGGGGTGGGCAGACGCTATTAAAGCACTTGTTAACTGCTATTTCCGCGGGACGTCAAAGCTACGTTTTGACTTTTCAGATATCCGTCCGAAGGGCGCCAGACTAGTTACGTCCGGCGGGAAAGCCCCCGGCCCACAGCCTCTCAAAGAGTGCCTGGTCAAGCTGGAGGGAATGCTTGAAGCAAAAGAAAACGGAGATAAGCTTCGACCAATCGAAGTACACGATATGGTCTGTCATATCGCTGACGCTGTTTTGGCTGGCGGTATCCGTCGTGCCGCTCTCATTAGCCTATTTTCTGCCGACGATAATGAAATGATCGCGGCAAAGGCCGGCAACTGGTGGGAGAAGAATCCCCAACGAGGCCGAGCCAACAACTCTATTGCGCTTATGCGCCATATGATCACAAAGGAGTTTTTCCTTGATCTCTGGAGCCGCGTGAAGGCGTCTGGAGCAGGAGAGCCAGGGTTCTATTTTACCTTTGACAAGGATTGGGGCACAAACCCGTGTTGCGAGATCGCCCTACGACCTTTCCAGTTTTGCAATCTGACCGAAGTTAATGTTTCGGATGTTGATACCCAGGAGGAGTATGAGGCCCGCGTCCGAGCCGCTGCCTTTATTGGCACTTTGCAGGCGTCATATACTGATTTTCATTATCTGCGCGCCGTCTGGCAGCGAAATACAGAGAAGGACGCCCTAATCGGCGTCTCAATGACCGGGATCGCTTCCGGCAATGTTCTTAAGTTGGACATGAAGGCCGCTGCCAAACTTGTAAAACAGGAGAATGTCCGTGTGGCAGCACTTTTGGGGATCAACCCTGCTGCACGCTGCACCTGTGTTAAACCCGCTGGCACGACTTCTTTGACGTTGGGCACTTCATCGGGAATCCACGCTTGGCACAGCGATTACTATATTCGTCGAATGCGCGTCGGCAAGAACGAGGCCATTTATGAATATCTTAAGGAAATCCACCCTGAGCTTCTTGAGGACGACTATTTCCGCCCTCACGACACGGCAGTGATCTCCGCCCCACAGATGGCCCCACAAGATGCCATCACACGCTCTGAGAGCGCCCTAGAGATGCTTGAGCGCGTCAAGAGGGTGAGTATGGAGTGGGTGCGACCGGGCCACGGCAAAGGCCAAAATACGCACAATGTGAGCGCTACCGTTAGTATCCGCGACGAAGAGTGGGTCGAGGTGGGCGAGTGGATGTGGGAAAATCGCAAGCACTACAATGGACTGTCTGTGCTGCCCTATGACGGCGGCACCTACATCCAGGCACCATTTGAAGATTGTGATAAACAGACCTACGACCAAATGATGAAGAGCCTAGAAAAAATTGATCTGACCAATGTGATAGAAATGCAGGATGATACTAACCTACAAGGCGAACTAGCCTGTTCGGGTGGGACCTGCGAGGTTAAATAACTTGACGAGCACCAACTAGTGTGCTATATTATATATAGATGGAGGGAATATGTATTTGAAGCCAAGAGGCAACTGGATCCTTGTTGAGAAGAGAAAGTCTGCTTCTACAGAACAAGAGACAGTTGTATTGTTGCCAGAGGACTATAAGAAGCCCGATAACCCCTATTCGGTGGTGAAGGTGGCAGAGGACTCTAGCTTGATTGAGTGGAGTTATGGAGATATGCTCTTGGTCCCAACTCATATTATTAGGGAGATTATCATCGATGATCAAACTTTCCTTATGATCGAGAAGAATCATATTATGGCAAAGGTGGAACAATGAGGCAGATTACTTTCTTGACTGCCGACGACGCTGTTTTGATGGAAACTTGTATCCTGGGCACCCTAAATACTTGGAAAGCGTGGGTTGAAGAGGGAGAACTCCCAGAGGGCTGGACTATTGAGAATGCCCTCACCATAATCGAGCAACTTGTTGCGCTCAAAGAGAAGATAAATAATATTAATAATAGTTTCGACTCTCTTGTAACCGAAGATATCCGAGCCGAAGTGGAGGAAGCAGCCAGGGAGCAAGGGTACGAGTACGATGATACTCCGGAGGCCCCCATCCCACAGAATGTTTTGAATTTTCCGACACCGGAGGCTTAGTTGAGGAAGAGCATAGAGTTATATGGAGACGGAATTGGAACAGTTGATCTCGTACAACACATGGGTGACGATCTCACTATTGTTAATAGTGCTCGTGTTAGTTTCGGTAAAAATAAGGAAGTCTTAGATGAGAAAGACGAAAGGCTTATTAATTATTTGGTCCGTCATCGGCACACGAGCACGTTCGAGCATAATCTTGTTACTTTTAGGTTTACTGTGCCTTTGTATGTACGAAGCCAACACCACAGGCACAGAACGTGGTCGTATAATGAGATTTCCCGTAGATATACTGACGTTGATATCCAGTTCTACGAGCCAGAGGCTTTTAGAACCCAGCACAAAAGCAATCGACAGGCATCAAATGCCGAAGAGTTGATTAATCCATTAATTGATTTTGGTGGCGCAGGAATGTCTGCTATTCTCCCTGCTTCTGACATCGTAAAGAATTTTCATCAAAATGCTTTGCGTGGATACAATTTGCTTATCGAAGCAGGCGTTTGCCGAGAACAAGCCCGTGGTGTTCTGCCGCAGAACATGTACACCGAGTATTATGGCACAGCCAACCTGAACAATCTTCTAAAGTTTATTGACCTTCGCACGCACGAAGGGGCTCAATGGGAGATAGTAAAAGTTGCTGAAGCCTGCCTAGAAATCGCTGAGGGCTTGTGGCCTGTTGCCGTAGGCGCTTATAGGAAAAATAAAAAACAATCAATAACAAAGTGAAACATTTCCCATTTAGCAACTATTAAGGAGTACAACACGATGAGTAAGAAGGTGTTTGAAAATTGGAAGAAGTATTTAAGCGATGAATCCAGAGAAATAGAATACAATATTGATGACGCAACTATTTTTGGTGTTGTTCATACAAGCCCGCAAAGACTACGAAACTGGGCAGAAAAAGAAGGTGTAAGTGAAGAGTTAATACAAAGTTTAGAAATGCCTGTTGCTATTTTGAAAAACATCTTTGTCCCTGTGGAGCAGAGAGGAGAAGGTGTCGGTAGTCAATTAATGGATTATTTTATAGAGGAAGCGGACAAAGCCAGAACTATTATTCTTATAGCTGATAGCGACCAAAGTCAAGCAGAAGGCTTTAATTTGGTAAAATGGTATGAAAGCTATGGATTTGAAGTAGTTGGGGAAGACAGTGCTAGAAATGCGGTGATGACATATGTATATGTATAATGTTGCCGAGGCTTGTCTGGAAATCGCTGAGGGCTTGTGGCCTGTTGCCGTTGGCGCTTATCGGAAAACA
>TARA_R110002096_G_scaffold257488_1_pt1 | contig 17768 bp, 25 predicted proteins | sample TARA_R110002096 | Tara Oceans TARA_R110002096 (sample SAMEA4397295) | marine metagenome | biome: Polar Biome; feature: [DCM] deep chlorophyll maximum layer (ENVO:01000326); material: water (ENVO:00002006), including particulate matter (ENVO:01000060) such as... | depth 35 m | reverse complement strand
TAGTGCTTTCTTCCTCGTCTTCCATTGAAGATCCTAGAGCTCCTAGAGCTCCAAGACCTAGAGCTCCAGTTAATAATTTATTATCTTTTACAAAGTTACCTACGCCACTTAAAAAACTTGGAGTGTTTGCAGAGGCGGCAGCTTCAGATGCTTTAAGCGCACTAGCTCCGCTGAATCCTCCAGGAGCGTTTGCTATCCCAGCTAATCCTTGAGCAGCTGTTTGAGCTCCAAGTTTACCAAAACTCATTCCAGCGCCCTTCATTGCCATTCCACCTAAACTTCCAATTCCATAACCAAGCATAGCGTTAGTTGCAATATCACTTGCACTACCACCTTGGACAGCTGTCCCTAATCCAGCACCAATTGATGCTCCCATAGGTCCACCAAAAAAACCACCAGCTATGCCTCCAATAATGGGTGCTGCTTTTTTAATTGATTTAATAATGGATTTAAACATATTTTAATCTGGCATTTCACTTCCAGTTAAAAGTCTTGGAGCAATAATTACAACATCTCGTTTGATATCATTAATAGTTGTTGCTGTATTAGCATCTCCTATATCTGCTTCCACTTCTTCTTCACTATTGTATTCAGCGCCTGTTAAAGTGTTAGTAATGATGGTTTCTGTTTTAGCGCTATAGACAGGAACTTCTTTACCATTTACTGTGTCATATCGGAGAATCTTCTCCTCTTCTATAATCTTTGCCATTAGATAGTTTTATAATTGATTTTGATATAAATCAATATAAGATTGACACCAAATAACCTTATGAATCAAAGAAATTACACTTAGGAGATTACAGATATGATAGAAGCAGCAAAGCTTAAAGAAAACAATATTAAATTACTTGTGGGTATGCCTATGTACGGAGGAATGCTTAGTGAAGCTACTTTCCACGGCATGATGCAACTGCAATTTTGGGCAGGAGCTAGAGGAGTTAAACTTAAAGTCCAGACAATGGGCAATGAGTCATTGATAACTAGAGCTAGAAATACTTTAGTTTCTATGATGTTTGATGACACAGAATTTAACGCTACTCATTTGCTTTTTATTGACGCAGACATAGGATTCGAACCTATGAATGTTGAGAGATTATTACAATCAGAAAAAGATGTGTGTTGTGGTATTTATCCTAGAAAAGCTATTCATTGGAATCAAACAATACAAGCACTGAAAGAAAAACCAGATATTACAGAAGAAGAACTTATGGCTAAATCTTTAGGATACAATTTAAACTTTGATGAAAATAAAGGTATTAGATTACATGACGGCTATTGTCAGGTCAATGAAGCTGCAACAGGTATGATGTGTGTAAAGAGAGAAGTCTTTGAAAAAATGATGAGGGCGTTTCCTAGAAGAAAATATAAAACTGATCAAATTATTAATGGAAAGAGTTATGCTTCTAATCATTGTTATAACTTGTTTGACGTAGGAAAATTTAATGAAGAAGTAGAAGACAGATATCTCTCTGAAGATTATTATTTTTCTAGACTTTGGTCTTCTCTTGGTGGAGAAATTTGGGCAGATGTTTCTCAACCTTTAATTCATTTTGGTAATATGGCATTTAAAGGACATGTTGGAACTATCTTTAAAAAGTTAGAGGGAGAAGAATTAAAAGAATATCAAGAAAAAGAAAAGTATGAAAATTAGTAAGGGAAAAATAGATAAAGATATTATAGATTCTTCTTTAAAAGTAATACACAGCATGAAAAATTCTATGACTTCAAAAGATTGGAATTGTGATATACGTACTTCAAATAATCTTACTTACAGTATTTTAAATGTTAAAGGTTTATTACCATTGAAATTTAAAATTTACGAAATTATACATTCTCACATGTTGAATTATGATAAATTTTTTGACGGAATGATAAACGTTTCTTGGGTAAATATTTATGAAAAAGATTTTTATCAAGAGTTTCATAATCATAAAGATCCAGTTGCTAAGTGCTTCTCGGGAGTAGCTTATCTTACGCCTTTGGCAAGTCCCATAGTATTTGGTATAGATGAAACTATGGAGATTAAACCTGAAGAGGGGGATGTATTAGTTTTTGAGGACGATCTATTACATAGAGTTTTGCCAAATAAAAGTGATGAATTAAGAATAAGTCTAGCCTTTAATTATCAAAAGTTAATACTATGGGATGGGATTAAAGCTGATCTTTAATTTCAAGAACAGAAATATCTGAACTAAGAGTCGTTGCATCGGCTTGAAGTTTTAAAGCATCTCCAGCTTGATAGACATAAGGACCATCGAGCTGTTGTGTTGCTCCGTGGGCCACGGTTATATTATTAATTTCTACGTCTCCTGATCCAGCATTATGGAATAACTTTACAACGACATTTCCTGAACCCGCACTGTTATGAAGTATAATTGTTTTAACAATGAAAGTAGTAACTGGAACAGGAGGAGTAGAGGCTACGTTAGCAACAGGAACTGTAAAAATAGTATTGGTAGCTGTGTCAGGAGCTGTTTGTGTAAATCTTATAAATGCGTCTGCCATGTTTTATCCTAAGAACCAAGTTCTTCTTGTATTTTCTTCTTGTGTTTGTCTTGTATAGGAACTGTTTAATAGTTGAATCAGTTGTTCTAACTGTCTAATAATCTCATAAAAATTACGTGCATCGTAATCTTGAGGTGGATCAGGAAATCTTTGTAAGGTTAGTTTTGCCATTTATCAAAGAAGTATACAGCATTATATCTCCAATTTCCATTTGAATATTTTGAATGATCTTTAATAAAACCTCCATGAGGTATATTACCATTAAAGATTATACATTTATTAAATTTAGAAGGAATAACTTGAATGTCTTTTTTAATATCATCTATATTATATTGAATATCTAATTCTTCGCTAAGGTTATCTTTTGGTTTTTGAGAATACAAAGCAGTGCCTCCTGAATTAATTTTATCAAGATAAATGATAATATTAAGACTATTATCTTGATGGGGCAAAAATTGAATGTTTTTTTCAGGAGTATTTATCCAAGTAAATATATTAAGTGAAATTTCATTACAGGAATACTCCTGAATATTTAAAGCTTTTTTTAAAAAATTAATTGTTTTATATTCTTTTTCAAATCCATTATTTAAATCTAATTGTATAGCAGATCGACAGTCAAAATAATCTTTATAGTTTCTGCCTTGAGAATTTATTTTCCAATTAGGAACCCAAGAGTCTTCTAACATTTGATGTATATCTTCAGGTCTTTTATAAAAATCATCAATAGATATATATTCGTAAGGTCCTAACTTGTTTTTCACAAGTTTTAAATTATCATTTATTTCAAATAAATGATGATGTGTGTAAGGAGTTGTCAAGACTAAGTATATATCAAATCTATATTATCAGTATACCAAATTGCTAACGTGTATCTTGGTTTTTGTTGAACTTGTGTTACCCAATGTTTGTGAGCCATACCATCAAAAAAAACAGTTTGACCTATTTTTGGTAAAACTTCTATTCCATTATCTAAACAAGTTTTTCCTCCTTGGTAGTCATTATTTAAATAAGTAATAGAAGTAAGTTTAGTTGTATCTCTACAAGTATCTAAATGAGGTTCTTTTAAAGTGCCAATAGGCCATTTTACTATTTGAGTTAATTCAGGGCATATAATTAAACCCTTACTATTTAAATAAGAAGTGTAAATAAATTGAAGTTTACTTAAAAATTTTTTTTCAGCACCTTTCATATCCAATACTTCTGTGCCATGCCAGTGTCTTATGTGTTCTTTATTATTTTCGAAATATTCAATTAAAACAGAACAGACTTCTTTTTTTAAAATGTTATCTATTATTATCAACTATTTATTATCTTCTACCATCGGGTTGAATATCAAATCGAATTGTTCCAAGTCTCCAGGCTGTACCTGTTGTATTAGAAACAATGTTTGCTGTAAACTGTCTACCCCGTCCTCTTAAATCTACTTTATCTGTAGAAGAGGTAAAGCTTGAACTTTTAGTTGTAGCTGTTGTATCATTAGGATAATCAAGAAAGTTTAAATCCATATTAAGAGTTCCACTTTGATTTTGAATATCAGGAATATATCTACGAACAAAAGCAAAATCTTCTCCTTCAGTGATACCCACAGCTCCTGATGTTATAAAAGCTGTCATGGCTGAGCCGTCAGCGTCATTACCTGTTTCATGTTGATAAATAACAGAAGCACCTGAAGTTAATCCTTGAATTACAGATACATTTCCAGATGCCGAAGGTAGGTATTCTGTACCAATAGGTACCTGAAATACTTCTCTGTCTATCCATGTTGTTCTATCTAAACTTCCTGTCCACCAAGTATTTTCAATGTAGTTATAAGTAACCTGCCTGTCTATTCTTGTGGCATTTGCAGAAGCATAAAACCAAATAATTTCGTTAAACTCATCATTGTGTCCTACGTAAGCATTTTGTGAAGCTGTAATACTTATGTTACTAAATACAGCTTGTTCTACTGTACAAGGTAATTTTTTAACAGAACCATCAAACACATAAAAAGAACTTTGAGACATCCAATAAGAATTACCATTAATATCAATAGCTGCGTGTTGTCCTATCAGACCACAGTTCTGACCTAGTTGTCTTAATCCAAATGTAAAAGGAGGACCAATAAATTGTAAAGCATGTAGAGATGTATCTGTCCAAACCATAATAGCACCTCTTGATCTTGTAGCTCCAATGATCCGTGAGCCGTCGGCAATTCTAAGTGAACCAGCAGTATTTTCTGCTGTTGCTGCATAAGTTTCAATATCTTCTTGATTGGAGAATCTAATCAGTAAATCATCTTGAGCGTTGACTCCTCCAATTGTTGGTTGTGTTCCAAATAAAAGTAAATGTCTATCAGGAGTAGATACTAAATTACTTCTGCTTTTAGTTGGAGCATTAGGAATAGCTACCGCTCTTGTTCCTACACCAGCTGAAAGATCCCATTTGAAAGTTCCTCCATTAAGAACAGTTGCAATTAAGTCTTCACCAAAATTATCAAGCGACCATTGTCTAGCTTCAATCGTTGTATTAGAAGTTGTACGAGCAGTTCCCCAAGTGCTAGCACTCCAAGTTCCTGTTCCCCAACCATAACCAAATTCAGATAATGTTGGTCCAACATTAATTTGATAATTAGCAGTAGGATTACCTCCACCTCCCGCAGTTGTGCCTGAAGCAGTTGTGCCGTCTGTAAAAGCAATTGTGTAAGCAGCTGTGTTGACAATACTTTGTATTTCAAACTCTTGATTAAAATCTAAACCATCAACCGCTGATGCTCCTGAGTATATTACAAAGTCTCCTTGAAGAGCTCCATGTGACGCATCTGCAACGGTGACTATTGCATTACCTGTTGCAGTGGTAAAAGGATTACTTAAAACAGCTGTTTCTCTAATCGGAGTGATATCATAATTTACTCCTTCAGAATATATATATAATTTTCTATCAGTGCCATAAGCAAGAAATCTTGTTCCGTCTAAAGATACCCAAGCGTGAACTGCCCTGGCTATTCCAACCAAATAAGTAGCTACAAACGTGGACCATCCTCCTATTTTTTGAGGTAGACCTTGAAAAAAACGTACATTATCAGAATCGACCCATTGACCTTGGCCCGTGTAGTCTGTAACTTCTTTATTTACGCCTGGTTTTATTGTAAAATTAACGAGTGGCATGGCGTCAAATATACTATTTTATCTCGATTGATTCAATCAGGATTATATAATTAGACTTTTGTCTATTTGAGGATCTTCATAATTAACAAATCTAGGCTCTTCAAAACAATTATCATAGAGGTCTTTTTCATCTAAAAAATAAACGGAGTCTTTTGAAGCAACTATTGGTAAAAGAAGCTGATCTCGACCTCTTTCTTTAAATGTTCCAAGAAATAATTTATACCAAGCAGTGTTAATATTATTGACAGTATCTCTCTTTTTTCTTATCAGCCAGCTTCCATTTGAACTATAAAAAGAATTGTTTTCATAGTGAGTTTTAATAGTTAAATATTCTTCTAAAGAAGATATTTTATGATTACTGTGAGCGTGTCCTATCTCTTCCTTAAATGTTCTTTTTCTACTACAAACTCCAAAGTTTATGTCTTTCTTTATATATTCATAACATTTATCATAAAAATTTTTATTAACATAATAAGAAGGATCTAGGTATATAGAATATATGTGATCGGGTAAAAAAATATGAGGAAGCATTTTTACCATTCTTTGTCTTTTTTGATCCGATAAGTTATGCTCAGAGTTGTCAAACTCTGTAGCAAGATTCACATATTCCCAACCTTTATCTAATTCTGCTTCAGGATGGTTCTCATGAAAGCATATATATTTAAAATCTTTTCTTTGTTCATTTGTAATATTTGGAATAAAACCATGATTACCTGTCATACAAGTATAAAAAATTACCATGCCCATGTTATCAAGCTATATCTTGATCCTTTTGTTACAGTTTTAATTCCATGTGGAAACATCCAATATGAGGGAAACATAATTAAATCTCCTTGTTTAAGTTTTTGATCTACTTTGTGAACAGTGAAATCACCCCCTTGAAAATCATCATTTAATAAATAAACAAGAGTCATTTTCCAATCGCAGTTAGTTCCAGGCACATTATCTACGTGTTCCTTATAGCCATCTCCTTTAATCATTTTATTTAAACAAAATCCTTGATCTTGATTAAAAGTAAAATCTTTCCAAACATTTTGAATATATATTTTTAAACTACTACGAAGAACTTCAACTAATTCTATATCTATTTTTTTTCTTTCATAAGAGTTTTTTCTATTAATTACTTCACGACTTGATACATAAGTTCTACTTAATTTTCTGTCAGGCATATGATCTCTTACTTCTCTCTGTATATCTTGATCATCATATTCATTTATTATTTTTTCACATAATTTTTTAGATAAAAAATTCTTTTCAATGTGAATTAAATCACTTATTTTTGATTCGAATATATTTTTAACCATTGGAGCGAATATATTTTTTGTGTTCACCAGATAATGTTGAACACTTTTGCCAACATTTATCATAGGCTTTTTCAGGTTGATATTTTAAAATATTTTCAAATTCTTGAAAAGCTTTTCCATGTATAATGTTATAAATAGAATTTTTATTTATCTTAGTTTTTTGATTGCAAAGTTCAGGATAATCTTTTTCTGCATCTCCTTCTGCTAACCAACAACATGGTGTAATGTATCCTAAAGCTGAATGACCAAGCTCTCTGCCCTCAAAACATTTAGGAACAAGTTTACCTTTTCTTTCTGTATTTAACTTTTTTTTAATATAATTACCTTGAGAAGGTTTAAGATTACTACTGTCATCAAAACGATTGGATAGAATTAATTTTAATTTTATTCCGATAACCTTTGCCATCTTTTTAATATTGTCTATATCTTTTTCATTGTAATCAAAAACTATACATTGCCATTCACAATCCATACCCATGGAATTACATATAACCATTATTTTAAATAAAAAAGCACTGTCTTGATTTATTCGATGATTAGAACTTTGTTGAGGTAATCCATCTATTCCAAAAGACCAAAAAACATTAGGGTTAGTTTTAAAAGCTTTAATATACCAATCTTCTTTTTTAGTTTTATCTGTGGCCGCTGTATGTATCTCCATGTAATTATCATTTTGATAACAAAACTCTATCATTTTAAATATGTCAGGATGAAATATAGGATCACTTATTTGTCCACAAAGATTAATGTGTTTTATTTCTTTAGCTATTTTTTTAAAATCTTCCAAAGATAATTCTTCTGTTCTTGAACGATAATCTTTAAATACAGGTTTTTGTCTTTCACAAAAAGAACATCGAAGAGTGCATTTATTGGTTATATCTAAATTGATTACTTCTTTTTCAAAGGTCATTTTTTAATGAAACCTAAATTAGGTCTACCATCATAAGCGTGTTCAGGATAATGATCTCCTTCTTTATCTATAAAATGTAAAAAAGTTTGAACACAATGATCTCCTTTAAAAGGTTCTCTCCAATGCCAAAGTTTTTCTCCCATATAAATCGCTGCATCTCCTGGTTCTAATAAACAATTTTCTTTGTTTAAAATTTTTAATTTTGTAAGTTCTTCTTTTTTCATATCAAGGTAATGATAGTCAGAATTATCATCTTTCTCTCCAAAATAAATAGGCCAAGGATCTCCTCCTAAATTTAAAGTAATCGAATATTCACATGAAGGTCTGTCCCTATGTGCTTTAAGATCCATTCCTTTAAGATAAATTCTAGAATATGTATATGTTGGACATAAATCTTTTTTTACATAATGACTAATAGTAGGATTTAAAAAAGAACATACCGTTTCAGCATTTAGATCACCATAACACCCTTTTAAACTAATGACTTCAGCAGAAGGGTCTTGATTAAAACTACTGAATTCTTGATTAGTACAACCTTTCATAATAAAATAGTTGTATAGAAATTTAGTAACTTCTTTTGGTATGATATCTTTAATAATCACATAAGAATTTTTTTCAAAATATTCTATAGCGTCCAAAATACTCCAACCTTTCTTACTCCTGTTTGAACAGGTTCAACTGTATGAGGAAACATAAAATTAGAAGGAAAACAAATTAATTCATTTGTTTTTAACTTAAATGAATAGTTATCATTTAAAACTTTTAATGTTCCTCCTGTATACGAATCATTTAAACCTAATAACATTGTTAATTGTCTTGGAGCGTCTGCATAAGCATCTGTGTGCCAAACAAAATGACCTTTAGTTTCTGAGTCATACCTAAGAAATTCCATAGTATAATCTTTTGCATTATACCTTACACCTAATTCGTTTACATATTGACTTTCAATTTTTTTTATTAACCTTGCAATATCATTATAAATAATTCTTTTTGCAACAGAGTCACCTATAGTATTGTCATTTAAATTTAATAGTTTGGCGTTTCTAGTTTCTTTCTTAATCGATATGTCTCCTACCACTCCCGCATCTTTCATCGGTGCAGTAAAAATAATATCGTTAATTGCTTTTATTAAAATAGGAGAACAGGCGTTGTCGTATTTTTTAACATAAGAAGCTAAATTTAAATTGTTGGTTGACACTTATGTGTTAAGGATTGCGTTCTTTGCTGCTGTTGCTGTTGTGACTGCATTAGCCATTGCGGTATCCACGTCTTGTTCAGCTGCTATATTGGCAGCGAAATCAGTGTCATAAGTTTCTTTATAAACTTTTTCTCCGTTCCATCTCTTGACCATAGTTTGAGCCCAAGTTGGAATTTCACTTTCACTAGCAATTGTTAGATTATCTCTTAGATCAGTATATTCAATATGTCCTGTTCCTACGCCAGGCTTAAATTGAAGTGCATGAACTTCAGAAGGAATTATATCGGAAGAAGGAATATTAAAATATCCTACCCCATCAATAGTAACGTCTGCTTCTGTTTCTCCTGAATAGTCTCTAGGACCATTATTAGAGTTAGAATTGTTAACAGCAGCATCAAAAATAATGCTTAACTGATTATTTATTGTTACGTTGTTTATTGTTATTGCCATTTTTATCTACCTTAGTTTTATCTTTTTTATCATTTTTCTTACCTTGAAGCAACTGGATACTTTCTAAAATATTATCAGGTTCGTCATCTCGTATAGCTTCTTGACTTTGTGCAATATTAGACCAAATACTACCAGGTTCTTCTTTTTTTTCTTCTTTTTCACGATTCTGCTTTTCTACCATGGCTAAAGTTACCATATTAGCTTTTACCATTTCATTCCTAAAAGATTCTACTGAAGCAGTTGTTTTAACTTGTTGACCACTATTTTCAACAAGTAGTAAAGGAAGCCAAGCAATAGAGCATCCCCATTCTTGAACATTGGATCCTGTTTGAGGATGTTTTCCTTGTAGCATATTATACCAAACACATTTGTGTTTAATACATTTCTTATTTAAAAGAGGGCAGATACCGTCAGGATCAAATATTGGCATAATGTAATTTCCATACTATAACAAATCTCCACATTTGTACATTCATATTTGAAGGACTGGCGTGGTGCCAATTATCTTTAGTTTCAAACAAGACTAATTTATTCGGTGCTGCTTGAACAAAATGTTGATTGTCTGAGCCAAAAAAAGTTCCTGATCCCCATTCTGAGTTCCAATGAGGATTGGAATATAGTAACGCTGTGTGAGAAGAGTTTTCATGAGTATCGCAATGTCTTATAAGATTACTTGTTATAGGACAACTTCCTAAAGAGTAAGCTCTTTTTAAAATAAAATTTTTACCAGTGAATTGTATTATCTCATTCAAAGATTCTTTAGTATACAAATCTTCTATACAATCTTTATATAAATGAAAAAAATCTCGAGCTTCCCAGTTTTTATTATTTTGTTCCACTAACTTTTTAAAAAGTTCTTCGGAAAAAAAATTATTAAATATTTCTATTTTGCCTGACAATTAGTCTTTTGCTGCGATAATTACGTTAGCGTGTTTTATTTGAAAATTTGGAGCAGTTAATGTTGTATCGGTAGCAGTAGCATCACCTGATAAAGAAACTGACCCTGTAACAGGATGACTATGTGCTCCACCACCACCTGATGAATTATAACTAACAGCACTAACAGGAGCTACCGCTCTAGGATGATTAGACTCACCAGAAGGCACAGTGGTACCAAAAAAACCTGTATGCGTGTGAGCAGCTAGAGTAGGTGTACTTATAGTAGTGTCAGCAGCTGAAGCTGCTGGTAAAGCAACAGAGACACCTCCACTTCCTAAAGTTAAAGTTTGAGTATTAGAAGTTTTAGACGCACTAAAAACACTACCAAACGTATCTGATCCACCTGTGCCTCCTCCTGATCCAACAACAATTCTTAAAGCAGCTTCGTTTAAAGCAGCTGTAGTATCTTGAGTCCAACCACTTGGAGCGGACGCTTGAAAGAAAACAGCTTTTGTTCCTGAAGGAATAGAAGAAACATTAGTTAAGGTTGATCCATTACCAGTATAAGAGGCTCCTGTTATATGACCATTTGCAGCGGTCATTACAGTAGAACTCACTGTTAAATTCGTTAATATTTTTGGAGAGCCTAATGTTCCACCAAATATATCTACAACTTTATTGTCAGCATTATTATAAACAATGGTATGACCACCTTGAACAATTCCTACTAAATTAGCTGCATGACCTGTTGGAGCTACGTTGACTGTAAAAGATCCAGCAGTGTTATTAAAAATAGTATAATTACTTTCAACAGCTGGAATAAAGACATAAACATTTCCTGTCAACGTTCCTGTGAGTTCGACAACTTTATTAGAAGATTGAGTGCTTGGATCAGCATCTGCTGTAGTTAAAGTTACGTTAGCTGAACCAGCTATAGAAATAGATTGATAACCAGCGCCAAAAGTATCGGCTAAACTTAAATTATTATTTGTGTTTGTACCCCAAGTAGAAGCGTTAGCTCCTGTTTCTTGAAGTTCGAATTTTAAACGATCTGAATATGTACTTGCCATTAATCTGCACTCGCTATTATTGCGTCCGCATATTTTAATTCCATTGCTGGAATTACTTGCGAAACAGGTTGATTTGCTATGCTTCCGCCTAAAGAACCACTACCTGAAATAGGATGAGTATGTGAACCTCCTCCACCTTGTGGAGAAAGAGACGTTCCAGAAACTGGATTGCTTCCTTTTCCGTGAGCAAAAGTACTACTGCTTCCTTTTCTTGTTTGTGTTGTCATAGTACCAAGTGTCAAAGTGTGAGTATGACTTGCAATAGTTGGGGTAGATAATGTTGTAGCTCCTATAGCTAAACTTGATGTGTCTACGCTAACTCCTGAAACACTAATTGGTACAGAAGCATTGGTTGCACTTTTCGAACCACTTAAAACAGTAGTAAAGGTGTCACTACCTCCTGTGCCTCCTCCTGATCCAGTTACGATTTGTAATGCAGATTCAGTCAAAGCAGCAGTTGAGTCTATTGTAAAACCTGTTGGAGCGCTTGTTTGAACAAAAGCCACTTTAGTTCCTGAAGCAAATTCTCCTACACCTGATAGTCCTGATCCATCTCCTGAAAAAGTTGTAGCAGCCACTACACCATTTGCGTATAAGTGAATATTATTTCCTATGTCAATTTTAGTAAGAGCTTTTAAATTACTTAAAGATCCAGCAAAAATATCAACCACTCTATCTCCCTTACAATATTGAATTGTATGAGCTCCTTGACTTATCACTGCTCCGTTGGCTGTATGGCCTGTTGGAGCTACTGTTAAACTAAAAGAACCTGAAGTATTATTAAAAAATATATATTCGCTTTCTACGGCTGGAACAAAAACTTTAATATTTCCTGTAAGGGCTCCTGTGAACTCAATGACTTTGTTCGAGGACTCAGCAGAAGGATCTCTATTCGCAGTTGTTAAAGTTATATCAGCTGAACCAGCTACACTTTTTGAAAGATAGCCCATTGTAAAAGCGTCAATTGTTTCTAAATTTGAGTTAGTTACATCTCCCCAAGTTGAAGCGTTGGCTCCTGTCTCCATCAATTCTAATTTATATCTATCTGAAAAAGTGCTAGCCATAATTAATCCTTTGCCGCCACTATAACATTGGCGTGTTTAATGTCCATTGCTGGTATAGCAAATTGCACTCCTGGTGCAACAAAGTTGCCTGATAAAACAGCTGTTATACTAACTGGATGAGTGTGAGAACCTCCTCCTCCAGTTGAAGAACTTGGTTGTGAGTTTGGTGATATATCCGCCTCATTACTTCCATTAGGAGCGCTTGGGTTTGTATTCTCTGATTTTAGAGTAGCTGTATGGTTATGATTGGCGATAGTTGGAACAGATAAAGTTGTAGCTCCAGCAGATATTCCTGAAGCATCTACACTTAAAGGAGAAGAGCTTACTGATATATCTGATGCTGTGGTTACCTTTGATCCTACAAAAACTGTATTAAAAGCATCTGATCCTCCTGTGCCCGCAGTGCCTGATGTAATAATTCTTAAAGTTGAGTTAGCTAAAGAGGTCGCTGTATTTTGTGTCCAACCTGAAGGAGCTGATGCTTGATAAAAAACCATTTGTGTAGATGCTGGAATTGTTACAACTCCTGAAAGACCTGACCCATCTCCTGTAAAACTTGTTGCTCTAACTTGTCCATTAGCAGCGATGCCTACGGTAGTAGAAACGTTAACTGTTCCTTTAACCCCTACCACACCTAAAGATCCGTCAAATAAATCTTTCATATCATTACTATTATTATTATAAATAATTGTGTGAGCTCCTTGCGTAATTGCAATGCCGTTAGCTGCATGACCTGTTGGTGCTACTGTTAAGGTTTGTGAACCTGATGTATTATTAAAAAAAATGTAGTTGCTTTCTACTGCTGGAACAAATACATGAATATCTCCTGTAAGAGCTCCTGTGAACTCAATAACTTTGTTGGAAGCTTCATTATCTGTTGCTCCATTGACTGTTGTTAAAGTGACGTTCGCTGAACCAGCTACAGATTTAGCCAAGTAACCAGCATCGAAAGAATCTATAATTTTTAAATTATTATTAGTATTGGTTCCCCATACAGAAGCATTAGCCCCTGTTTCCATGAGCTCTAATTTAAGTCTACTAGAATAAGTTGATGCCATGCTTTATTTATATCCTATGCTGATAAGTCTGTCTATATTAGTATTTATCATTGTCAAGCCGCAATCGTAGCAGTATCTACTTCTGTCCAAGTGTTATTTGCATTTGTATCTACATTTGCCCATGGTGTAGTGAATATACTATTTAATACTAAAGAAAGTTCAATGCCTGTAACAGGAACATCTGCGTTACCAGATATAACTTCTGTGCCTTCAGCGAAGGTCATAGGAAGACCCGTAACAGAAACAATAACTCCAGTTCCTTCTACAACAGATACAGTCCCTAGAGAAGTTGCTACAGTGGTTAAAGCTGATACTGCTACAGAAGCATCGGCCTCTGCAACTGCTGTGCCTTCAGTGAAAGTCATACTTACGCCAGTGGCAGCTACGTTTACAACAGAAGAAGCAATCACAGTACCAAGCTGTAAATCTAATTGATCAGAAGGACCTACTACAGCAGCGCTACCTTCGCCTACAACGGATGCTCCTGAGATGGCTGTGTTAACTAAAAGTGAATCTTGTAAAAGAACTTGATCACCTTGTCCTAAAGTGATTGTTCCTGTGGAGCTACCAATTTGAACTCCTGTAAGTTGAACAGTGTCTCCTACTCCGACTGCAATGTCTCCTACACTAGAAGATATACTTACACCGTCTACAACAAATTCTTGAGGAGCTCCTCCACCCCAATTATATGAACCCCATTCTCTTCTGCCCCAACCTTCATCAACACTTACATCCTGAGAAGTATCTCCTTCTGTAAAAGTCATAGCAAGTCCTGTTACTGAAATAACATGACCATGAGAAACAGCGACGCTGCCTAATTCTGTATTAATTAAATTTGTAGTGAGAAGGACTTCTCTTTCTTCAGCGGCAGTGGCTGTTCCTAAAGAAAAAGTACTTCCAAGTCCTGTTACTGAAATATTTGCATCAGCAACGATTACTTCGATACCAATTGAAGTAGTAACAGACGTACCTGTTACTTCAACGGGGATAAATTCTCCCCAAGAACCTGAACTCCAGGTGCCTCTACCCCAACCTTGAATATCTGCCATAGAGACCTCCTAGACTAGGATAGTCTCAATATAGCACTTGTTGCGTTGTTTGTTGGGAACTGAATTGTAAAAGTACCGTTAGTTGAAGTTTTTACACCACCAAAATCCAATACTGCTACCGCTGCATTAACATTAGCTGTACCTGATCTGTTATATATTAAAGCTGCTTGAGCTGAAATAGTAGCAGAAGTAAAACTTAAGTTTGCAAAATCTACAAAAGCTGTAGATGCTGTCGCACTTGTTTTTGTTAAACCAACAGTTGCACTCGCTAGAGTACCTCCGCCAGCTGCGTATGTTCCTGAGTTACCAACTTCATTGGTAGCTGAATATGCTGTTGTGTTTGCGTCTAAAGTTGCAGAGCTTGTATATAGAGCTAGGTTGATAGTATTAGCTGTCAAACTATGCTCAGCTAATAATAACTGCTCTTTAAATGTAGCACAAACTGCTTGGTTTATTGCCATCTTATGTACCTCCTGGGTCTACTGATCTTAGAGGAATTCGTAACACGCCATCCATGTACTCATCCCTACGTTTACGTCCCATCTGCTCGTTAGCGTAAGTTGTCATTGCAGATTGAAACTTCTGATCGTATATTTGCATATCCTGTGAATTTTTCAAGTAGGAATATGCTTGTGCTACGCATCCATAAATTAAAACTTCTTGTGCATTCGTAGATAAGAATGTTGTTGTATTAGTGTTACTGAGTCTTTCAGGAGTTTCATCATACCACATCTCAACAGTATAAATATCATCAGGAGTAGGAGCTAAAATTATAGTATTTCCATTCCAATTTCCCCAAAATTTAGGAAAGCCTGTTCCTGTAGTTTCACTTCTTTGATTAGCATATTCGTCCATAAATGTGGCATCTCTTTGTTGAAGCCAAGTGCGTTCATTGGAGGAGTTAAGAATTTGTAATCCTCTTGCAAATCGAAAACCACCTTCAGGACCAGACACATCCAAGAAAGCATTATTAGCCACGGAAGTAGTGGTGGCGTATCGTCGTTGCGCATCGGAATCAACCTCCCTTGCTACTTGATCTTCAATATTTATTATAAAAACATTTATAACAGCGTTAGTTAATACTTGATCACTTACCTCTGTGTAGTTTCTAACATTATCTAATAATTCACTATAATTCATTATGGGTTCACTATGTTTATGGTTACTCTACCAATTCTTGATCCTATAATCAATGGTTCTTCTACTACTGAAGGTTGCATTCCTACGGAAGTGAAAGAACTATTTCCCGGTGCTCCCACAAAAACTGTCATGGTGTTTGGTCTATCTGGTCTAGGATTTTGTAAAGCCTGTGGATCAGGTCTATTGTATGGTGGATTTAATTGTGGTTGTTTTGGTTCATAACATTGAGGACAGACCATTAAGCCGTTCCATTCTTTCATTAAAGATAAATAAGGATATTGAAAACCACAACGGTCACATATGGCTTGTGAATGAGTGCCAACTGCAAACGCCATAATTAAGACCCTGAAGCAAAAAAGTTTGATGGAGTTAAATGAACAGAGGTAGATTGACTACCTTCAATAAGTGCTCTATTTAATTCATCTTCGTAATACATTTTTAATTCTTGAGTTTTAGCTGGATTGTATTTTTGTGATAAATAAAAAGCTAATCCTGAAGTTAAACAAGGATAAAAAGTATAATATATATCTGGTATATTTGTATAAGAACCAGCATCTTGAATTCTTGCCATATAATTAAAATTAATTTGAGTGTCTGTAACATTAGGAGTTAGATATAAATTAATTGTTACATTAGCGTGACCATTAGAAGTAAATATTTCTTGTTGAATATAATACTGACTTGGTGTTCCTTGAGAAAATTTATTGGGAATTTGTAAATACTCAGATCTCGAAACCTGAGTCATTGTTGTATCAACATTATTATTTCTAAAAACTGCCTCAAGAATATCATCTGTATTCCCTGGAAGTTGATAAGCAGTTGTGCCTGCAACTAAATTAATAGTATGATTTTCTACTTTCCAAATATGTACACCACGATTACCCCATTCAGAGAGTAATAAATTTAAACTACGTTTAGCAGATTTAATATCGTAACCTGTTCGCACTTGTCTATTATTTCTTTCAAATGCTTCAGCGATAAGTTCTTCTGTGTCAAGTGTAAACGTGGTTGTACCTGAAGTAGCCATATTAAATTACTTTTTAAGTCCTCTAATAATTCTTCTTTTTTCAGCTGATAGATTTTTTTTACCTCTTGATGTTCTAGCTTTTTCAGCGTCAACACGACCAAGTTCTTCTAATCTATTCATACGACTTGTATTTCTTTTAACAGCTCCACCTTTATTCATAGCTCTGCCTCTTGCATCAGCTTGTAATGCAGAACCGTAATTACTTTTAAGAGCTCTTCCAACTGAATCAGCTGTTACTTTACCACCCATATTAAATTTTTTAGATCCTTTTTGAGTCATCATTTTATTTTGAGCATCTAATTTTGGTGAATTTTTTTGAGCTTTTCTTTTAGCAGTGATTCCGCCTTTGCTCATCTTAGCCATCATTCCGCCGCCTCTTTTTTTAACGACTTGTTTCTTTTTTCCCATCATGGTCTTACTCCTTTTTAAAAAGTTTTGTATACAAATTTTGCCTCGTTAATACTACGTCTTCGTAATACTCTTTCGGCCATTTCTCATAATAACCTATCTTGTGTAGTTTGCAACTTGCTTCATATAGTTGTTTGAACTTTTGAACTAACATCATAGAGTATTCTAAATCGCTATGTTCTATTGCTTCTTCTGTAGGATCTACTAAAAAAGCTTGATCTTCAACTGTTGCCGGGCTAGATGGGTGAAAGCCCATAAAATATACATCTTTTTTATTATAAAGATTGTTGTAGAAATCTATTTTTTCTTGAAATTGTTCAGGTGTAAATTGATCGAAAAAAGGATCACAAAAGATTATAATATCATGTTGTTTTTTATTCCAAGATTTGAGGGTATCTGTAAGGTGCTTTTCGTATTTAGTTTTGTCCATACGAACTTCAATTCTAAGCTTTCCTTCTTTTCTCCATTTAGCTGCAAAAGGACATGCTGGGAAACCTATGTGTTTGTTCATAGGTTCTAAAACTTTTTTAGACCATTGAATAACGTCTTCTTTTATTTTTTCA
>TARA_R110002096_G_scaffold86020_5_pt1 | contig 17774 bp, 16 predicted proteins | sample TARA_R110002096 | Tara Oceans TARA_R110002096 (sample SAMEA4397295) | marine metagenome | biome: Polar Biome; feature: [DCM] deep chlorophyll maximum layer (ENVO:01000326); material: water (ENVO:00002006), including particulate matter (ENVO:01000060) such as... | depth 35 m | reverse complement strand
CAAAGGATCCAGGCATTGACGATCCTGGCAAAGAATCCGGCGCGCCCGGAATCGGTTTGCTGTTGCACAGCTTCAAGACAGAGGCCCTCGGTTGCGCTTGCGGGCAGTCGTACGCCGTGATTCGCCACGGCTGCAAAGACGCTACCCCTGTATAGCAGACTCAACGCGTCTCGCTTTTTATTGTCGCGCCAGAGGCGCGCGACTTCGGTCGGAATATCGGCCGGGAGAGACTCGGCTTTCACTTCGCCGCTTGACAGGATTACTCGCCGCCGGGCTGCGCGCTGTGGCAGAGAAAAACCGACGTATGGCAGCCAGTATCGACGCGTGATGTATACCAGCCCGATCAGGATTGCGACGAATATCCACAAGGAAAATTCGACCAGGACAGAGAGAAATTTGCCGATACCGCGCATGAAGTCAGCGAACCAGGACGCCGATTCGGAACTCACGTCGTCATCGTCGGGACCGTCATTTATCCGTCGCCATACCTCGTTTGTCCGTGTTGTGCTCAAGGCTTCGTTTTGTAGCGCAGCATTCAACGCTGTATGCGTTTCCTGCTCGTTCCAGTAGCCAGAAAACCCGGGATCATCCTCTTGTGCCAGGGTCGGGCCGGAAGTGAAGGCGAGCGGCAGCACTGCCAGCAATGCCACTGCTGTTGCTGCAAGGCTACCGCTGCGTCGTTGCACCATGCGACGGAACGCAACTTCAATATCCCATGCCTCCAGCTGAGTGCGGCAATTGATGTATAAACCGAATCCTGCGCCGACAAACCAGGGCTGCAATGCGGTTTGGGCAACGTAAAAAATCGCCAGGCTTAACAGCATGACTGTACGTTCGCCATCACCGAGTGGCAGCTCCAGCCAGGCTTCGCCAATCGAATGCTGGTATGGCGTCGGTATCAGCGCAAAGACGATTAAATATATGCCGAGGTACAGCGCCAGCACCAGGTGCTGGTAAGCCACCGTGACTCCCATGCCGTGGTTTGCGATCTTGATATTCAGAACTTTGGCCCGGTTACGTCTTTGAGCGCCACGCAGCCCCTCAAGTTGCGTTATCGGCATGGCAGTTGAACGCGCCATGTGAAAGCGATACGGCGGCAGCAAAAAAATGTAATTGCGTAATGTCAGAAAAGGTGTCGCACGCAGCGTAGCGCGAACATCCGCATTTTCACCGAACAGGCGCCGTGAAATTACCCGCAGTATCGGCCCGTCAGCAAGCGGCTCGAACCACCAGTAGAGCAGCGAGGCAAGTCCCGGGTAAGGGCCGTAAGCGATTCCCAGGGCTGCAAGCAGCAACATCGGAATCGTGATTGCAAACCAGATTTTGTAGATGGCCGCAGCGTCGCGCCGAATCAGACGGGCCCCAAAATCGACAGCCTCCCACTCGCTGCGCGGTCGCATTTCAACGGTTACGTTATTGAGGTCCATTGCGGCCCAGCAAAGTGAAATACAAACCGAGTCCGATCCACAGAGCAATTCCGGTTGTGTACTTAAAAATCAACGGGGGCCAGGTGGTCGATGACCAGAAGGCTTCAACAAATGCCGCGATGACCAGCATCAATGTGCCGCCGTATACCAGCGGCATGCCGGCGATTGCCTGATCGCGAATGGCGTGCCAGCGGCGCTTGCGGCCGGGCGCAACACCGCCATAGCCGATCATCAGTCCGACACCGCCGAAAATAACGATCGCCGTCAGTTCAAAGGAGCTGTGGCCGGCAACGAATGACCAGAATGTATCGGCAAAACCCAGCGTCGTCAGGTGGGTTGCAACAGCACCCAATATCAGGCCGTTGACAACGAGATAGAACAAGCTGCCGAGCCCGAATACCAGTCCCCCGGCGAAAGTTTGAAAACCGATGCTGATGTTGTTGTAGATATAGAAACCAAACATGTAGGCATCCGAATCAGATTCCCGCTCGCGGCCCAGCACGCGATTTTCCGGGTCATACATCGCCTCCATCTGCGCGACCTCAATGGGTTCCATTAGCGCGAAGATCAGCTCTGGCTTGACCAGAATTGAGATCGCGATAAGCAACGCGGGTAGATAGAACATCGTTGCCGAGGCGAGCATGTAGCGCCACTGCCTGCGAAAAGTCGCTGGAAAATCGGCGACCAGGAATCGCCCGAAGGCCCCGAGTACCGATGCGCGGCTCCGGTACAGGTATTGATGTCCGTCGAGGGCCAGTTCATTGAGTCGTTGCTGCAATGCGACGCTGTATTGACGTGTGCGCGCCAGCGCCAGGTGATGGCAGACCTGGCGGTACAGGGCCGGAAAACCTGGCGCCAGCTCGTTGCGCAGGTCGCGGTCGTTTTTCAGGCGCCGGCGATCGTCCGCCAAAATCGAAACCCAGCTCTCAAATTTCTCCCATACTGGCCGGTACTTTTTTTCGAAGGCCTCCTGCTTCATTGGTTTCGGCCGCTGCCGGCCAGCCAGCTGGCATGTCCCTGCAAGCGTTCGGCATCAACGTCCGGCAGGACTGGTTGCAGGATCTTGGCGAGTTCCGCGGAGCGTTCGGTGTTCAGCGAAGACGCCCGCTCCCCAAAACTCACAATCGCGTGTTGTTCATCAAGCGACAGCGGCAGGATGACCGCCACCGGTTTCGCATTATTGGGTTTGGAGGCAATACTTTTTTTCGGTTGGTGGATCACAAAGGTACCGGCGGCCAGGTCACCCAGCCGCTGAAAATTCTTTGTCAGGAGTACGCTGGTGCAACCAAATGCATAGCAACCCGGCAGCGCATCGACGAAGCGGATCAAGTTGCGGATCAGCGAACCGGACCAGTCGACCGGAGTACCGTTGATGTTCATCACGCGCAGTCCGAGTGCTCGCTTGCCCGGCGTGGCGCCGTTATTGAATACTTCGAATAGAACGTTGTAAAACCACAGCAACAGGAACAGCGCGATCATTGATACGCCGCTGCCGAATTTACCGAAAAGGCCGAGAACGATCATCATGACGAAAACGGCGGTGTACTTGATCATGGCGTCGATCAGCCAGGCGAGGGATCGTGGCGCGAGACCCGCCGCCGGCAGCTTGAGCTCTACACCTTCGGGCGTACCAATGTTATGGGTCGTATCGAGCAGCAATGAGTTTCGCTTTGATCGCCATCGTTGTTGCCAGCGACAATACTAAGTCGAATCTGCTCTCGGAAAAAGCAATGTGACCAATTAGTTGCCGATAGTCAGCCTTCGGCGTGGCGGACGATCAGGATGTCGCATGCAAGGTGGTCAACCACGCGCTCGGCGGTGCTGCCAATGATCATTCTCTTGATACCCCAGCGGGCAAGTGAGCCCATGACCACCAGGCCAGCAGCATGGCTGCGAGTGAATGCGGGCAGAATCTCATGTGTACGACCCGGAAGCTGATGCGTCCTCTCCGCCGCGACTCCGCAATCACCGGCAAGCGCATCAAGAGCACTGCGGTGCGCTGCTTTGATTTTCGCGTCGATGGCATCAATTGGCAGCTTGCTTGCCGTGAGTGCCCTGTTTGCAGCGGTGCCAATGCCAGTAAGCCGTTGGTAAGTGTGCAGCAGATGCAGGTCGCCACCGGTGGCTTCGGCGACTGCCCGCGCATTGCGAATGATCTCCCGATCGAGTTCGGCGGGTTTGTCGTGTGCATTACCCGGGTCAACAGCGGCAACAATGAAAGGCCGCTCAGGCATCGATTCCGACCTGACGATCCACAGCGGATAGGGGCATGCACGCATTAGCTGCCAGTCCGTATCGACCAGCGTGCTGCGCTCGGACGCACTATGATAATCAGTTGCCTTGACGACAAATTTTGGCTGAATTTTCTCCGCAATTTCCAGGATGCCATCATTTAGCGGGCGCGTCTGCAGCACCTCGGTCGTGACTTCGACACCGGTATTTCGTATCTGCGTCGCGTATTCGTCAACGATCGCGGCTTGCGCGCGGAACAGTTCTTCGCGAATGACCTCGGCCTCATTCGACACTGAGAAGCCGCCAAGGAATGCGCCACTGTCGGGCTCAAACAGCACCAGGTGAACCCCGCACTCAAAAACATCGGCCAGCCAGGCGGCCCTTTCGATCAGCCGGCTCGGTACACAGTCGAGCTCCAGAATCGCAAGCAAGGTTTCCTGTTTCGACATTTCGGGCCCTCAGTGGTAAGTACGATACTCATATTGCGGTACAACGACCTTGAATTTGGGCTGCAGGAAAAACACCAGGTCGGTTAATTCCTGCACGGTCATATAGGCATTGTAGTTGTACATATTCGATTCACCGTTTTCAGACACCTGTTCAGCCGCATAGCCTTTTGCCAGCTCGTGAGACGGATTGATGATCGCGGTCACCAGTTCGCCGTAGGTGCGTACCTTGCTGACTTCGCCGCCAAGTTCCACATACGGCGGGTCGGCGAGGGGGATCGCCGGAAAGTCTTCGCCGACGACCGTATGGCATTGATGACACTGCAGGTAAAGAAACGTTTCGCGTCCCATGGCAGCATCACCATCCGGGAGACGAAATCCGACCGGCGATGTTGCGTCTCGCTGACATCCACTGGTCGTCACGGCGACGAAAAAGAGTGCAATTCCCAACCATTTTACAGTCACTGAAGTTCTCCTACGTCGTTCAGAAGCTGCTGCTTCCACGCTATAGGTTTAACATATCCTCCTGTGGCTGCAGATAAGGGAAAGACACATTTGCACGCAATCTCATTGCGGATATTCCGCATTATCGGCGTACTCGCGAACGAGCGATAATTCTGTGAGGTTTGATGACGGAGCTGATTCTCGATGAAGACTCATATCACCATTGGCTTCTTGCTACTCAGTCTGAATGCGTGTGCAAGTGAGACGCAAAGTAACGTGCTGGATGCCTTCGAGGAAGTGGATGCCACCACAATCGTCGATGCGCCGACAGCCGACTCCACGAACCTTTCCGCTGCCGAGAAAGCGACGCTGCGCCGCGGTGAATACATGGTTGAACTACTGGGTTGCGGGTCATGCCACACGAATGGCGCGCTGGAAGGCGACCCGGACCAGGAACGAATGCTCGCGGGGTCTGACATTGGCATTGCGTATACGTCGCCCCTGGACAACCAGCATCCCGGGGTCGTATTTGCACCGAATATCACCCCCGATGTCGAAACCGGCATCGGCGGGTGGGATGTTGCCCAGGTGGTGCGCGCGATTCGGCAAGGCAGTGGCCGGCACGGCGATGCCGCAAGCCTTGTAATGCCATGGCCCGGTTATGCCAGGTTGTCCGACGAGGACGCAATGGCGATCGCCCGCTACCTGAAAAGTATTGAACCGATCCGCCACAAGGTACCCGACAAAGTCGCTCCCGGACAAAAAACGAATGAACTGTTCGTCTATTTCGGGTTCTACCGGAGCAGCCTGGACTAGGTTGAACCCACTTACCGGTCGAAACTTCAGCTGTGCTGAAATTCGTTCTGGCGTGACGCCATGACGTACACTAGGCACTCCCGCATAATGCACATTGGTCGTGCATGCGCAGAAACTGGGCGGCGGCACAGCGGGACAAAGGATCGACCGGTAAATGCATTTTTTGCGAAAGACTGTTTTCATTGCGTTAGCGAGCTTGCTGCCAGTTGCGGGATTTGCCGATGCATCTGTTTCTCAGGAAGCGCTCGAACGTGCCACAGCACTACTTAAGTCAACGCCGCTGATCGACGGCCACAACGACCTGCCGTGGGTGATTCATGAAGAGACGGACGGCGACGTCGACGCTTTTCAACTGCAAGCGCGGAATGACTTCGATACCGATATTCCGCGCCTGCGCGAAGGCATGGTGGGCGCGCAATTCTGGTCGGTCTGGATTCCGGGCGAGACGCCGCGCGCGAGTACCATGAGTCTGCAACAGCAGCAGATCGATGTGGCGCGCCGAATTATTGAAACACATCCTGATGTATTCGAGCTGGCATCAACGGCTGACGACATTGAGCGGATTTTTGCACAGGGGAAAATTGCTTCATTGCTCGGCATGGAGGGCGGCTACGCGCTGAACAATTCCCTCGTCCCGCTGCAAATGTATTTTACCCGCGGCGTTCGTTACATGACACTGACACACAACGTATCGACGGACTGGGCGGATGCGGCGCTGGGCGAACAGCGGCATGGCGGACTGACTGAATTCGGCGAACAGGTTGTTCGGGAAATGAATCGTCTCGGCATGATGGTGGACATCGCTCATACGTCCCCGGCGACGATGCACCAGGTGCTGGATGTGTCCCGAGCACCGCTTATCTGGTCACACGCTGCCGCGAAAGCGCTTGTCGATCACCCGCGCAACGTGCCCGATGATGTGCTTGAACGACTTGATGAGAACGGCGGCATTGTCATGGTGACATTCATTCCGTCGTTCCTGTCGCAGGCGGTCTGGGACATGGAGGAAAAACTCTGGGCGACGGATGCGGCGCTGGATACGGTGCGGGAGTTTCGTGATTTGTGGCTGACCTACGATGCGGAATTTGGCGCAGTTCGCGCGACGATCGACGACGTTATCCGCCATATCGAACACATTCGCGATACTGCCGGTATCGACCACGTTGGTATCGGCAGCGATTACTGGGGGATGCCGGATATGCCACTCGGGCTCGAGGATGTGTCCGGATTCCCGCACCTTTTCGCCGCTTTGATTGAGCGCGGCTGGTCCGATGAAGACCTGCGGAAGCTGGCCGGTGAGAACATGTTGCGCGTCATGCGAGACGTCGAAGAGACGGCAAGCGAGGCGCGCGAGATTCGGCCGATCCGAATTGCAACTGAGCCGAAGGACTAGCGCGGCTTCGATTGCCAGGCGGTCCAGTACAACGCCAGTCGTATTCCTGTGTCGTAGTCCCTCTGGAACAGCGGGCTGGTATTGTTTTCCGCACCTTTGTTAACCCACAGGCGGAGCGAACCGCGGAATTCCAGTCGTTCCGATATCTTTCGATTCAGGCCGAGCAACAGCTCTGTATTCAAATAGCCGGCATTTGCCTCGAACAGAGGCCGGTCAGGCGTCGCAAATTCCGCTGCGACGCCGTAAAAATAATCCATGTACTTGTCGGATGCCCATGTCGACGAAGCCCTGAATCGAAGTTCGTTCCTCGGGCTCATGAAATTGCGTACCCGGTATTCCAGTTCCGGGTTGAATATTATGCCGCGACCTTTGGTATCGAGACCGTCGAGCGTGGCAGCCGCGCGCAGCTGCAGTGACAAATTCAGTTCACGATCTTCGTCAGGAGTACCGGCTAACAGAATTTTGAGCTCGGGTCCCGCTTCGAGCAGAAAGTCCAGGTCCGGCATGCCTTGCCGCCTGTCGAGCTTGTTGCTGTCTTCAGGAAAACTCGCACTGACGCCAACGGAAAAATTAATGCGCTCGCTGTCGAGAATTTTGCCTCGCGCAAGATTTTCCAGATCCTCTCCGAAGCGCAGGAACTTACCGCGGTACACGGGAAACGGCAGCGGCAGTATCGTAAGGTTCTGATCTGCGGATGACGGGTAGGCCGGAAAGCTTTGCGCAAAGCCGACGACCTGGAATTCCCACAGTGATTGTTGCCCGGCGTCATCACCGTTCTGAGCGAATGCGGCACTGCATAGACACAGTGCGATAGTGGTTGCGAACAGTTGTTTCATGTTGTGTTGCGGTCGGTGTTGTCGACTAACGCAGCGATTTGATCACAGATTGCCTCACTCAGTTGCGCAGTTTGACATCGCCAGCGCCAGTTATTGCTGCGAGTGCCTGGAATATTGAATCGTGCTTCGGAACCGAGGCCCAGAAAGTCCTGCATGGGCGCCACGGCAAGTCGGGCAGGTGTCAAGAAGGCGGCCTCGATCAAGCCCCGTGGGATGTCCTCCGCGTCGCAACCCGCGATAGCCAGAGCCTTGGCCTGGTGGGCGTGGACTTCCTCGTCGCTGCGCATGTCATCCGGACCGCCCAAGAACCAGCCGAGCGTCGTGTCGTTGTCATGGGTTCCGGTGTAGCAAACACTGTTCTCAGGCACATCGGCAAGCTGGAATTCGTGTTCGGCCAGTTTAAACTGCAACACGACCATACCGGGGATTCCGTGGCGGTCACGCAGCGCGTCGACTTCGGGCGTTATGACACCCAGGTCTTCAGCCACGACGGGCAGGAAGCCGAGAGCCTGTTTCAGTGCATTGAATACGTCGTCGCCGACGCCGGGCTCCCAGGCGCCGATGCGCGCGGTATCGGAATCAGCCGGAATAGCCCAGTGAGCTTCGAAACCGCGAAAATGGTCGATGCGAACGATGTCGGCGAGCGCAGTGGCCGCTCCAAGGCGGTCGATCCACCACTGAAACCCGGTGTTGCGTTGCAGATCCCAGTTGTACAGCGGGTTGCCCCATAACTGGCCGTCTTCACTAAAATAGTCCGGTGGCACCCCGGCCACACAGTCCATATTGCCGTTCTCATCCATACGCACTATCTCGCGGTCGGCCCACGCGTCAGCGCTATCGAGCGCAATAAAAAGTGGCATATCGCCGAACAGGCGCACCCCTTTCTCGTGTGCATACCGGCGCAAGCGAGCCCATTGGTCGAAAAACAAGAATTGCAGAATTTTGATTTGCTCGATTTCAACGGTGGCCTCGCTTTCGACCCGGCGTATCGCCGCTTCATCGTGGCGCGCAAACTCGGCGGGCCATTCCGTCCAGGCGCGTTCGTCGTGGCGTGCTTTTAACAATCGAAAAAGCGCGTAGTCGTGAAGCCAGCTGTCTTCGTGTTGTTGCCGGAATTGATCGAATGCCGATTTCATCGTGCTGTCGGCGACTGACGAAAAACGTCGCGCGGCTGTCATCAGCAGCGCAGACTTCATCGGAATTAACTGGTCAAATTCGACGAGGTGTGTTGGTAGCTCCGTTAATGCGTCGGTTTCCGACTCGCGAAGCAGGCCGGTCTCCTGCAGGTCGCCGATGCTTATCAGCATCTCGTTGCCGGCAAACGTCGATAGCGACTGGTACGGTGAATCGCCATAACCCGTTGGGCCGAGTGGCAAGAACTGCCAGACACTCAGTCCGGAGCGCCGCATGAAATCGATATATCGATACGCTTCCCGGCCGATTTCGCCGATGCCATGATGACCGGGCAATGAAGAAATATGCAGGCCCACGCCAGCTTGTCGATGCGACAAGATTGCTTGGTATTCGGATGCGTCCTGCATTTATCTCCGGCGTAGTCGGCGTTTGGAATATTTGCGGCGAGCCCCTGCAGGGCACTTTATCGCAGTTTATCGCAATTGCGCGAGCTTACCCGAAAGTCGCACGCCGACAGCAGGTGTGCGAGAGAAATTTTAAGGTACGCGCTTAGCTGGCGTCTGCTTGCTGTTCCGGCATTGCCACTTTGAATGCGTCCAGGGAATTGCAGTGCTTCTCGATGGCGTTAAGCTTCGGGTAGTCACCCAGCGCGATATTGAAGCGGTGCGCGTTGTACATCTGCGGTATCAGTACAGCATCGGCAAATGTCGGCGTGTTGCCAAACACAAACGGCCCGCCCTCAGCCTGCGCCTCAAGCGCCTGGAATCCTGTGTGAATCCAGTGTGCGTACCAGTGTTCTTGCGGGTCGTGGCCGAATTCGCTCTTGATGTACTGCAGGACCCTCAGGTTGAGGATGGGGTGAATGTCACAAGCCACTGCGTTGCAAAATGCTCGTACTCGAGCTCGTTGTGGCTGGTCTTCCGGCAGCATCCTGACGTCCGGATAGGCCTCTTCGAGGTATTCCAGCATCGCCATGGATTGCCCGATGGCGATATCGCCATCTTCAAGAAACGGTACCAGCATCTGCGGATTGCGCGCGCGGTATGCATCGCTGCGGTGTTCTGCGACTCCGGGCGCCAGCGATACCGGCACGATATCGTGCTCGAGGCTTTTCAGGTTCAGCGCAATGCGAACGCGATAGGCCGCGGATGAGCGCCAGTAGCTGTAAAGCCGGATAGCCATCAGCCGGTGTATTTCTCGACCGTCTGATCAATCGTTCCGAAGATGGAGCGACCATTTGCATCCTGCATTTCAATGCGAATGCGATCGCCGAACTTCATGAACGACGTCGTGGGCTTGCCGTCGTTGATCGTCTCGATGGTGCGAATTTCGGCAATACAGGAATAACCGACACCACCGTCGTCAATATGTTTTCCGGGTCCGTCATTAAGCTTGTTTGACACCGTACCGGAACCGATCAGTGTTCCGGCACCCAATGGCCGCGACTTTGCCGCGTGCGCGATCAGCTGTCCGAAATCAAAGGTCATATCGACGCCGGCATCCGGCTTGCCGATCAGCTTGTCATTCAGTGTTGAAAGTAACGGCAGGTGCAGTTTTCCGCCGGACCAGCGGTCGCCCATTTCGTCGGGCGTTACAGCGACGGGCGAAAATGCGCTGGACGGTTTCGACTGGAAGAAGCCGAATCCTTTCGCCAGCTCACCCGGGATCAGGTTACGCAGCGATACATCGTTGACCAACATGACCAGTCGAATGTGACCGATCGCGTCGCCAGCCGATACACCCATCGGCACATCGTCAGTGACTACAACGACTTCGGCTTCGAAATCGATGCCCCAGTCCTCGTCGGCCATGAGTATGTTTTCCCGCGGCCCGAGAAACGAGTCGGAACCACCCTGGTACATCAACGGATCTGTCCAGAAGGAGGCCGGCATTTCAGCGCCGCGCGCTTTGCGAACCAGCTCGACATGATTGACATAGGCTGAACCGTCCGCCCATTGATAAGCTCTCGGCAAAGGTGACGCGCAGGCCGCCTGGTCAAATGCGGCGCCGCCGCCGTTTTCGAGGTCGTCAGCAATGGCCTCCAGTGCAGCACGACAGTCGGACCAGTTGTCCAGTGCCTGCTGTAACGTTGCGGCAACATCCGTAGCCGGAATACATCGGCCAAGGTCATTTGACACGACCACCAGTTGGCCATCACGGCCATGATTCAGTGAAGCTAGTTTCATTTATTCATCGCCCGTAAATTCGAGTTCATGCAACCAGGCGGCATGCCGTGGTGCTTTCTTGGTCTGATTCCATTCTTCCAGCATCGCTGGCGCGACGCGTCGCAGTTCGTCGAGTTGTTCCTTGGTATTGGTGTTCGCGACAAGCTCCAGCCGGTGGCCATTGGGATCGAAGAAATAAATGGATTGAAAAATGCCATGGTTCGTCGGTCCGATGACATCAATCCCGCGCGACACGATTCGCTCTTTAGCCGCAACCAGCGTTTTGTAATCGGCTACTTCGAAGGCAATGTGTTGCACCCAGGCCGGTGTATTGTGATCGCGATCCATCTCCGGTTGCGTCGGCAATTCGAAGAATGCGATGACATTGCCGCCGCCACACTCAAGGAACACGTGCATATACGGGTCCGGTTCCTTGGTTGACGGCACCTGGTCTTCCGCAAATGCGACGGTGAACTCCATGCCCAGAACGTCCTGGTAAAATTCGACCGTTTCTTTCGCATTTTTGCAGCGATACGCTACGTGATGAATTCTTTTAAGCTCCATGATGCGCCTCTCTAGCCAGCTTTGACGATGCCACGAGCAACCTGGTCGCGTTCGATCGACTCAAACAGGGCTTTGAAATTACCCTCGCCGAATCCCTCGTCTTTCTTGCGCTGAATGAATTCGAAGAACGTCGGTCCCACCATGTTGGCGGAAAATATCTGCAGCAACAAGCGCGGTTCGCCGCCCTCAGTCGAGCCGTCCATCAGGATGCCACGAGACTGCATTTCGTCGACCGATTCGCCATGGCCGGGCAGCCGCTCGTCAAGCATTTCGTAGTAGGTGCCCGGCGGTGGCGTCATGAACTCAATGCCTTGCTTCTTGAGGCGATCCCAGCAGGCGTACAAGTCGTCGCAACTCAGGGCTATGTGCTGGATGCCTTCGCCATTGAACTGCATCAGGTATTCCTCGATCTGGCCGACGCCCTGCGTCGCTTCCTCATTCAATGGGATGCGAATCTTGCCGTCGGGCGCTGTCATTGCCTTCGAAAACAGTCCGGTGTGTTCACCTTTGATATCGAAATAACGAATTTCCCGGAAATTGAACAGGCTTTCGTAGTAATCAGCCCAGAACTTCATGCGCCCCCGATACACGTTGTGTGTCAGGTGATCAATAACCTTGAAACCACAGCCTTCCGGATGCCGTTCAACGCCATCGTAAAAATCGAAATCGATATCGTAAATTGTCGATCCTTTGGTATAGCGATCGATCAGGTACAGCGTCGCGCCACCGATACCTTTTATCGCTGGCAGGCGCAGCTCCATCGGTCCGGTTGGTATCTCAATAGGTTGCGCGCCGAGGTCGAGTGCTCGCTGGTATGCCTTGTGTGCGTCTTTAACCCGAAACGCCATGCCACACGCGCTAGGCCCGTGTTCCTGTGCGAAATAGTAGGCGTGGCTGTATTTTTCATTGTTAATGACGAAATTGATATCGCCCTGGCGCCACAGCGTGACGTCCTTCGAGCGATGCTTCGCCACTTCGGTAAAACCCAGTAACGTGAAAGCCTGTGTTAACACCCCCACATCCGGTGCCGCGAACTCAACGAACTCGAAGCCGTCGAGACCCATGGGGTTTTCAAAAAGGTCTGCCATTACCCTGTCCTTGTCATCAGAAATCTTTTCGACATTATGCGCAGAATAGTAAAAATATGTGTCCAAAATGCGCTATATTAAACTGAAAAGTGAAACAAAAAGTTCGAATATCAATATAAACAGGATAATTTGTAAGAAATGAATTTGAGTCGATCAGACCGTCGCCTGCTGAATGCATTGCAGGACGATGCCACGCGAAATCAAGCTGAGCTGGCAGAGATGGCCGGGATGTCGCGAACGTCCTGCTGGCGGCGCATCCGGGAGTTCGAGGAGGCCGGGTTGATCGAGCGGCAGGTTGCGCTGCTGAATCCGAAGATTGCCGGTTTCAATATTCAGGTATTGCTGTTGGTGACCATGACTGAGCACACGGACGAAAACCGCCACAGCTTCGAGCAGCACGTATCAATGTTGCCGGAGGTGACAGAGTGCTTTTCCGTGTCGGGTGACCGTGACTACGTATTGCACGTCGTCGTAAAAGACATGGATAACTACAACGAATTCCTGAATGCTCGCATCCTGCGGCACGAAGCTGTGCGTTCGGCAAGTTCGACGTTTGTGCTGCGGCGCGTTAAGTACTCGACCGCGTTGGCGCTTGACGACGTTTAGCAGACTGCATTCCGTAGCGCATCCTTGCTGACCCTGAGACGTTCAGCGGCCTGCTCGCCGCTCGCCAGCGCCAACGCAACGAGGATTGCATCGAGCAGTGCCAGCTGCGCCAGGCGCGAGCTCATTGGTGTATAGACGCTCGTGTCTTCGACCAGCTCGCAGGGGAACAAAAGGCCTGCTGACCGGGCCAGCACGGATGCCGGGTTCGTGATCGCAATGACCGTCGCTCCGCGTGATTTTGCCAATTCGGCGGCTTTCGCAAATTCATTCCAGCGGCCAGAATGTGACAGCAGTACCATCACGTCCTGCGGCTGGGCGATGGCGGCAAATTGCAGGATCATCGGCGTGTCGCGCAATGTCGTACAGGGAATTCCAAGGCGGAAAAACTTGTGGCAGGCATCGCGTGCGACGTGGCCCGAGGCGCCCAGGCCGGCAAACGCTATCTGCCGCGCCCCAAGCATCGCGTCGACAGCCCGGTCGATCGGCATTGCCGACAAGTTCGCGCGCATGTCAATCAGGGACTGGATTGACGCATCCATAACCTTGATGACAGCGTCGGATGTTGAGTCGTCAGGACCGACATCGCGATGAACGTAGCTGAGCGGATTACTGAGTGCCTCGGTCAGCCTTATACCAAGCTCGCGAAATCCGGCTATTCCGACGCGCCGACAAAAGCGCAGAACCGTCGGTTCGCTGGTGCCACTTGCCCGGGCTACTTCAGCGAGGGTTGCGCCGGTCGCGGTTTTCGGATGCTCAAGAATCCACTCTGCGACGCGCTTTTCCGCGCGGCTCAGGTCGGGGAGGCTGGCCGAAATTTCCGTCAACATGTAGTAAAACTACAATATGATTGCGATAGTTTCTACTAAAACTGCTGGTTTTTTGCCGAAATGTAGTAAACTTTCATAAATTCTGAAGGATAATCATGGCTCAACTCTTACCCGCAGATTCCTTTGATCTGATTATTTTTGGCGGCACCGGCGACCTCGCCATGCGCAAGCTGTTGCCGGCCCTGTATCACCGCGACCGCGACGGCCAGCTCAGTTCGGATAGCCGCATTATCGCGGCCAGTCGTGGTGCGCTGAAACTCGACGTGTACCTGCGTGACGTCAAAAAATCCCTGCAAGAAAACCTGGCAGACGGGGACTTCGATGCGGCTCAATGGAAGAAATTCAGCCAGCGAATTCACTACGTACAGGCAGATGCGCTTGAGCATTCAAACTGGAAGGGCCTGGTCAAACTACTGACCGGACAGAACGGCAGAATCCGGGTTGCGTATCTTGCCACCGCGCCGAAACTGTTCGGCGATATCGCGAAAGGCATGAAGCTGAACAAGCTCATCAACGAGAACAGCCGCATCGTTCTCGAAAAGCCGGTAGGACGTGATCTTGAGTCGGCGAAACAGATCAATGACGCGGTTGGGAAGTGCTACGCCGAGAACCAGATTTACCGCATCGATCACTACCTGGGCAAGGAAACTGTGCAGAACCTTTTGGCGCTGCGTTTCGGCAATTCCCTGTTCGAACCGTTGTGGCGGCGGAGCACCATCGATCATGTGCAGTTTACAGTCGCCGAGGATCTTGGCGTTGCCAACCGGGTTGGGTTCTACGATGGCGTCGGCGCCCTCCGCGACATGGTGCAAAACCACTTGTTGCAACTGGTTTGCCTGTTCGCAATGGAGCCGCCGTCGAGCCTCGATCAAAACGCGGTGCGCGATGAAAAGATCAAGGTGCTGCGGTCACTCAAGGCGATTTCGGTCGAGCAGGCACGGACCAGTACGGTGCGTGGCCAATATGCAGAGGGTTCGATAAACGGTACGTCGGTGCCCGGCTATCTCGATGAACTGTCAGGCAAGCAAAGCACCACTGAGACCTTTGTCGCGTTGAAGCTGGAGATTGAAAACTGGCGCTGGTCGGGCGTTCCGTTTTACCTGCGAACAGGCAAACGCCTGAAAGCCAAACATTCTGAAATCGTCGTGCAGTTTCAGGATGTACCGCATTCTATTTTCCCGGAGCAGCAGTACAACGTGTCACCCAACTTGCTGCGTATACGCTTGCAACCAGACGAAGGCGTGCAACTGAGCGTCATGGCAAAAGAACCCGGTCCGGGCGGCTTCGATTTGCGGCCCGTTTCACTGGACCTGAGTTTTGCCGAGACGTTCGGGGTTCGGTACCCGGACGCCTATGAACGGCTGCTAATGGAAGTGTTGCGCGGTAATCCTGCTCTGTTCATGCGACGAGACGAAGTCGAAGCAGCCTGGAAATGGATCGATGGCATCATTGACAGCTGGCATGCCTCGAATCAGAAAGTTGATTCCTATAACTCGGGTTCCTGGGGTCCGGCGTCGTCGGCGATGCTGCTCGACCGGGACGGCCGCAGCTGGTACCAGGAGGACTGACATGTTGACCGAGCGCGCATTTGGCTCTCCCGAAGCAGCGTCGGCAGCCGCGGCACGGCATATTGAACGTCGCATCAGGGAAGACCTCGCTACCTCGGAGCGGGTCAGGATTGTCGTTCCCGGTGGTAGCACACCGGCGCAATGTTTCGAGCTGCTGTCGCAAGCTGAACTGGATTGGCCGCGCGTCCAGCTGCTGCTTTCTGACGAACGCTGGGTACCCAATGATCACGCGGACAGCAATGAGAAGTTGCTGCGACAAACGCTGCGAGTCAACAGGGCGGCGGTGGCCGGTATTTTGCCAATCTACCAGGATGACCTGTCCGTCGATGAGCGCTGCGACTCGTTGCAAGGCTTGTTACCCGCCGAAGCTTTTACCTGTGCGCTGCTGGGCATGGGGTCGGACGGGCATTTTGCTTCGCTGTTTCCGGATGCGGACAGTTTGCAAGCGGGTCTCGACCGCGGCTCGGAACGTTTTTACATTCCGGTGCGCACATCGGCCAGCCCGCATCCGCGAGTGAGTATGTCGCTAGCGGCAATCCTTCGCAGCAAGGAACTCATACTGCTGTTTTATGGCGACGAGAAGCGTGCCGTATTTGAGCGTGCAAAGTCTGGTGCTGATGATCTTCCGGTTACCGCTTTGTTGCAACAAACTGACGTCCCGGTAACGCTGTACTGGGCGCCGCAATCCGAAACGAGAGCACAATGATTAATTCAGTAATTGACCAGGTAACCCTTCGCATCCAGGAGCGCAGCAAGGCAAGCCGCAGTGCGTACCTTGCACGTATCGACACAGCCGCCGGTGATGGCCCGTCACGGCATGCGCTGTCCTGTAGCAATCTTGCACATGGGTTTGCAGCCTGTGGCAGTGACGACAAAAATGCGTTGTCCGGAAAAGAAGTTGCGAATATCGCCATTGTGTCCGCCTACAACGACATGTTGAGCGCACACCAGCCATTCGAAACTTACCCGCGGCGCATCAAGGCGGCAGCTGCAAACCACGGCGCGGTTGCGCAATTTGCAGGCGGCGTTCCCGCAATGTGCGACGGTGTGACTCAGGGGCAGGACGGTATGGACCTGTCCTTGTTCAGTCGTGACGTCATCGCGTTGTCGACGGCTGTCGCGTTGTCACACAATATGTTCGACGGTGCCTTGTGTCTCGGTATCTGTGACAAGATTGTTCCCGGCCTCCTCATCGGGGCATTGTCTTTCGGCCATCTTCCGATCGTGTTCGTGCCTGCCGGTCCGATGGTGTCGGGCTTGGGGAACAAGGAAAAAGCGCGTATCCGCGAAGAGTTTGCCAAGGGCAATATTGGTCGCGATGAGCTGCTGGCGGCCGAGTCTGCCGCCTATCATGCGCCAGGCACCTGTACATTTTACGGCACTGCCAATACTAACCAGATGCTGATGGAGTTCATGGGACTGCAGTTGCCGGGCGGGTCTTTCATCAATCCCGGTACAGACTTGCGTGATCATTTAACGGATGAATCGGTCGCTACTGTGTTACGACGGACGGCCCTGGGTAACGACTATATGCCTCTGGCACATATCGTCGATGAGAAGGCGATTGTGAACGGTATCGCCGGACTCCTTGCGACCGGCGGCTCGACCAACCACACAATTCACCTGGTAGCGATCGCCGCGGCGGCCGGCATCCAGATCGACTGGCAGGATTTTTCAGATCTCTCTGCCGTCGTGCCGTTGTTGGCGCGCGTTTACCCGAATGGTTCCGCTGACGTCAATCACTTTCATGCGGCGGGCGGCCTGGGTTTTATCATGTCTGAAATGCTGCAGAACGGTTTGATGCACGACGACGTCCATACCATTCTTGGCAGCGGCCTGAAAGGGTTTTGCAAGGAACCGCACATCGAAACTGGCAAGTTGCAATTTCGCGATACCCCCGCGAAATCGCTCGACACGGAGATTGTGCGCCCGGTAAGCGAGCCGTTTAACAGCGAAGGCGGATTGCAACTGGTGTCCGGAAACCTCGGTCGCGCAATCGTAAAAGTCTCTGCGGTCGAGTCGCAATACCATTCGATCCAGGCGCCGGCGAAGGTGTTTCAATCACAACAGGCATTCGTCGATGCATTTAACAATCTCGAGTTGGAGCAAGACTTTGTGGCGGTCTTGTCCTGCCAGGGGCCACGAGCCAATGGGATGCCCGAGTTGCATAAACTTACGCCGTACCTTGGCGTCTTGCAGAACCGCGGGTTCAAGGTGGCACTGGTTAC
>TARA_R110002096_G_scaffold120835_3_pt1 | contig 17779 bp, 16 predicted proteins | sample TARA_R110002096 | Tara Oceans TARA_R110002096 (sample SAMEA4397295) | marine metagenome | biome: Polar Biome; feature: [DCM] deep chlorophyll maximum layer (ENVO:01000326); material: water (ENVO:00002006), including particulate matter (ENVO:01000060) such as... | depth 35 m | reverse complement strand
AGCCACCAGCAACCGCGTCCGCTCCCTCGTGTTTCAGTACTAAGGCCCCGCCCCAACCATCAAAAGAATGCGCAACGCAAACCCCAAACTCGCGTGCCGGTGCCTCGGCGCTACCGTCTTGGCGCTCCTCGTCTCGTGCGGGAGTTCCGGCCCCGCCCCCGAAGCGATCCAGGGCCCCAACAGCCTCGGTTTCCCCAAAGCTGCCGTTCACCGCGATGTGAGCGTGGAGGCACGCTTCCTGTCCCACCATGCGTCGAACCCCAAACGATCCAACAAATGGGGTTTGGACATCGATCTCTTGAAGGAGGACCACCTCATCCCTATCCACTTCAAGATCACCCGGAAAGGTAATGACAGTATCGACGTCAGCCTGGACACCTTGGATGCCCGGCTCATTCTGCAGGACGGTCGCGTCCTCGAAGCCTTCTCCGTCCACATGGACACCGCAATGGGTCGCGACGACGACTACGACAACGCCCGCGGCCGGGCCTACCGCGGCCGCGAGTTGATCGATGCGACGCCCGCCGAGGGCTACCTCTACTTCAAGCTCACCAACGAGAATTTCAAGCTCCACGGTGACGTGCAGATCGAGGACCGCTCCCAGTCGCAGCCGAAGACCATGAAGATCCAGAACTCCTTGCTCGCGTTCAACATCAAGAAAGAGGGTCGTGCCACCGAGACGATCTACGTCGGAGTCAATTGACCTTCCTCCAATCAGCAGCCATTCCCATGAGAACTCTCGCATCGCTTCTCGCACTCACCAGCCTCCTCGTCGGCTGCGGCAGCACGCCGGACTACGCCGGATACGGAACCACCCTCGACTCGGCCGTGGCCAGCATCGACTCGGGCCAGGACCAGGGCGCTTGCAACACGCTCGAGGCGCTGATCGCCAGCACCAACGCCGAAGCCAAGACCTACGCGCATCAACGTTCGGTCGGCGCGGTGCTGCTGGCTCAACTGCATGAGCGGCAGTCCCTCTCCGACGCTCACTTCATGAAGGACCGGGTCGGGCACCTCGCCGCGTCGGCCTTCTGGTTCGGCCTCGGACAGGAGTGGGCCGCAGCCGCCCAGTCCCGCTGGGCTCTGGGCCACGTCCCCGAGGGGTACGACGCCATCACGACGGAGAAGCGCCTGATGTTCGCGCTCCTGAGCGTCTACGGTCAGCTCGGCCTCGACGCTCCGATCCCGTCCAAGGTGCCCGACTACATCGCCACCCAGCAGGCCTGCGACGCCGAGATGGACGCTCTCGGGATCCCGCTCGTCAGCCGCCCGTGGATCCACTACTCCCTGTTCCGCCACTTCAGCGTGCGTTCGGACAAGGAGCCCGAGGCGTACCGATTCGGCGTTCAAGCGCGTGAATTGACCCGCAAGGACCTGGGTCGATTCCCCAACGATCGCCGGCTCGAAGTCGCCGCGTGGATCCTGTCGGAGCACCGCCAACACACCTGGAAGTGCGGCAGTGATGGATTCACCGAGTTCAACGACAGCATCGCCGAGAGCGACCCGGGCACGCGCGTCATCGACTTCACACCCAGTCGGAAGTAGTTCACCAGGAGCGCCTCGAGGACGAATCGAGGCGCTCCACCCAACCCACACCACCGAGGCCGATCATGAACCAAGTCAAGAAATGGGGCGCGATCCTCGCGGCGGTCCTGCTGGTGGTCGTGATCTTCCAGAACACCGCTGAGGTGAAGACGGAGATCCTGTTCGTGGACATCACCATGCCGCGCGCCGTGCTGTTGTTCACGATGGCCGTTCTGGGATTCGTCGCCGGCATGCTGTTCCAGCGCAGTCGTGCCAAGAAGGCCGAGTGACGGGGGAGCACGGGGCCCCGCGTCCCGTGTCGGCTAGGCCTACTGGGCCTCTTTCCTCGTCGTCTTCTTCTTCTTGGCTGCGGGCTTGAGGGCCCCATCCCCCGGGGCCTCGGACGTCTTGGCGTCGACACCCTTGCTCCCTGCCTTCTTCTTGGTGAGCGCCGACGGATCGAAGCCGCAGGGCTCCTCGGCCCCGTGGGCCACGTGCACGACGGCATCGCCCTGGTAGATGACCGGGTTCCGCGCCGCCCCGATGATCAGGCCGGCCACGTTCGACTTGACGACGAATTCGTCGTCTCCGAGCGGATTCGCGATGCGTGCGACGACCTGGCCCTTGCGGACCTCGTCGCCCAGACGGACGGCCATCCGCAATAACCCGCTGCGACCGGATCGCAGCCAGGTGCTCTTGCGCGCGTACCAACAGCGTTTGGTGTCCGGAATCTTCAGTCGAATCATCTCCAGCTCGGCGAGGACACGTCGCACGCCTTTCACGCCCATCACGATCACATCCTCTTCGAAGCGGCGCGCCTCACCACCCTCGAAGAGAAGCGCCTTGATGCCCAAGCTGGTGGCGGCTTCCCGCAGCGAACCGTCCCGAACGCGCGAATGCAGGATCGCCGGCGCGCCGAACGCGATGGCCAAGCGCTGCACGTCGGGATCATCCATGTCGGCGCGCACCTGCGGCAGGTTCGTGCGATCGCCCGATCCGGTGTGCAGATCGATGCCGTACGAGCACTTCTCGACGATCTCGTCCATGAAGAGCTTCGCCAGGCGCGCCGCGAGGGAGCCCTTGGTCGAACCGGGGAACGAGCGGTTCAGGTCGCGGCCGTCCGGCAGGTACCGGGACTGCGTCAGGAATCCGTGCACGTTCACGATGGGCACGACCAGGAGCGTGCCTCGCAAACGCTTGGGGTCCACGCTGTCGAGGACGCGCCGAACGATCTCGACACCGTTCAGCTCGTCGCCGTGAATCGCGGCGCTGATCCAGACCGTGGGCCCGGGTTTCGAGCCCCGAACGATCCGCACCGGCAGGTTGAGGCGGGTGTGGTTCGGCAAGCGCCCGACGTCCAGTTCGACGTCGACGATGGTGCCGAGCGGGACGGCGACGCCGCCGATGACGAGGTCAGGAGCCGACACGGTCCTTGGTCCTCCCCGGCCGCGCGTTGTTCTCGATGAACTCGATGATCTTGCCAGCGACATCGAGGCCGGTGGCCGTTTCGATGCCTTCGAGTCCGGGCGAGGAGTTGACCTCCATCACGACGGGACCGCTGTTGGAGCGCAACAGGTCGACACCGCAGACGTTCAGGCCCATGGCCTTGGCCGCGCCGACGGCGGTGGCGCGCTCCTCGGGCGTCAGCTTGACCTTCTCGGCCGTACCGCCCCGATGCAGGTTGCTGCGGAACTCGCCCGGTGCCGCGTTGCGCTGCATCGCAGCGACGACCTTGCCTCCGACGATGAAGGCGCGCACGTCCGAGCCGCCGGCCTCCTTGACGAATTGCTGGACGAGGAAGTTGGCGTCCAGGCCGCGGAAGGCCTCGATCACCGATTCGGCGGCCTTCTTCGTCTCACACAGCACGACGCCGATGCCCTGCGTCCCCTCGGTCAACTTGACGACCAGGGGAGCGCCGCCCACCATTTCGATGAGCCCGTCCGTGTCCTTCGTGGAGTTCGCGAAGCCCGTGATCGGCAACCCGATGCCGCGGCGCGACAGGATCTGCAGCGAACGCAACTTGTCCCGCGAACGGGTGATCGCCTGGGATTCGTTCAGCGAATAGACCTTCGCCATTTCGAACTGCCTCACGGCGGCCGTTCCGTAGAACGTCTGCGAAGCCCCGATGCGCGGAATGACCGCGTCGACCTCGGCCAACGACTTGCCTTGATAGATCACGTCCGGCTTGCTGCTCGTGATGCTCATGTAGCAACGCAAGTAGTCGACAGCGCGCGCCTCGTGGCCACGCTCCTTCGCCGCTTCGAGGAGGCGGCGCGAGGAGTACAGCTTCGGGTTGCGGGAGAGGAGGAGGATCTGCATGTCGAGGTCTTGGGTTTCGAGTCGATTTCGAAGCTGTGCCTTACCTCGCATGCGCCGAATTGCGGGGTGGAATCAGTCACATATTTTGGAATGTGGCGACGCTCCTCGAGGGCCAGCGGAGCACGTTGCCGTTCGGGGGGTCGGTCGAGATGCGTGCGAACCGGCGGGAACGCCTGCGCGACTGCGCTCCCGAGGACGCCTCGAGGCGCTCCTGAAGGTCGCGCGTCGCCGAAGCCCAGACGTCGAATTCAGGTGACTCCTCGAAGGCGCTGCGCAACGCGGACGACCGCGCTCCGGGCGGCCGGCAACGTCCTTGGGATCGAAGCAGGATCGTGGCTCGCCTCGAGCCCCTGGACCCGACCCCCGGCCTCATCGGTGTCGATGGCCCCGGTTCCCCATGGGCCCAGAACGTCCTCGATGTGCGGATTCCTTCCCGCCTGGAAGGGTTCACCGCACTTCCCGGTACATCCCACCCGTCGCTTGGGTGAGTTGTTCGAGCAACCGTCCAGGGGCGTTGAAGCTGACGGCGTGGACGACGACCTCGGACAGTTCGGTCGCGTCGCGCACGTGCTCGATGATCTCGAGCGGATCGTCCGTGGTGCCGCCGGAGGGCAGGCCGTCGGACAGGACCACGATCGTGTCGACGTCCGGGTCCCGGAGCGCCAGCATGATCGCGTTGTAGATCGCCGTCCCGCCGCCGGCGTCCTTGCGCGCCACCCAGCGCTTGGCGTCCCTGCGCACGCGGGCGTCCATCTCGACCAAGTCCTTCTTGAACGAGTCCTGGTCGCTCGCGAAGAAGATCATGTTGAAGCGCGCGCCGTCCGGGATGTAGTCCAGGCTGCGCGTCAACTCCGCCTTCACGGCATCCAGTCGCGTGGTGATCGACGTCTCCCCGGTCAACGCCGTCATCGAACCGGACGTGTCCAGCACGAAGCACACGCGGTCCGAGATGAGCGGGATGCCATAGAACGCGCCCTGGGTCTCCGAGGCCTGGCGGCGGGCCAGGCGGTCCTCGCGAGCGGCCTCGGCCTCCGCCAGCGAGGGCAGCGGGTTGGCGTGCCCCTCGGCGTCCCACCACTGCCTCCAGCGGGCCGGGTTCTTGCCCAGATCGAGGCCCGTCAACAACTGCAACGCATCCGCGGCGTGGAGGGTGAGGCGCTGACTGTCGCGCTCAAGCAGGTTGATCAGCGCGGGGATCGAGTCGCGCCGGCGCCAGGCCAGATTGGCTTCGATGGCGGCCCTGCGCACGCCGGGATGAGGGTCCACGAGACTGGCCGCCACGATGTCGAACGCGACCGATCCGGGCAGGCTCGTCATGACCTCGAGAGCCGCCAGCCGTACGGCCCAGTCCTTGTCGTCGATGCCTTTGTGGAGCATCTCCAGGCGTTCCCGCGGTTCGGCCGTCAGTCGCAGGTTCTCCTGGAACACCGCATGTCGGACGCGCGGATCGTCGTCCTTCTCGAGCCGACGGAGCGCGCGCCGATGCTTCGTGGCCCCCAACCGACCGAGCGCCACGACGCAGGCCCGCCGAACGCTGCCGACGCGTGCCTTCAGGCCATCGATGAGGTACGGCTCCACTTCGGGCGACCGCGAGCCCCCCAAGGCCTCGGCCACCATCACGCGCAACACGCGCGGACGGTTCTGCTGCAGGAGGGCCTTGCCCATCTCCTTGCGCTCCTCGTCGCCGCGGAAGGACGACAACGTGCGGACCCCCAACTCGTGGGGCCCGGACAGCGGCGGGCGGTAGTGCGTCAACAAGAGGCGCAAGGCCTCCATGTCGCCCTGGATCCGCAAAGCGGGGACCAGTCCGCCGATGGCGATCGACTGCGTGTGCGTGTCCCGGGCTTCGGCCAACAACTGGCGCAGTGCCGGACTCGCGGCGGCACCCATCGCGACCAAGGCGGTGGCGCGGAATCGTGCCAGGTCCGGCATCGTCTCCGGACGGACGCTCGCCCGCAGGACCTCGATCGCGTCCGCTTCGAGAGGACCCCCTTTGAAGTGTCGGAAAGCCTGCGCGCAGGACTCCTGCAGCTCGGGCGCCAGGACCCGGCCCAGCTGGCTCGTCAGGAGCTTGAGGGCTTGCTCGTTCTGGCGCTGCCCCAGAACCTCGTACCACACGGGTTCGGCGTCCTCACCCTTGGTCAGGATGCGGTTGGCCAGCTGATCGGTGGTCCACGTGGCCGGGTCGTCGCTCGCTTGGAACGTGGAGGCTTCGATGGGAAGCGCGTTCGTCAGCGTCGTACCCGATCCGATCCAACCCACCAGCATCAGCAGGCAAAGGCCCGTTCGGGGACCCCGCAAGGGTCTCCGCAGGGCCGAGGTCGATGTCGGACGGAACGAGCGCACGCAGGAAGTACCCGTCGGAGCGGGGCGGTTTCGGGGGAGGCGCGTGGCTACAGGAGGTTGTCGGCCAGATGCTCGAGCGTTCGCGACAGGACGCGCGCCAGAGCGGGATTCATGCCCTCGAGCGGATGCTGAGCGCCGAACGTGTGGTCCGCGTCCTCCATCGCGAGCAGGTGGGAATCGGGCAGCGCCGCGTGGATGCGCTCCGCCGAGGCGAACGGGACCGACTCGTCGGCGGTGCCGTGGACGACCAGGCTGGGGCAACCGACCCGGGCTGCGGCCTCCACGATGTCGAAACGCGCGGCGTTCTGGTCGATCTCGGCCAGCGCCGCGCCACCCAAGCGCATGGTCTGACCGGTGCGCGCGTTCTCGATGTCGAGGTACCCGTCCTGGCGCCACTGCTCGACGACCGACTCGGGGAACTGAATGCAGCGATCGATCGCGGCCCACAGGACCAACGCCTGACACGGGTGATCGGCGGCGTGCAGGATGCTCACGCCGCCTCCCCGACTGTGACCGAGCAACCCACAGCGCCCGCGATCGAGCGCGCCGAGGCCACCGCTGTTCGCCAGGGTCCGCACACGTTCGATGTCCTCGAGCTGGCGGCCGTAGGTGTCCTTCTCGAACGAAGCGAGGTCCGAGAAGTCCACGCCGTCCTCCCCCACGCCGCACCCCGAGGCGTTGAAGCGCACGCAGACCATGCCGGACTCGGCGAGACCGCGCGAAAGCAGCGGGAAGAAGCCCCAATCCTTAAATCCCTTGAATCCATGCAGGGCGATCACCCAGGGCAACGATTCCGCATCCCGATCGACCGGCCGTTCGACCACGCCTCGAATCACGCGAGTGGACTCGTGCTCGTCCACGATCTCGAAAGGCTCCAGGGTCGTTGTCATGACCTCCAGACTAGAGGTTCGGTCTAGATCGAGCCATTCCGCAGTGCGCCGCGTTCGACGCGTCCCGGCGTGGCCGCAACCCACGAACAGCGTCCAGCCACGCGTGGAACCCGCCGCCTCGATCCCCTCCGAACGCGGCGCATCGCGGAAGGGCCCGTTTTCAGCCGGACCTCCAGCCTGGATCCCCTATGGGGAGGTGCCGTGAGTGGGCGCAACTCGTGGGTTGGCGGTGCTTTCCGGTCGCGCACCCCGCAGTGGAGTCCTCTGGCCCCGTCGAGTTCGGACGGGAGCGCAAAGCACCGGCAACGCGCGGAAGGTCGCCTTTGGCGACCGCTCGAGTGTGCTTGCGGTGCATGCTCGTGGACGATCCAGGCCAGCCTGGATCGTCCACGAAGAGCCAACGGACTCGCATCCACGGCATCGCGGCGTGAGGGAACCAGACCTGCGCAGCGACCGCGCATGCGTCGAGTCGACCAGCCGTCCCAACCGTTCCGGACAGCCTGGTTCGAGGAATGCGCCCGCCCGGAAGTGCCGATGTCGCGGTCGATTCGCCCCGGTCTCAGCAGTGCTCGCCGGAGGTCCCGCGCATCGGGATCCGCCCGCGGTCGCCGATCGAATGCCCCAGGAACGGAAGGAACCGCACCAGGTCCCCGGCGGCGCTCCGACGTCCTGCGGCGAGGTCGATCAACCCATCCCCTGCTCCGGCCGCGAGCAGGTCGCCGCTGCCGTTCCAGGGAATCGGCGTCACGCCACCGTCACCGAGGACACCGGGGAGGAACAGGTGCCGCTTGCCGCGATGCTCGTGGTCGCAGGTCAACGGCAACGACAACCAGGTCGGCCGCCAACCGCCGAGGAAACGTCCGATCAGGGGCAGGCCGAACAGGTGCGCGGTCGCGAGCACGCTGACGGGATTGCCCGGGAGACCCAGGAAGATCGTTCCATCCGGGTGTCTGGCGACGAAGACCGGCTTGCCCGGTTGGATCGCCACCTTGTGGAACACCGGCTCGAAACCCAGGTCGAGCGCGGCACCGGGGACCAGATCGTGGGTGCCCATCGACACGCCCCCGACCGTGATCACGACGTTCGCCTTGGCGGCGGCACGGCCCAAGGTCCCGCGCAGCGCATCCGCATCATCGACCGCATGGTGCCGTTCCGCGGGGCAGCCGAGCGCGGCCGCGAACGCCTGCAACAGGGGTCCGTTCGAGTCGTGGATCCCGGCCGGACCGGCTCCGCCCACCTCGTCCCCCGTGGTCACGATTCCGAGGCTAGGGGGCGAATAGACCTGGATCTCGGCCGATCCGGCCATGGCGGCCGTGGCCACGGTGGCGGGTGAGAGGCGGGTCCCGGCGACCAGAACTTGGTCACCCGCCCGGGCATCCTCACCGCGCCGCGCGATGTTCTTGGCGGGTACGAGGGCGCTGGTGTCGGTGACCCGAACCCGGTCGCCGTCGGCCTCGGTCTTCTCGACCGGAACGACGGTCGTCCCCGCCGGACAGGGCGCGCCGGTCATGATGCGTACCGCTTGCCCCGGAGCGAGTTCGCCTGCGTGGGCTTGACCGGCGAGGACGGTCGACACGATGTCGAACACATCGCGGGCGCCGTCCAGAACGATCGCGAAGCCATCCATGGTCGCTCGATCGAAACTCGGCTGGTCGCGGTCCATCGCGACGGGTTCGGCGAGAACTCGCCCCAACGCCAGGTGGGCCCCAAGGGTCTCGGTCCGACTCTCGATCGGCAAGGCGTCGAGGGCTGCGAGGGCTTCGGCGTAGGTCAGCATGGTTTGCATTCTACGCGGCGATTCGAGCCAGGAATCGAGCGTTTCCAGCCGATTCGAACGGCGCCGACGATGCGGCGCAAACCCTCAGAACAACCCCTGTTGCCCCGCGGAGCGCGTGATGTTGGCGAGGTGCGGAAAGGCCTCGATCAGCTGCGACGGAGCCGGCTGGGGTTGCTGACCGGACAACAGATACTTGAACTCCAGGGCGTTGGCGATCGCCTGCCCTTCGAAGTGGTTGTTCGTGACGACCCAGGTCGTATCGCTCTCGGCATCGATCGAGAGCGCCTTGCGGGCGAGATCGCCCACCTGCTCCGGCGGATACAGGTAGTTGTACCGGTCGTCGCGCCCGGCCCCCTTGCGGAACCACTCGCGCGCGTTTCGACCATGCAACCGCAGGTACCCGATGGGCCCGGTCGGAGGGTGGCTCGCGGGCGGATGGTCCCAGGCGTCGGGCAGATCGATGTGAGCCAGGGACATGTGCAACCCACGCAGCGTCGCCAGCGCCGGAGGCTCGAACCAGCTGCGATGCCGGACTTCGAGAATCAGGTCGAAATCGGCGAACAGGCTGCGAATCCGGCCCAATCGGCGCACCTCGACCGGCCCGTGCTGGAAGGTCACCGGGAACTGAACCAGCAGCCCATCGAGCTTCTCCCGGCGAACCAGGGGCTCGATCCCGCGCCGATAGGCCTCGGCCTCCAACTCGAATCGACCTTCGTCCTCGGGCCCGTGCGTGAACCCCTGATAGAGCTTGGCCGTGAACCGAAAGGCGGGCTTGTGCTCGACGAGCTGTGCCCATTTGGCCACGGACTCCGCGCGCGGGATCGCATAGAAGGTGCTGTTGACCTCCATCCCATCCACGAAGTCGGCCAGGAAGCGCAGGGGGTGGAAGCTGCGCGGCCTGCGTTCGGGGTACACCGGCCCTTCCCAATCGGGGTACGACCAGCCGGCGGGAGCGACGCGAATCATGCGTTCGACCCCATCACCAATCGGTCCCCACACCCAGCTCGGCCGCGGCCCTCGTTTCGCAAGCGATCAGAGCGTCGCGCGCGGCCAACGTGAAGGCCCGCAGCCCAGCGTCGTCGGTCCCTAGCGGCACCCGAATCTCGTCCCCCACCCACGCCTGGATTTTCGCGAATGGACGCGGAATCACGAAGTTGTCCCAGGAATTGGCGTGGAGTGCTCCGCGCACGGCCACCCCGATCGGGACGATCGGAAAGCCCGTTTCGCGCGCCAGGAACGCGACGCCTTCGGTGATCGAATGCAGCGGCCCCCGAGGACCGTCCGGCGTGATCGCGATCGTTCGACCCGCGCGCATGCTGCGCAGCATCTCGCGTACGGCTCGACTGCCGCCGCGACTGCGCGACCCTTCGATCACGCCGTACCCCAGCCCTTGCATCAACTCCATCACGAGCTGACCGTCTCCCGACGGTGAGACCAACACGTCGGCAGGGACCTTGCGAAACGCGCGCAACGTCACCAGCGCGCGACCGTGCCAGAAGATCCCGAGACAACCCTGGTCGCGGAACGCATGGACACGGTCCGGCGTCGTGCCCGCAAGCTGAATGCGCCACGTGCAGGCGTAGGCCCGAAACAACCACGATCCGAGGTAGCGCACCAGCGGAAAGAGCACGGCCCGCCGCGCCCGGCGCATGCGTCGCAACCAGGGTCGGTTGCGAGCCGCGCGGTCGGCGCGCCGGTAGACGAACGGCCCGTCGCCGGGGCGTTCGAAGTCACGGATCGCCGGGGAGGACTCCGTAGGGTCCTCGTTGTGAAGGGGAGCGGACATGCCGTCCCCCCATTCTCCGGTTCGAGGGGGGATGCGGGGGGTCTGGCCCCGATTTCGGGTCAGTCGCCGTCGACCTCGACGGGGACGGCCTCAGCTTCGACCGTCGTCGAGACTCCCAGGAACAGGAAGACGAGAGCACTGGGCAGCATGAGGCCCTCGGGTCCGAACGACGACTCGGCGTGGTGCAAGGTCCCTTGGTCGGTCGTGCGTTTCCAACGGAAGGAAGGGTTCCAGAACCCCGCGAACAGATCCGAGTCGGGCAACGCGTCGAAGTCGATCGGCACCGCGTCACCGAGGTTGCCCCCGATCAGGGGCAGGATCGACTTGCGCACACCGTCGTAGGTCTGCCCCAGGATCCCCATCCAGTCCGCGTAGGCGACTTCGGTCGAACCCTCGGGCAACGCGAGGCCGTGGAGGCCTTGATGCGGCGCCTTGGGTTCGGAGTCGCTCATGGCCGCCCGCACGGCACGGCGAGCGTGTTGGGAGTTCAGCGTGATGATCACGCGGTCGTCGAGGGCCACGATCGAAGGCGAGAGGACAGCGGCTGGGTTGAACCCGAACCCGCTCGAGCCGCCGCCGTCGGTCAGAAAGCGCAGGGTGTAGATCGGCTGCTTGCGGTACGCACGCTCGGAGAGCTCGAAGGTTCCCTGGCCCGCTTTCCCGAGGACGGCCATGAGGTTCTCGAGCCCGGCACGGAAGGTCGCCGCGTCGTGGAGCGGAATCGAGCCGAGCAACGGAGGGGCCGAGAGGACCGAGATCGAGGACCCCATGCTCCAGGTGATCGAATCGCCGAGGGGCGCGATCAGGTCGCGATCCGGCCGGAAGCCGTATTCGGCCTCGATCTGCCCCATGCCCTCGGGGTGGCCGTCCGTCAGAGTGTCTACGATCCAAGCCTGGGCGGCATCGGCGTCGAAGTGGGCGACCCAGGCGAGGGCAGCATCGGCAGGAACCGTGTCGAGCGCACCTTCGGGCAAGGGCGCCGAAGCGAAGATTCGAGAGAAGGGGTTGGTCGGAACGGCATGCATCCCGTCGGTCACGAACCGGCCGTCCGCAAGCTGGATGCGCCAGTCGCCGCCGCGCAGGATCATGGTCAGGAGCGGTCCCGCCATGCCCTCGACGAGGTCGGCGATCGGCAGCACGACCGGGCCGATCTCGGACGTCAGCACCTGAAGAAGTGCGTCGTCGAGACCGTTGTGAAATTCCATCGCCGTCACGCCGCTCGCGGGTCCGAAGTGGCCCCGGCCGGCCGCGAGAGGGTCGGGACTGGCCAGTCCTTCGGCGCGCGCGACGAAGCCCTCGACCGTGTTGTTCCCGCCCAGGAGCACGATGCGATTGCCGGTCCGGAAGAGGCGCAGCGAGGCTTCGAACGCGTCGTTGCTCGCGCCCCGCATCAACGATTCGAGTCCGATCCCGCCAGGCTCGGCCGCATCGTCGACCGGTACGAGGAATCCGTCCTCCCCCCCCATCAGCAGCCACATCGACTCGAGAGCGTCCGCGGCGAGGTCCGGGGTGCTGTAGTCGAGCATCACCTGGAGCCCCATCGATTCGACCGACTCGTCGCCGCTCATCAACTCGAGCGTCATGATCAGCTCCATCGGCGGCTGATCGGGCATCGCGATCGAGATCGAGCCGGCCTCCAAGCCCGACATGAGCGCGAAGATGTCTGCGAGCTCGTCGTCCTGGGCAGCCAACGCGTCCATCCAGGACATCAACGGCAAGCGACCATCCGGAAGCTCCTGGCCCAGAACCTTCTCGAGGGCCGCGTGGAATTCCGGGTTGGCGAGCGCACGACCATAGGCGCTCTGTTCGTAGCCAGCGACGAGACCAGGAATGTCCGGGATCTCGAGGAACAAGGTCGGAGTCGACGGATGCAGCGAGCTGTGGCCGTGGGCGGACCGTTCGGAAACCACAGTTGTGATCTGCTGGTCCTGGTTGGGAGCGGTGGCCGGGGCCAGCGGTGTGCCCAACGAAGGACAAAGGACGGTCAGGGCGGTGGAGAAGAGGCTCAGCATGGTCGGGAGAGGGGCTCCGGGGTTGGAGCGAGAGGATACGCGGCCTGGGTTCGATGTTCTGGGCCGAATGAACAGACTCCTTGCGGGTCATGAATCGGACGCAACCCCGCGAAGCGCGCCCGCCTGGTCCCGCGTCTTGGAAGTGGATCCCTGGGGGCTCGCGCCCCCCAGGCCCCGGATTCGCGGCTAGAATGCCGCGCCGCATGCCGATGGAAGGTCCATCGGTGTTGCATCGACCCTCACCGCGATCCCGGACGGCCCCTGCGCCCCCGGACGCAACGCGCTCCAACTCGCCGCGATCCTCGCTTCGCGGCCCCTCTCACGAGGACCCCTCCCACGGGGACCCTGTCATGGCTCAGCACAAGGCACCTGTCCAGGTATCGATCGTCACGGAAGAGAAGTCCAAGTTCGCCCAGACGGTCGAGCGGCTGGCGATCCCCTTCTTCCTGCTCTTCGCCGTCGCCGCCGTCGTCATCCTTTGGCGCTCGAACTCCGCCCAGAAGGAAGTCGCCAACGTGGGTTCGGACTGGGCCGACATCTTGGAGGCTCGCAACCAGATGGATGGCGATTTGGCCGCCAAAGCGGTCCTCGCGGCGAAGGACTCCAAGATCCAGCCCTACATGCTGGTGAGTCAGGCCGTGATCGCGCGCGCCAACTACGACGACGAAACCCTGGGCCAGGCGGTCGCTGCCCTCGCGGCAAGCGATCACCCGATCCTCGCCAAGATGGAGTTTCCCATCGGCAAGGAGGGTGCGGAGATGACCCTGGCGGCCAAGATGACCGAGCGCCTTGCGGACGAGAAGGCTTGGAGCGAAGCCAACTCCGTCCTCACGAACGAGGCGCCGCCCGCCGGCTCCCCCGAGGTCGTCTTCGAGACCACCGCAGGCACGATTCGCGTCGCGCTCTATCAGGACAAGGCCCCCAACCACACCGCGAACCTGCTGAAGCTCGTCCGGGACCAGTTCTACGACGGCCTGTGCTTCAGCCGCGTGATCAAGAACCAGAGCCTCTGGACGATCCAAACCGGCGACCCCAAGGCGAAGAAGCCCGAAGATGGCGCCGGCTGGGACACCACGGAATGGAGCCGTGACAACGGTCCCGAGGAAACGATCGCCAAGGAAGCGACCGGCCTCGTCCACGACGAAGGCTACCTGTCCATGGACCTGAAGCCCGGCGGCCAGGAGAGCTCCGGCAGCCAATTCATGATCACCCTGTCGCCCGGCTACCAGTTCGACCAGGGCCAAGTCGTCTTCGGCAAAGTCATGGAAGGCATGGACATCGCGCGCAGGATCGGAGAAGGCGAGGTGCGCTCCGATGACGAGGGCACGCAGATTCAGTTCGCACCCGTGGATCCGATCGTGATCACGTCCGCGAAAGTCGTCGAGTGAGCCTCTGATTCACGCGGGTCCGGCTCCGCACCCCACCTCCGAACAGGTGGGTGGGATGCCGGGTTTCCCAGTCAGCGCCGTCACCTCAGCGCCCGCCGTCCGAGCCGGATATCCCGGCTCGGACGGTTTGCATTTCCGAGGACCTTGGGTGGAATTACGTGTGCGTGTTCGCCTTCCCTGGGGCACCCTCACCAAGGCATGACGGGCTTCATGTAGGCGCTGCGGAATCGCCCGAGATTGGCCCCGAGGGGATGTTCCCGGGGCGTTTCGCCCTCCACACGCACTCCGTCTCCTTCCTTGGATGGACATCGAATTGGCCTAGGTTGGACCCTGGTTGATCCATATGCGAACGCTGGTTTCTTCGTGGAATACAGCGATTGCAACTACATGAACCAGCTGAGGATTCGGACTCGGTCTGCGCCGTTCCCCTCGGACGTCGACCCCAAGTGCTCGCCCGGCGGTCGCCGCTGTCCGCCACGACGGCCCGAGTCTGCAAGGTCGGAGCCAGGCCTGACCGCTGCGGCAAGGGGACCTCTGGAGTGGCGTGCCCAATAGGGTGCGACTTGGAAAGTGACCTCGATTCCCTCGCGTAGACTTCCCGTCGGGACGCCCCCTCGATGGATCCGTCATCCTCACGGCCCGGAGCGCTCGTCTCCAGCTCGAAGCGCGGTCGAGATGGACCCTGCCGTTCGATCCGACGGGAAGCCCACGGTGGAAACGCCTCATGAGGGGTCGAAATCGCCGCCGCGCCCCGAGTGGAACGATTGGTCTTGCTCTCCGCTGGATGCGTAGGCGCGCCTGCGAGTGGCTGCCACTTTCCACAATTGGGTTGCGGGCCTGAAACCCTGGCTGGAATGGGACGGGTCGAACGCCTGCGGACGCTTCGAACCAGGGATCGTTCCTCCGCTTCGGTCCAATGTCGACGATTCTGACCCTTTGGGGGCCATCAAGGTGACTCCCTCGAGAATCGGGCCAAGCGGACCCGTTCCGCAACGCCCTCAACGAGCAAGGCCGTTCCACGTGGCGGAACGGCCTTGTCCACAGGCTCTCCAGGGTCGAGCGAGCTCGAATCGGAGGTGGTTGGGATCAGATTTCGTCGCGCGGTGCCAGTCGGTCCACGACACGTTCCAGAGAGTCGCGGTCCGAGTAGTCCAGGGTGACCTGGCCCTTGTAGCCGCCGCGGTCCTGAATCTTGACTCGAACGCCCAGGGCACGGCGAATTCGGTCCTCGAGTTCCTTGGCCCAGGGCACCTGCGACTTGGGTGCGGTGCTGGTCGCGGGTGCCTTGCCGGTCGATGCTGTGGGGATCGGCGCCGCGGGCATGCCACCGCGTGCGAGGCGTTCGATCTGGCGGACCGAAAGATCCTCGCGCACGACTCGCTCCAGGGCCTCGAGGATGGCCTTTTGACCCTCGAACGCGAGCAGTGCACGCGCGTGCCCCATGGTGACCAGGCCTTCCAGGAGGGCCTCCTGGGCTTCCATGGGAAGCTCGAGGAGCCTCAAATGGTTGGCGACGGTCGAGCGCTTGAGGCCGACCCGCTCCGCAACGTCCTCCTGGGTGAGTTTCAGCTTCTCGACCATGTCCCGGAATGCACGGGCCTTCTCGATGGGATCGAGATCCGCCCGGTGAACGTTCTCGACCAGCGCCAGCTCGAGGAGCAACTCGTCCGTGACGTCCTCGCGCACGACGACCGGCATCTCGGAGAGACCCACCAATCGTGCAGCCCTCCAACGACGTTCGCCCGAGACGATCTCGAAGGCGCCGTCGACAGGACGAACGCAGATCGGCTGCAGAATGCCGTGCTTCTGGATGCTGCCCTTCAATTGCTCGAGGGCTTCCGTGTCGAAGATCTTCCGGGGCTGATTCGGGTTCGGCCGAATTCGGGTGATCGGCAAGGCGTGGACCGCCTCTTCCTTCGGGTCGTCGATCCCTCCCGGGATGAGGGAGCCGAGGCCCCGTCCTAGTGCGCTCATGATGTTGTCTTCCTGCGAAGGGAGTGGAATGCCGATCTGGGTGGTGGCGGTGTCATTGTTCCACGTGGAACACCTCGCACGGTAGGGGCCCAGGCTTGCGAGTCAAGTGCCCTGTTCCACGTGGAACACTCCTCAAACTCCTTCCCTAGGACCATCAGGAGCGATAGAAGGGACTCTTGGCCACCACTCAGATTCTACGCTGGGCATTTCGAAGCGTCCTTCGGCACCCCGCACCTTGGCTCCTCTGCGCGCTGCTCGTGGCCGCTTGGCCTGCGCTGGCCACATTGACGAACCTGAGCCTCACGACCAACCGCGGATCCCTGCCAGGAATGCTGCAGCAGTTGGTGAGCCTGGGGCTGCTTGCAGGAGTTCTTTGGGGTCAGGCCTTGGCGACCCGAACGGATTGGCTCCTGGCGCGCGCCGTTGGATTGCGTCGTCTCTGGGCCGAAGCTCTGTTGATGGCAACGCCGGCCCTGGTCTTCGGACTCGCACCGGTGGCTTCGGTGATCGCGGCTGGAGGTCTACCCAAGTCCGCTGTCACCGAGCTCGCTGCAACCACGTTCGGAAGCCTGTTGCACCTGGTCGCGCTGGCTTTGGTGATCGGGCATGGGAGCGCTGGTTCGTTCACTCGGTCCCTGCGTCGGTCGTGGTGGACCCTGCCCGTACTCGTCTGGGTCATTCCCACCTGGCTCTCCGGCACCCATGAGGCCGGGGCCCACCTGGCCGGCTGGCTGGATGTTCGTCCCTCCATCGCTCCTTTTCCATTACGACCGTTCGGCGCCACGGAGATCGCGGCTTCCCTTCCCACTGTTGCATGGGCTCTCGTAGCCATACTGCTCGCTACAGCACCCTTCTCCCACCATGCGTTACGCCGTTCTAGGTGATGTTCACTCCAACATCAGCGCCCTTGAAGCTGTCCTGAAGGACGCTCGGGCGGTGGGTGTGGACCGGTTCCTCTGCGTGGGCGACGTCGTGGGATACGGCGCTGCCCCCTCTCAAGCCATCGAGATGCTGCGAGAGATCGATTGCGGCGTGGTCAAGGGCAACCACGACGCGGCCGTAACGGGGGAGCTCAATCCCGTCTGCTTCAACCCGATGGCGCGCGAAGCTGTCGCTTGGACCCGGAGCCAGGTTTCCGAAGAGGACCTCGACTGGCTCAAGGCCCTGCCGATGGTGTTCCACGTGGAACACGCCACCGTCGCGCACGGCACGTTCGACAAGCCGGAGCACTACAAGTACGTCATGGCCACCGAGGACGCGGATCCATCCCTGGACACGCAGCCCCTGCCCGTCTGCTTCGTAGGCCATACCCACGTTCCCGTTTCCATCCTCCGACTCCGAGAGGACCCGGACCGAACGAGCTACACCCTGTCGACCCTGGTGGACCTCGGTGAAGCAGAGAAGGCTCTCTGCAATGTCGGGTCAGTGGGACAACCCCGCGACGAGATCCCGGCAGCCGCCTGGGGCCTCTTCGACGCCACGACCCAGCACCTCGAGATTCGCCGTGTCGACTACGACATCCAGCGTGAGGCGGATCGAATCCGCGAAGCCGGCCTACCGCAGTTTCTTGCGGACCGGCTGTTCCTCGGCGTCTAGGTCGGCTTTCAAGGACTCGGCCGGATGCCCCCTGGGGTGTGGGTCGGCTGAAGCCCCCCTTGGTCGTGGGCCATTGCCGGAACCTGGCGGGGTGGCGTGGGGGCGAGTGCTGGCGGTCGATGTTCCACGTGGAACATCCGGCCTCGAGGTTTGTTCCACGAACTCCG
>TARA_R110002096_G_scaffold24760_32_pt1 | contig 17784 bp, 19 predicted proteins | sample TARA_R110002096 | Tara Oceans TARA_R110002096 (sample SAMEA4397295) | marine metagenome | biome: Polar Biome; feature: [DCM] deep chlorophyll maximum layer (ENVO:01000326); material: water (ENVO:00002006), including particulate matter (ENVO:01000060) such as... | depth 35 m | reverse complement strand
GCCTGGGCGGAGGTGTATTTCCCGAAAGTTGGCTGGCGCGGCTTTGATCCCACGAGCGGGAAACCCTGCGGTCATCGGCACATTGTGACGGGAACCAGCCATCATCCCCGCGGCGTCATGCCCATCAGCGGGAAGTTTGTCGGGCCGGCCAATGCCTACGTTGGGCTTACCGTCGGCGTCGAGTTTTCCGTGCCGGAAGCGGAGCCTTCCAAGACAGGGCAATCGCAGAGCCAATAAAGAATGTCATGGCTGCAAAGATTGATCATTCACTGGGATTCATCGGTCTGGGGGTCATGGGGATGCCGATGGCGAAACATCTTCACGCGACCGGGGCGAGTCTGGTGGTGCAGAATCGAAGTGCCGCGAAAACGGAGCGGTTTCTGGCGAAATGCGAGGGTGCGAAAGGTGCGGATTCCGCGGCTGAGGTGGCGCGACAGGTTCCGGGCGGTGTGATCATCACGATGTTGACGAATACCCCGGCGGTCGATGCCGTGATGCTGGGGGAGGGCGGGCTCGCGGAGGCGATTGAGCCGGGAACGCTGGTGATTGACATGAGCACAACGGGGCTGGCGAAAACGCGCGAAGTCGCCGGGAGGCTGCGGGAGAAGGGCTGCGGCTACGTCGACGCGCCGGTCTCCGGTGGTGAGGTGGGTGCGAAAGAGGCGACGCTTTCGATCATGGCGGGAGGTGAGCCGGAAGATTTTGCGCGGGCAACGCCGATCCTGGAGGTGATGGGACGCCAGATCACGCACTTGGGGCCCGTCGGCTCGGGGCAGATTTGCAAGCTGGCCAATCAGACGATTGTCGGGATTACCGTCGCCGCCGTGGCGGAAGCGTTGATCCTGGCGGAGAAGGCGGGAGTTGATCCCGGCAAGGTGCGCGATGCGATTCGCGGTGGGTTCGCCGAAAGCCGGATTCTGGCGGAGCACGGCGAGCGAATGGTGACGGGGAGTTTTGAGCCCGGGGGAAAGGCGGCCTATCAGTTGAAGGATGTTCGCGAGGCGCGCGAGGTCGCCAAAGAAGCGGGAATCGAGCTACCGATGCTCTTCCGCAACGTGGAGCTGTGGGAGGAGATGGTGGAGCAATGGGGCGGGGAAGCGGTCGACCACAGCGGCATTTTCCGCATGTATCAGGAGACGCTCTAACGTGACGATGAAGGATCTTCGAAGCATTCTACGAAGACGACTCCCCAAAGCTGAGACCGAGCAACTCGCGGAAGAGATGGGCGATGATCCAGCGCGATTTGACGAGGCTTGGCAACTCGTCGTCGCCGGGGACGCGGTTCTTTCGCCGAGAGCGGCCTGGCTCATTGATCATTTGATGGTCGGGCATCCCGCACTGCTGGAGCCTTACCTTGAAGCCGCGATTTCGGAGTTGGCTCGTCCCTCGCATCACAACGGAGTTCATCGCATTTTGGCGAAGGTGTTGAGCACGCGGAATATTCCGGAACCGTTTCAGGGGGAGCTGTTTGGCGTTTGCCGGGATCATTTGCTGAACCCGGATTCAGCGGTCGCGATCAAGGTCCATTGCATGGAAATCGCCACGAAGATTGTGCTGCCTTACCCCGAATTGAAGGAGGAGCTGGTCACCATCATCGAGATGCAGATGTCCGGCGGATCCGCCGCGATCCGTTCGCGAGGGAGGAAGCTGCTGCGGAAGTTGGGTTGTTACTAGGAGGGCTCAGCAGGGGCTGAAAACCGGTGTCTCGGCCTTTCAGGCCTCATCATCATCGATTTCTACCCCGGCCCGCCGGGCGTTTCGCCCTCTGGCCGGGGCTGACATGTTTCAGCCTTTCAGGCTGGGATCGTGCGGACCAATGACTATCCTCTGCCTGGTCATCAATTACGGCGGTTGAAGCTCTGATTCCGAGCGCCTATTTCTCCCAATAACGACGCCAATCTTCCGGCATGTTGTCCTGCTCGACCCCACTCTCGATGCGGCCTTCGAACTCCGGAACAAACGTCGTGCTGGTGCCGTAAACCATGATCAGATCTTCGGAACTGGCGACGCGGAGCGCATGGGCGACCCCGGACGGAATCACCACGCCAACGTTGTTTGCGCCCGGCATCTGGTCGCCCTCGATGAAGAAACGCATCTTGCGACGCGGCATGCCGTCGCGCTCGTCAATCAGGAACATCTCGCAGATTCCGCGAATGAAGAACATCGCGTCCCATTGCTCCTTGTCATAGGGGCGGGCCGAATAATCGTCCGGATTCTCCACAAACAACTTCTGGAACCATGCCGCCGGTTCTTCGCCTTCGGGAATGTGCGGCGGATGGATGTGAAACCCCTTGGCCGTGTTCGCAAACATGAGCGCGGTGGCCCATTGCTGCGGCCACATCCCGATTTCGTTGAGCCGACCATCGGTTTTGCGGGAGAACTCCGCGAAATAACCCCGGTGACGCTGCTGAAACACGCGTCGCGAGAAAATCTCGACGCCAGGAATCCAGACATCGCCAAGTTCAGAGTTGTCGAGCAGCTGCGAAGCATCGACTCCGGAAGTGCCGAGCGCGGTCGCCACATCTTTTTTCGCATAGCTGCGGGACTCGAGCGATTTGCGAGCATCGTCGCTCAGCGCACGCCACAACGTTTCATCGGCTTTGGTAGTTTCGGCCATTTGTCAGGAGGAATAGAGGAGAAGACGCCGAGAATCAAGCGATAGGATTCCGAGACCAGGATAATGTCTGCCAGGAGCCAGCGGGAGCCTAATTACTGTCCCGCACTTTCAGCGCTTGTTTGGTGGGCATTGTTACCCGGACCCGTCGTTCGCTTCGGCTCACTTTGGCCCGGGCTGGCATATTTCGGCCTTGCAGGCCCATTTTTTCGATGAGGAATGAATTTGGTGACGATGAGATCAAGAGCTTCAGGAAGGTGCGAACCCATGACTCGCCTCGCTGAAACCGGCCAAGACATGGTAGCCCTGTCGCGCACATTCAGCGCTTGTTTGGTGGGCATTGTTACCCGGGCCGTCGTTCGCTTCGGTTCACTTTGGCCCGGGCTGGCATATTTCGGCCTTACAGGCCTACTTTTTCGATGAGGAATGCATTTGGTGACGATGAGGTCAAGAGCTTCAGGAAGGTGCGAACCTATGATTCGGCTCGCTGAAATAGGCCTGAAAGGCCAAGACATGGTAGCCCAGGGGATGCGAGCCTTGGGCGAGCAATGCCCTGGGTCAGGATGACCGCAATAGCGAGCGCTGAAAGTGCGAGACAGATTCGCGTGCTAGCTCACGAGAAAGCCGACTCGATCAATCGATCGATTACTTTGTCGACGCTCATCCCTTCCGCCTCGGCGCGATAGTTGACCAAAATGCGATGCCGCAGGACCGGCTTGGCCAGCGCGCGAATGTCCTCCACGGTGACGTGAGCCCGTCCCTCCAACAGGGCGCGGGTCTTTCCGCCGAGCACGAGGAACTGAGCCGCACGGGTTCCGGCGCCCCACTCCACCCAATCGTTCACGAAATCGCTCGTGTTCTCCTGATGCGGACGTGAAGCTGCGGCGAGCCGGACAGCGGCCCTGGCAACATCCTCGGAAATGGGCACGCGCCTAACCACATCGTGAAACGCGATTACGTCCGCGCCGGTAAAGAGCTGCTTCGGCCCTTCCTTGGCGATTCCCGTCGTCTGCGTCACCACGGCGACCTCCTCGTCTTCGCTCAAATAATCAATCACCACGTTGAACATGAACCGGTCCAACTGCGCCTCGGGAAGCGGGTAGGTTCCCTCCATCTCGATCGGGTTTTGGGTCGCCAGCACGAAAAACGGCTCCTCCAGCTTCATGCTTTCGCCCGCGATCGTCACCTGGTGCTCCTGCATTGCTTCGAGCAAGGCGGCCTGCGTTTTGGGTGGCGTCCGGTTGATCTCATCCGCCAGAATCATGTTCGCAAAAATCGGTCCGCGCTGAAAGATCATCTCGCGATGACCCGCGGCGGTTTCCTCGATGATCTCCGTGCCGGTAATGTCCGCCGGCATCAAATCCGGCGTAAACTGGATCCGCTGAAACGAGAGATCGAACACGTCCGCCAGCGTCTTCACCAGCAGCGTCTTCGCCAGCCCCGGCGCGCCGGTGATGAGACAGTGCCCACCCGCCAGCAGCGAAATCAGCAATTCATCGATCACCTTTTTCTGGCCCACGATCACCTTGGCCAGCTCCGCCTCAATCTGCCCTCGCGCCTGATGCAGGCGTTTCACGGTTTCCTTCTCCGCCTCGTAAGCGGGATCATGTTCGCGGGTCAGGTTCGGTTCTTCCATCGCAACTCATGTTTCACGATGGAAGCGGGCATTGTCGAACACGAAATTCACCTTGCGCAACCAATGGATGCAATCCTGTCCCTCAACAAGCTGTCGCCAAATTCGGACACTCGCACCTGAGAATTGAAATCACCGAGACGCCTCTTGAAACCTGCGGAACGCCATTTTCAACCTTCAAACCGCGATTCGGGCTTTCTGAATGAGAAATAAAGCCCACCCTAACATCTTGAAATCGGGGTTTTTGGAGGAGCAAAGTAGCAGAAGATGTCAAATCTTCTGACCGGTTAGCTTGTGAACCGCCGGGAAAGCTTTTAGATTATCGACAATCTAGAATGCGCCTCAAGTCCATCCAAATTCAAAATTTTCGTTGTTTCGACGATCTAACTGTTGAGTTCGAAAAAGACTTGTCGGTGGTCGTGGCAGTAAACGGGGGAGGGAAAACCGCGTTGTTGGATGCGATTGCTGCTGCGTTTTTACCGGTCTCCGACAATTTGGGAAATGACACTCAGCGAGGAGTTATTTCCCTTACAAAGGATATACGATTTCCTGAAGAGAAAGAGAAACTGAATTTGGCATTGGAAATGGTCGGCGGGATGAATTGGGTGTTACCTTACCAACTCATCAAAGAACGAGAAAGTGACGATCTACCAATCCGCTTAGAAATGGAAATCGACTATCAAATGTTCGACATGAGGAGTCGATTGTACGAGAACCCAGATTCCAAAGAGGTTATTCCAGTGCTGGCTTACTACCGATCGTCGAGAAACTTCACCAAGGATCCTCAAGCTACAGATAAGAATCAGGAATTTCTGAGATTAGATGTTTGGAATACCGCACTCGACGCCGCAGCAAATTATCAAGATGTTATAGACTGGTGTAACGCAAAGGAGATCGAAGAACTCCGAAAATTCAAGGTTGAAAGAAAAATTGCGCCCTCGGTTGCCTTGGAGTGTGTTCGCCAAGCTGTCACTTCCATTTTGGAGCCAGCACAGTCGTTCTATTTTACAGCAACTACGCCATCAGTTCCTGCCCTCCAGTGGTTAGACAATGGAGGGCCTCCCAATGAGCGGTTGGTTAGCCAGCTCAGTGATGGCTATCGAAATATTCTTGCCCTCGTTATGGACTTTGCGCGTCGCCTTGCCCAGGCGAATCCACAGCTTCCCAATCCCTTGGAGTCTGAGGCAATCATGCTGGTGGATGAGGTCGATCTGCATCTCCACCCAAAGTGGCAACAGACCATAATTGCCGATCTCCAGCGCACCTTTCCAAATACTCAGTTCATTGTGACCACGCACAGCCCTCAAGTGCTAACCACTGTGGAGAGTCGTTGTATTCGCATCCTGGAAGATGGGAAAGTGCGCCATGCTCCTCCGGCCAGTCAGGGCGCGGAGAGTGTTCGCATGTTGGAGCGAATCATGAAGGTAGATAGCAGACCGCCAGGTATCGGAAAAACCGAGCAAATCACGGAACTGATGCAGCTCATTTCAGATAACCAGTTGGACGAAGCTCAAAAGCTCTTGGCAATGTTGCAGGAGTGGAGTCAAGGCGAGGAACCCGCCTTGGATGATGCGGAAATGGCGATCGAGAATCGCCGTTGGGAAGAGGCGTTGCCCAAAGAATGAAGCGCGTTCCCAAGTCCGCCGAAGAGCCGTCAGGACTGGCTGATTTTCGATCCGCCAACCCCGAAGGGACGTGGAAGCAGTTTCAGGACGAGGCCCAATCCGCCTATGACGAAGTTGTTGCTATTTTAAACGTCGATCAAGGCGGACTCTGCGCCTATTGCGAAATCAACGTCAAAAAGCCAGGAGACCAATGCGTTGAGCATTTTCATCCCAAGGCGGATTCCTCCTCTGTATCCAACTGGCATTTGGATTGGGATAACCTCTGGCTTTGTTGCCGCGGAGGTAGGGCATATCCCAGCCCGCAAGCTATTGCCCAAGGCCGTGTCAGAGAACCGTTTACTGAGAATTACAGCTGTGACGCGGAGAAAGGAGGCGAGGTCCTGGACGAACGCATCTTGAATCCCAGCGAAATTCCCGCGTTTCCGCGAATTTTTAAATACCGAATCAACGACGGTGAGATGCAGGTCGATAAAGATGCCTGTGAGGCGGCTGAAATTGATTCGTGCAGAGCTCAGGCAACCATTGACTTGTTGGGGCTAAATTGTGCCAGGTTGAAGGACGCTCGAGCTGTAGTGATTCGCGCGATTGACAAGGTAAAAAAAACGGCGCGGACCCATAGAAACTCTGGTGACATACGAGCCCAAACTTATCAGTATCTGACGAAACGGTTCTTGACCAAGAGCGAAGCGGGGCTCTGGCCAAAATTTTTTACCGTCGCCCGTTGGAGTCTGGGAGCACAGGCTGAGAGGCACCTGGAGGATTGCGGATTTGATGGGTAGTTTCTGTTTCTACGACGGGTATTGAGGTGCCGCGCCGCGGAAGATGCTAAATCTTCGGGCGGTTAGTCCGTGCGTGCATCGATCGATCGGAATTTTGGTAAGTCCGCTCCGAAGATCGGAGAGGCACCCGATTGCCTGACAAAACAAGGTTGGCTCACGGTACTCGTCCACTCCCCTCGAATGAAATCCTTATCAATTCCTTCACGATTCAACGCGGACGTAAACGTTATGTCCGATTACTCCGCACAATCAACGGCTCAATCGCCTCCCAAACCGTTTCCGCGATGATTTTCTGCCCAGCCTCATTGGGATGAATGTAGTCGGGTTGATTCAGATTTGGATCGCCGGCGACGCCTTCGAGCAAAAACGGGATCAGCGGAAGCTCGTTTTTCTCCGCGATCGCCGGAAACACCGTCTTGAAGCGCGAAACGTAGTCCTTGCCCATATTGTCGGGCATCTGCATCCCGGCAATCACGATTTCCGTTTCGGGATTTGCCGCCCTCGCCGCATCGATGATCGCCTGGAGGTTTTTCTCCGATTCCGCGGGATCAATGCCTCGCAAACCGTCATTTCCGCCCAGCGCGATGATCAGCAGATCGACCGGTTTCTTCAGCAGCCACGGGGCGCGCCGCAGTCCGCCCGCCGTGGTGTCGCCGCTCACGCCCGCGTTCAAGACCCGCCATTTCTCGAGGCCGCCCGCGTCCAGCTTCTCCTGAATCAACGCGGGATACGCCGCCCCGGGATCGAGGCCGTAACCTTTCGTGAGACTGTCACCCAAAATCAGCATTCGCTTCTCTTCCGCCGAGGCAGCGAGCGGCAAAAGACTGAGAAGCAGGAGAAGAATCGTGGTTTTTCGGCAATTCATGTAACGAAATGAGGCAGATCGGGGTCAGATTCGTATCAAAACAACCATGAACGCCGAACTTGGCAACATCCTTGAGACGAACGGTCTGACGAAGACTTTCAAAAAGCCGGATTCCTTCGACCTCACCGTCCTCGAGGGAATCGACTTTGCGGTCCCGAAAAACTCCACCTGCGCCATCGTCGGTCCTTCGGGGAGCGGCAAAACGACGTTGCTCGGCCTTTGTGCCGGGTTGGACGAACCGACCTCCGGCGACGTCCTCCTCGATGGGAAAAGTCTCGCAACGCTCAACGAAGATCAGCGCGCGGCGTTGCGAAACGAGGAGGTCGGCTTCGTCTTCCAGAATTTTCAGCTCATCCCGACCCTCACCTCCCTCGAAAACGTTCTCGTCCCTCTCGAACTCACGGGCCAGGGCGCGAATGAGGATCAGGCCCGCCAACTTCTCGAACGCGTCGGTCTTGGCGAGCGGCTCTCGCATTATCCCGTTCAACTCTCCGGCGGCGAACAGCAGCGCGTCGCCCTTGCCCGCGCCTTCGTCAATCGCCCCCGCATTCTCTTCGCCGACGAGCCGACCGGAAACCTCGATGACGAAACCAGCGAGCACATCGTCGAGATGCTCTTCCAACTCAATGAGGAAGCCGGCACCGCGCTCGTCATTGTGACCCACGACGCCGTTCTTGCCGAGAAGGCCGAGCAGGTCATTCGGATGCGCGGTGGAAAAATCGCGGAACGCCGGGAATACGCGGCCAAATCCGCATGAAGCTGCTTCGCGAACTCATCTCCGGTTGGACGTGGAAAATGGCGTGGCGCGATAGTCGCCGCGACCGCAAACGTCTCTTCCTCTTTTCGCTCTCGATCGTCTTCGGCATCGCCGCGCTCGTTTCGATCGGTTCCCTGCGCGACAACCTGCAAGCTGCGATCGATGTCCAGGCCAAGGAACTCCTCGGCGCGGATTTGATGCTCTCCTCGCGGCGCGTCTATTCGGAGGAAGTCATCGCCCATCTCGACCAGATCCCGGGTCAACGCATCGACGAAACCAGTTTCATGACGATGCTGCGTTTTGTCGATGCCAACGACGGAGTTCGTCTCGTTCAGATCCGTTCGATCGACGAAGGGTTCCCGTTTTACGGCAGGGTCATCACCGAGCCCGCCTCCGCCTGGCAGGGATCCATCGATGGCGAAGGCGTCGTTCTCGAGCAAAGCCTGATGGACCAGTTTGGCGCGAAGGTCGGCGACGCCGTCGCGATTGGCGATCTGGAAACCACGATCCTCGGATACCTCGTCAAGTCGCCGCCACGTCCCAGTGCGTTTTCCGCCTTCGCGCCCCAGGTCTATCTCGCGCCTTCCCAGCTTGCTGCGACCCAATTGCTCGGGAGTCGCAGCATGGCGCGTTACCGCACCTACTTTCAAATGGATGCGGATGTGGATGTCGACGAGGAGATCCTCACCAAGGAGCGGAAGGAGTTTTTCGCCGAAGCCGGGATGCAGTACGAATCGGTCGCAAAGCGGAAGAAGAACCTCGGCCGGGCGCTCGACAATCTTTACAGCTTTCTCAGCTTGATTGGGTTCATGGCGCTCATGCTCGGCGGCATCGGCGTCGCCAGCGCGATCCACGTTCACGTGCAGGGTCGTGTCGCCACGGTTGCCACGCTCCGCTGCATCGGCTGCACCACGGATCAGGCCTTCGCGATCTTTCTCATCCAGGGAATCCTCCTGGGAATCTTTGGCAGCCTCGTGGGGACCGGTCTTGGTGTCGCCGTTCAGCAGCTTATTCCCAATCTCCTCTCCGGCATGTTGCCCTTCGAGTTCGACACGCCGACCTCCGGGCGCGCCATCCTCATGAGTGTCTCGATTGGCTTACTTCTCTGCGTCAGTTTTGCCCTGCTTCCCCTCATTCGGGTTCGTCGGGTTTCGCCCCTCGCTGCCTTGCGAGCCGGTGTCCAAACCAGCTCACCGACGTTTCGCGATCCTCTCTTCTGGGGCGTGTTTGGAATCCTCCTCGCCGCGCTCCTGCTCGCCGGTTGGTCGCTCAGCCCACAGGAGCGCCCCTGGCTTGGCGCCGCCTTCGTCGTCGGCCTCTGCTTGGTGCTCGGCATCCTCGCTCTCATCGCCAAAGGGATCAGCCGGGCGGCGCATCGCCTGCGCGGCCGGTTGCGCTACACTTTGCGGCAGGGCATCGCCAACCTCCATCGCCCGCGCAACCAAACCCTGCCGTTTCTGATCTCGATTGGTCTGGGCGTCTTCCTCATTGTGACGATGATCTCGACGGAGCAGATGCTCTCCTCCCAGTTCGAGACGAATGGCGCCGAAGACGAGTCCAACCTCTTCCTCATCGACGTTCAGCCCGATCAACGTGCCGGGGTGGAAGGCATCCTGAAATCGCTGGACATGAAGGTCGTGGAAACCGCGCCGATGATCCCGATGCGGCTCACCCATATCAAAGGCAAGTCCATCTCCGAGATCCAGAAAGACGAGGACACCATGGTGCCGGGGTGGATCGTGCGACGCGACTTTCGCTCGACGTTCCGTCCTGAGATCGCCGAATCGGAAACGATGATCGAAGGGGATTGGGTTGCCCGCGTGGACGACTTTGATTTCGATTCCGCCGCGCCGATCTCCCTCGACGAAGGCATGGCCAAAGACCTCAAGGTCGGCATTGGCGACGAGCTGGAGATGGACGTGCAGGGTCTGCCTCTCAAGCTCAAAGTCGCGAACCTGCGCAAAGTCGATTGGGAACGCATGGGGCTCAACTTCTTCATCGTTTTCCCCATGGGCGTGCTCGACGACGCTCCCGGCTTTCACATCCTCACGAGCCGCGCCGAGACTTCGCAGCTCTCCGGCGATCTCCAACGCGAAATGGCGATCCAGTATCCCAATATCACCGTTTTCGACATGACCCTCATCCTCCAAACCGTCGAATCGATCGTCGATCGCATCGGTTACGTCATCCGCTTCATGTCGCTCTTCACGGTTGGCGCCGGGGTCGTCATTCTCGTGGGAACGATCCTCAGTGGCAAACGCGACCGCATCGAAGAGAGCGTTCTGCTGCGCACGTTAGGCGCCTCCAAAGCGCAGATCCGCACCATTCTCCTCACCGAATACTTCACTCTCGGCCTTTTCGCCGCGTTGACCGGCGGCATCCTCGCCCTCGTCGCCACCTGGGCGCTCGCCATCTTCGTTTTCGAGGTCGACTTCTTCACGCATCTCTGGCCGCTGTTCCTCGCCATTGCCGCCACCGCTTTGCTGAGTTCCAGCTTCGGCATGCTTCTCAGCCGCGGCGTGACTCATCATCCGCCGCTCGCCGTGTTGCGGGGCGAGAAGTAGTGGGAGCCCGGCAATGATTCACGCAACGGCGCGACGACGCAACGATGCGAGAAGGACGAAGCCAGCGCACTCCCAGATCATGCCATCCGCACCGTTTTCACCTTGACGGGAGTGCCTTCACCGGATTGCACTCAGGTTGAACATTCATCGATCAGCTTCCATGAAAACCCTGCTCCTCACCCTCTTCCTTGGCCTTTCGGCAACCTTGGCGAGTGCGTTCGAAAGTCTGCCCGGGAACTGGCTCGCGATCAGTCACCAGACCGTAACCGTGTATGCGTTTCGGAAGGATGGGACGATGTCGGGAACGTATTTTACGCCGAAGTTTGATGTGAGGACGACCTTCTCCGGCAAGTGGACGCTGGAGAAGGAGGCCTTGACGATTGAGTTTCTGGAGTCGAGCGAGCCGATCATGAAGGTGCCGTTGGTGGATCGAAACCGGCTGGAGGTGATCGACAAGGATACGGTGGTGCTTCACACGCTTCCGTCCGGGATCAGCCTGGAGATGAAGCGGATTCAGTTCAAGAAGCCCAAGGAGGTTTACGGAAGGTAAGTGGGGAGGATGGGCGCAATATTCGAGCGTGCGAATCTGATGAATTCCCGTAGACTCTCAAGATGACGGCCGATGAAATCGAAGCCAGCGCATTGGAGTTGCCACCGGAAGAACGAGCCCGGCTGGCAGCCAGTCTTCTTGGATCTCTTCCTGCGGTGTTGGATGAGGAGGACGAGGGAATCACCGAGGCGGTGCGACGATCAAATGAAATGGATGTCGATCCCAGTGTTGAACTCTCTTGGGACGAGGTGAAAGCAGGAATTCGCCGTGGCGAGTGAAAACGGTATTTCATCGGCTCTTCCAAAGGGACATCAAAACCGCTATTCGCTTCTATGATGAAGAAGGCGGCGAGGATCTTGGCGACCGTTTTTTCGCTGACGTGGAACAGGCCGTTGAACGAATCACGAAGAATCCAAAGGGAACGCACTTTGTGAAGGGACGGAAGGATTTGAGAAGAGCGCCGCTACGGACGTTTCCTTATCACATCATTTATGAGGAGAGTGAATTGCGCCTACGGTTTCTGATTCTGAGGCACGACCGTAGGCACCCTTCCCACGGTCTTTACCGCAAATACACTTAGTGTGGTGAAAGATAAATCTATCACCACACTAGAAGGTTCAATCCAACGGCATCCCGCTGGCGCGAAGGAGCGTTTCCTGGACCGCGATGTCGTGAGTGGAGTTCCACGCCAGCTTCTTCTCGCCGCGAATGATTTTGGCGAGGTCGCGGAATTCTTCGTCGTAGCGACCGGTGGCGCGGGGGACTTCGACGGTTTGGATGCCTTTCTTGAAGTCGCCGCGCGGTTGGTCGAGGGCGAGCTGGATTTTTGGTGGTTCGAGCGGATTGATGCGGAAGAAACCGGATTCGCCGACGACTTCGAAGTGGCGACGAGGGAAGCCGAACGGGTCGAGGTGGTTGCAGCGAATCGTGGCGATTGCGCCGGGGTATTGGAGAACCGCCATCTGATTGTCGGCAAACGTGTCTTTGTCGGGATAGCTGCGAAGGTGGAAGGGGGTGACGGATTCCGGTTTGCCGAGAACGTAGACCGCAGCGTCAAGAATATGGCAGGCGAGCTCGAACATGCCGCCACCGGGGTAGGCGGCGAGCTCATTGCGCAGGCTGTCGCTGGCCTTTTTGCCCATGGCGGCGGTGATCTCGGTGATGCGGCCGAGCCAGCCGTCGCGGACCATTTGGAAGAGGAGTTGGAAGGCGGGGTTGTAGCGGAGCATGTAGCCCATTTGAATGGTTAGTCCGAGTTGGTCGGCTTCGGCGTGAAGCTGGCGACAGTCGGCGAGGGTGGTGCCGGCGGGTTTGTCGAGGTGGATGTGTTTGCCGACGCGAATGCAGCGCAGGGCGGTCGGGACGAGTTCGTCGACTTCGGTTTCGACGGCGATGGCGGCAACTCCGTCCGCTCCAAGAAGCTCTTCCTCGGTCATCCAGTTCAAGCCTTGGTAGGATTTGTGATTGGCGACGGCGTTGCGGCGCGCTTCATCCGGCTCGACGATGCCGACCACTTCAAAGAGGTCGCTGAGTTTGCGGATGGAGTCCATTTTGCCGGCGGCGTGCGCGTGTTTGGTGCCGATCTGGCCGATGCGGATTTTGGGCGCATCCGCTGCAGGAAGGACCACGGGAAGAGTGGCTGCGGCCGAGGCGGCGACAAAGGCTCGGCGTGAAAGGTGAGGTAGGGGCATGTTGCTACCCTAGAATTTCGATGCCTTTCGTCAACCGCGCCTTGCGGAGTAACCAAGCGGGTGTCTGTTCCGGGAATGAAGCTCGGAATCGGAATTGATCTTGGCGGGACGAACATCAAGGCGATGGCGTTTGATCTCGAACTGGGGACCGAAATGGCGCGAACGACTGGGCCAACGCGCGATGGTGAGTCGATCGATGGCGAGCCCGCGTTTGCCGTTGGTGTTCGTCAGGTGCTCCGCGAGTTGCACGAAGAAGTGGGTGAGACGGCGAGTGTCGTCGGGCTTTCCGCGCCCGGGCTTTCGGACAAGGCACACACTTGCATTCGGTTTTTGCCGAACCGGCTTGAGGGACTGGAGAATCTGGATTGGGCGGCGTTTCTGGGGCTGCCGCGCGTTGCCGTCCTGAATGATGCGCATTCAGCGTTGATGGGCGAAGTCTGGCAAGGAGCGGCGCGAGGTGTCGACGAGGTCTTTCTGCTGACGCTGGGCACGGGAGTGGGCGGGGCGATTGTTTCCGGCGGACGACTCCTGACGGGGCAGATTGGTCGCGCCGGACACCTCGGTCACATCAGCCTGGATGCGGATGGTGAGCCGACGATTTGCGGAACGCCGGGCGGTTTGGAAGTTTTGGTAGGCGATTGCACGGTGGAGAAGCGCACCAATGGACGCTTTGATTCGACGCGCGCGTTGGTGGAGGCGATGCTGGCGGGTGATGCGGAGGCGCAGGGATATTGGGACGAAACGATGAAGCATCTGGCGGTTGGCATTGCCGGGTTGATCAACGTTCTCGATCCCGAAGTGATCATTCTCGGTGGCGGCATTACGAAAGCGGGTGACGCACTCTTCGCGCCGCTCGAGGACAAACTCGCGAAGATCGAGTGGCGCCCGAATCATCACAAAGTGAAGATCAAGCCCGCAGAACTCGGCGAATGGGCCGGGTGTTATGGCGCGGTGCACTTTGGAAGGATGAAATTTGAAGGATGAAGGATGAATGACAAGCAACCAGTTCAGGATCTTCGGGGGCGAACAAAGCGGTATGCGTTGAAGGTGATTCGGCTTTACTCGAATCTACCGAAGTCGACGGAGGCTCAGGTCTTGGGGCGCCAGTTGTTACGGTCGGGAACTTCGCCCGGTGCCCAATATCGAGAGGCTTGTCGGGCGAAGTCAGATGCGGATTTCATCAGCAAGATGGAAGGTGCCTTGCAGGAACTCGATGAATCGGACTACTGGCTGGATTTGCTGGGTGAGACGAAGCTTGCTCCGCCTGATGAACTCGAACATCTTCGCGATGAAACCAATCAACTCATCGCGATTTTTGTGAGTATGGTTCGGAAAACCAAAGACCGAAAGACTGGCCATCAGTAAATTCATCCTTCATCCTTCCGCTCTCATTCTTACTACCGTGTCTTCCGTCCCCCAGCCTTCATCCTTCCGCCCTTCCGCCGACTATCTCGATAAGTGCGGACAGATTCTGGAAACCGTCAAAGCCCAGGAATCGTCGATCAACACCGCTGCCGATTGGTTCTCGGAAACAATCCTCGCCGGTCAAATGGTTCACGTTTTTGGTTCCGGTCATTCGCGGATCATGGTCGAGGAAATGTGGCCGCGTTATGGATCGTTTCCCGGGTTTAACCCGATTGTTGAACTGTCGCTGACGTTTCACAACCTGGTGGTTGGGGCGAACGGGCAGCGCCAGGCGATGTTTCTGGAGAACGTGTCAGGATTGGCGAATCGGATCTTGCGGAATTTCGATCTTCAGGAGGGCGATTCGGCGTTGGTGATCTCGTCGAGCGGTTGCAACGTCGTGCCGGTCGAGATGGCGGAGGAGTTCCAAAAGCGCGGTGTTCGCGTAGTCGCGCTGATCAGTCGCGCCCATTCCGACGCCAGCACGTCGAAGCATGTGAGTGGGAAGAAGCTGAGCGATTTTGCGGACTTGGTGCTCGATACGGGAGCGCCGGTTGGCGATGCGATGGTGAAGCTGGAAAATCTGGAGACGCCGATTTCTCCCGGATCGACGATTGGAGGGGCGATGCTGGTGAATGCGATTAAAGCCGAGGTCGCGCAACGCCTGGTGGATGCGGGGCAGCCGCCCAAGGTCTTGACGGCGGGGGCGGTGGTTGGAGCGGAGAAGGCGGCTGAAATCTTTGAGGCCGCGTATGATGAGCATGGTCGCCGGATCGCCAAGTACTACCAGAATCTGGGCGCCGAAGTTTGATCCGAATCGACAATTTTTGCGCTTGTCGCAATTTGTCCGAAACTCATTTTCGGTTTGGTGGTTGGATCGCCCATGCACCGAAGCTTAACGACTACTCTTGGAGTTCTCGCTCTCGTTGGCCTGACCTCCGTTCATGCTCAGGGACCTCGACCAGGAGGTCCGCGGCCTACCGACCTTGGGTCAGCAGACTTGGATCTTGGTGAGGCCGGGATTGATTGGTACACCACCTGGGAAACCGCCGAAGCGGAAGCACAACGCTCGAACAAACCGATCATGTTTGTCGCGGCGGCCACGCAATGCAACGGCATTTCGGGAGTGTTCTGACCGGGTTACACCAAAACGCAGAACGGTCTGTTCTCGAACAAAGATTTCATCAACGCCACCCGCAAGTTTGTCGCTGTCCGCATCGATTCCTACGAAAGTGAGACCCACCAGGAATGGGTGCGCCGTTTTCTCAACGGTCGCTTCGAAAACAGCGCATTCTGCATTCTCGATCCCACCGGCCAGGAATGGCTGACGCGCTCTGGACGCGGTCCCGAGCAGGTGTTGGGGCACGATGTGAGCAGTGTGGTCAAGCAAATGGATTCGATCGCCGCAGCCTATCGTCCTCGCGGCGAAAGCGGGGATGATGTGGTCCAGGATTTTCATACCTTTCGTCAGGCGCTCAACGTGGCATCGGCCGATCAGCGGGTCTTGTTGCTCGTCGCGGGAACGGAGGCGGAATTGGCGAAGCAGCGGGGCTCGCTCAAGCCGGTTGCGAATGATGATTCGGTCATTGGTCGCTTCCACATCGATTTGGATTCGACCGGAAAGTGGAAGGAGCCGTTGGGCGAGAAGTCAGCGCCCGACTCCGGATTCTTTCTCATCCATCCCGGCGAATTTGGGTTGGAAGGGGAGGTGATTGAGAAGTTGCCACTTGGAACGGGAAGCGTGGAGCTTCTGGCCGCGTTGGACAATGCCCGGAAAGCGTATGCGTCCGGCACGGAGAAGAAGACCTACAGCACTCATGTCGCGAAAGGGCGCCAGGAAGGCATCTACTTTGAGGGCGCGGTTCCCTACGGTGAGGACCGGGACGGAGATGGAGTGATCGACCATCGCGTTGGTGGCAAAGATCGTCGTGAACCGCCACGCTAACTAGAGCCGCTGAAGTGAACCTGGAGCTGATCAAACGCTCCAGGGATCAGGCGTCCGCGTCATCATCAAACTTCGCCAACGGCCGCACCAGGTTTCCTGGGAGCGGCCGAACGCGTTCGAAGATGTTGCGGGTGATGGGCGCAGCTTTCTGGTAACCCTCGGCAAACATCTCCAGCTTCGCATCCAGGTTATCGATGTAGTGGAGGGCGGCGGCTTCCGGCGTCTTCGGCAAGACCGGCGCGCCAAAGGCATGCTCGCCATGATGGGAACCGATGAGATGGAGAAGATGGAGTCGCACCTGATCGCTCGGCGGTTGGAGCGACGTCCAGGATTCGGCTTCCGGCGTTTCCAAGAGGTCGCGCCAAAGCTTGTTCACTACTTCCATCCCCATCGGGATGTGGCTGAGCAACTCGCCGATCTCGGTGTAGGGCATGGTGAAGTCGTTTTCCGCATAGGCGTTTTCCCAGAGTTTTCCGCAGTCGTGAAAGAGAACCCCGGCGAGAATCAGATCCTCGTTCAACTCGGTGTAGACGGAGCAAACGGCCTTGGCGGAGCGCATCATCTGCGCCATGTGCTCGACCAAGCCTCCGCGCCGTGCGTGATGATAGTTGCGGGCGGCGGCGGTTCGGCGAAAGCGATCCCCGAACTGATCCAGGTAACTCTGGCAAAGTCCCCGCAGCCTGGGATCCTGAATCGCGGCGACCATTTGCTCGATTTCCGCATAGTCGGTCGCCTGTTTGGTTCGCAACTCGGTCGAGCCTTCCAGAAGTGCGGCTTTCTGTTCTTCCGGGAGCGGGCTCAGCGATCCGCCACGAGGTTCGATCCCAAACGGATCATTCCGAACCCATTCGCCACCAAAGCTCACGAACGCTCCGGTCGAGAGACCGGTTGCCTGCTTGAAAAGCTCGGAATCATCCCAAAGGCGAACCTTGAGCGAGTCTTCCGCGTCGGCCAGGTTCAGCTCATAGAAGGGTTTTCCCCCGCGCGATAGTTTCGAAACGAGCGAGCTGACCTGTGCGTGAATTTCAAAGCGCTGGGCAGCTTCGGTTACCCGGCGTCGCAGCTCTCGAATGGAGACGATTTCCATGAGACATGCCTAGCAGTGGGAACCGGTCTCACCAACCACTATTTTGCGCGGACTCACCACCACTTGTTCAAAATGTCGAGAAAGATGACCCCGACCATCATGACGGCGGCGACGCCTTTCAAGAGCACGCCGGCCAGGGTGCCGAGAAGGGTTCCATAGCCCGACTTCGTCGCTGAAGTCAGGTGATGCTTGGTGAACTTCATTTTCCCCTGCATCGCGCCGACCGTTGCCCCGAGCAATTCAAAGGCAATCGCGCCAAACAAGGGGCCC
>TARA_R110002096_G_scaffold348189_1_pt1 | contig 17786 bp, 17 predicted proteins | sample TARA_R110002096 | Tara Oceans TARA_R110002096 (sample SAMEA4397295) | marine metagenome | biome: Polar Biome; feature: [DCM] deep chlorophyll maximum layer (ENVO:01000326); material: water (ENVO:00002006), including particulate matter (ENVO:01000060) such as... | depth 35 m | reverse complement strand
TCTCGGCCGCGAAGATGCTTCGCAATAGTGTGTTTAGGTTAGGCGCGCGTTGGATCGTGACCCGAAAGCGGCGTTTACGTGTAAAAACTTGGACTCGATCTGACACATCCCCATGTCGCCCGCATGAGAGCCGATGTCACCGATAGGTTCAACTCGAAATCCGCTTGAAAGCGCAGAGCGACAATTCCTTACTGCAGCGCAACGGGCAGCAGGCGACCCGAAGGTGACATCGCTAACGACTATACTGCGGAGCAATCTCTTATATATCTCCGACCAACAAACTCGGGTGCGCATGCAACACACGTGCCCACCGCGAAAACGATCGCGATCCATCGCCATTGGAGCTCGATGACACCGAACCCTATGAGCCCGGACGTGAGACCAAGGGCGAGATAAAGTGGGCCGGTTATGTAGCAATGAAATCGCCCGCAGCGTCTCGCATTCATGACGCATGCTGCCCCGGCCCAGGTAAATGCTATTACGAGCAGGTATGGGCGTGCCGCAGCAATAAAGACCGCAGCAATGCCCATCAACATGCGAATGCCCCACAGTAGCCATGACGCACGGCTGAGCACCAAGTCGCTACGCGGATCAATAAGTTCACTCACCGCACAAAGCCGCAGCTTGAAAGGCGTCTGTTGTCCCTTAACTAAGGGGCTGGCTAACACCCGATCGACGTAGGGTGTCCTCATCGACACCGCGTCCAGCGCAGCACTCAGCCAACTGACCGTCGATTGCCACTGCCGGTACCGATGTGACCCCCAACCTTCGCGCTCGTTCGGCGACGATCTGATCCTGCATGTTCATAACGCTAATTTCACACGATGGGCAAGCTATCTGGTTCACCAGATCAATGGTCTCCTGGCAGACCGAGCAGCCAGCACTAAATATCTCTATTTGTCGTTTGGTAGCCATGATGCACTCCTTAATTCGAGTAATTTACGTTGCTACCGAGGTCGAAAGTCGTTTCGATCTGTGCGGCCAAATGTTCCACAGCGAGCCGCCGACAAGAAGTCCGACGCCGAAATACAACATTAATTCGCTCTCGATAATGAATTTCCCAGTCACTACGTTGACCGCGCCCAGGACGCCAAGCCAAAATGGCCCGTAGCCACGCTGCGCCGGCGCACGATAGGCAAGCGCCCACAACGTAATCGCGAGGAAGACAGCGATCGTTGGTAGCAAGTAAGGCGTGTAATCTACAAAGCTTATGCCCACCGAACTCAACAACGCCGTGTATGCGGGCCAACAGAACGGACATGTCAGCTTCGGCAATAACGCAACGCCCACCGAGGGCAACGCGGCAAGGCCTAATCCTCTTGCCGGGCTCGGGGTTGAAGCCTCTCGTAGCATCCTTGCGATCTGTTCCACAGCGGGTACCCCCTCGTAACCAATGGCGGTAGTGTACAGACGGCAAATGTTGCTGCTGGCTTGATGGCCATCTCCACTGACATCTTTACTATCAATCAGGATGGTCGGGGAGCCATATTGGCGCGCATATTCCGGAGTTTCTAGTGCACTCATTTCCCATTCGCACCATGTTGCTGATAATCGTGCGCGGTGAAATGCCTGTATCAGGCGCGTTCGCGCAGCTTCGATATTGGGGCACGTCCGCTCGTAGATCAGCTCAACGTTCATCGCCTACCCAGCCGTCCTTCTCGTCGAGCGCATCCAGGATAGGGCACTCGCTCAACTCCCCTTCCACATCACATTGTTCGACCAAATCGGTCAAAGCCCGACGAATGCGTGTGAGATCGAGCATTTTCTCCTCGACGTCCGCAATTTTATTTAACGCTTTCGCCTTAATGTCTGCGCACGCTGCGCTTGGTTCGTGACGTAGCGTCAGCAGACCATGAATATCCTTCAGCGAAAATCCCAACTCCTTAGCGCGCTGGATAAACCGCACGCGCCGGATTGTTTCTGAGGTGTACAGGCGATAGCCTGACTCAGTACGTCGCGGCTCGGGGATTAGTTCTTGGCCTTCATAGAACCGAATGGTTTCTACGGTCACCCGGGCGTGTTTGGCTACTTGGCCGATCCTAAAATTGGACATCCTCAATCTTCATGGTGAATAGGATAAACCCTGATGCACACTTCAGAGTCAAGGAATTTTTCCGTTCAGGTAACCCGACCAACGGCAAATCAATCTGGACTTATGTCTGCATGTAGGCCGTTTGCCGCCTGTTGCAGTGCCGCATGATCACGACTCCTAAGCGCGTAAAGCGGACCGAGAAGTGCAGCTAGCGGCGCCAAGTATTTGTCCGATTATTTCGAAACCAGGATTCGGGTCTGCCAGATCGAGTCCAAGTTTTTACACATAATGGAACCTTGCCGGAAGAAACCTAACTAATTGACAATTATTCGAGTTTGGCGCGTAATGTGATAAGCATGCTCAAGACAAAACGAAACCTCACCGTCATCGTGTTGGTCGCCGTTGGCATTGCTGCGGGTCCCGTTTCGGCGCAGGCTTTGTTCACGTGCAGCATGATGGATACCGCCCCCTCTGCAACGTGCTGTTGCGACGATCAACTGCGGTGCGACGATTGGGATGGCGACACACCGGGTGCGAATCGCGGTGGGTGTTGCGATATATCAATCGAAATCCAGGCTGATTTCGGTCGGGACCAATCAGCCGCGATCGGACAACCTGTCGAAATCCGATCCAACGTTGATCCACCTCCAGTCGGTCTCGTCGACTTTCTTGACGGCTCGAGTTTCTACTACTGCGATATCCTTCCGGGTTGGGCAGAAAATCCTCGTCCTACCCTAGCAGGCAACCGAACGTACCTCGTCACGCAGCGCCTGCGTATCTAGACCTATTCCTTTCTGACCTCGGTTAGCGGTAATCCGCCGCGTCCGAGTGTGTTGCATTTGTGATTTGTAACCAACCGAAAGGAGAGGGTCGTTGCCTTCCAACAACTTACGATGCGCGAGCTTTAGTGCGGCGCTGGTGCTTGCCAGTGTCGCCTGGGGAGAATCCGCGCCACCCGAACATACCGGACCTGAGTTCGAGCCAACATTAACGGCCGACGGCCTGGCGTCGTGGGTCCTTGAGGCTAACCCTAGCTTGGCATCGATACGGGCTGCGGCTGACTCGGCGGCTTTTCGTATCGACGCAGCTGGCTCCCTGGACGACCCGACGGTGAGTTACAGCGTTGCACCATTGACGGTCGGTGGTGATCGCGGTCTGAATCAAAAAATCGATTTCAACCAAACGATACCCTGGCCCGGCACCTTAGCCGCCCGTGAATCGGCAGCCCGTCACGAAGCAACTGCGGCAGACCGTGATGTCGATGCTTTACGGCTCCAGATTATCGCTCGAGCGAAAGCGGCCTATGCCGAATGGCGCTTCGTTGATGAGGGATTAGCGATTCATCATGCCACGCAAGCGCTGCTGGATGAACTGATTGCTACCGCACAATCGCGCTATGCAGCGGGACAGGCACTCAAACAGGATGTGCTGCAAGCCGAAGTCGAGCGAACTGACCTCGACAACCAGCTGCTTCGTTTGCTCCGCCAACAGGCCACCGTACAAGCGCGCATCAACGCGCTGCTCAATCGAGCGCCTGATGCACTGTTACCGACGGCAGCACCCATACCGCTGCCGTCTACTCCTCCGGCGCTCGAGACTTTGCAAACGCTGGCGTTGGCACAACATCCGGATCTTGCGCGGCTGGATGCCCAAGTCTCTGCGAGCAATAGTCGCGTGACCCTGGCCGAGAAAGCGTTTTACCCAAATTTTCAGGTCGGGGTGGGCTACAACAGCCTTTGGGATAATTCCGACAAGCGACCGGTCTTTGGGGTTTCGATCAACATCCCGCTGGATCGCAGCAAGCGCCGTTCGGAACTGAATCGTGCCCAGGCCGACAAACGTCGCACGGTATTCTCGTTCGTCGAACGACGCGCGGAGTTGCTGGCGGATCTAGCGCAAGCGCACGCTGAAGTGCTTGAAGCGCGAGCCTCCGTAGCGCTCTACCAAGACCAACTCGTGCCGCTGGCTGCCGAGTATCTTGCGGCGGCACTCGCTGACTATCAAAGCGGTAATGGCGCATTTCTTAACGTCGTTACGGCCGAGCAAAGAAAGCTCAGTACCGATCTTGCACTGGCCCGTGCGCGCGCTGATTACGCTCGCCGTCTCGCCGAACTCGAGCGCTGGGTGGGCGGCTCCACCGACACTGCAGGAGCAACACCAACAGGAGCAGAACGATGAAACCCTCAGGAGCTTTTCTGTGGGTCGCGGCTATCGTGACCTTGGCTGCCGTCGGCGGCGGGTCCTGGTTTATGTCGTCCGACTCAGATTCAAAGGCGCCGACCGCGGTTACGCAAAGCGACATGCCCCGTTACGCGGCCGGTGGCCTGGAGATTGGCGTAACCACCGACCCCGGCACGCCGCGCGTTGGGGACAACCGACTCGTTGTCGATGTGCGCGAGCCCAATGGCAAACCGGTGTCGGTTGATATCGACGCCTACGCGGAAATGCCCGCCATGGGCGCGATGCCGGCGATGCGCGCACCCGCCGATCTAAAAGAGATGGCACCGGGACGATATGAAGGTTCCATGGATTTGTCCATGCGCGGTGAGTGGCCGCTGACGATGAGTTTTCAGACGCCTCAGGGTCAGCCGATACGGTTGCAATTTGATCTCGCGACGGATCGCGCCGAGATACCCATCGCCGCAGGGGGCACGCCGATCAACGCAGCCTCCGCGAACGCCATGGGCGCAGCCGACAGTGGCATGCCCCGCTATCGCGCGGGTGATCTGGAAATCGCGATCGACATCGATCCCGGCACCGCCCAAGTGGGTGATAACAGGCTCATGATCGAGCTTCGGGACGCCGCCGGCAACCCGGTCGCGGGCATCGAGGTAGATGCCTTTGCGCAAATGCCCGCCATGGGCGCGATGCCAGCGATGCGCGCACCGGCCGATCTCAAGGAAATGAATCCCGGCCGATACGAGGGTTCGATGAACCTGTCGATGCGCGGAGAATGGCCGTTAACGGTGGAAATCAAGGACCCGCAAGGCGGGGACAAACGCCTGCAATTTGACCTGGCCACGGATCGTGAAGGGCTCACGATCGCGGCGGGCGCAACGCCGGTCGGCGGTGTGGTGCCGTCGGCGGAGGACGCTAATGCGATCACCATCGATAACCGTCGTCGACAGATGATTGGTGTCGAGTTAGGTGAAGCCACGCACCGTGACCTCGTGAAGTCCATCCGCGCCGTCGGCGAAGTGACGTTCGACGAGCGCCTCTTGTCGCAGGTAACACTCAAGTTTGACGGCTACATCGGTGACCTCAAGGCCGACTATGTAGGCACCGAGGTCACAAAGAACCAGGTCCTGTTCACAGTTTACAGCCCGGAGCTTTTAGCGGCACAACACGAGTACCTGGAGACGGTGAAACGTCGAGGCGGTGCCAGTAGCCAGGATGCTTTGTTGCACGCGGCTCGACAGCGGCTTCGATTGTGGGACATGTCACCGGCCGACATTGGAGCGCTCGAGCGTCGCGGCGTGCCCGAGGATTACGTCGCCATCTACGCGCCACGCAGCGGCACAGTTATTGAACGCAATATTGCTGATGGCAGCGCGGCAAAAATGGGCCAGACGCTCCTCACCATTGCCGACCTGTCGCGCGTATGGATTGAAGCGGAAGTGTTTGAAGCCGACCTCGAGTTAGTACGTGTCGGCATGAGCGCTGACGTCTCGCTGCCGTATCTGCCTGGTAGCACCTATCCCGCAACCGTTGAGTATGTCTATCCGTACCTCGAAGACCAAACCCGCACCGGGCGTATTCGCCTGTCATTGGAGAACCCCGACGGCGAATTGAAGCCGGACATGTATGCCCAAGTTGCATTGAAGGCAGACCTCGGCCATCGGCTGAGCGTGCCGGAGGAGGCGATCATCGTTGCCGGCGAAAGTCGGGTGGTTTTCGTCGACCTCGGTGGCGGTCGCCTGAAGCCGGTCAGGATCAAAGCGGGTCGCACCGCACGAGGATTTGTGGAAGTGCTCGAGGGGCTGTCCCTGGGCGACGCCGTGGTGACATCCGGCAACTTCTTGATCGCCGCGGAAACCCGGCTCAAGACGGGGATCGACCAATGGTAAACACTCGCGACAGCGTCGCGAAACACGGGCCGCTCGAAAAGCTGATCAGTTTCTCTGCACGCAACTGGCTGTTGACCCTGATGCTGGTGATCGCCGCGACTGCCTGGGGCTACCGCTCGCTCGTCACCACGCCCCTCGATGCGATTCCGGATCTGTCCGACGTGCAGGTGATCGTATTCACCGATTGGCCTGGGCGCAGTCCCGACCTGGTGGAGGATCAGATTACCTATCCCCTGACCACTACATTGCTCGCGGCCCCGGAGGTGCGGTTCGTGCGTGGGCAGAGTTTCATGGGGTTGTCGTTCGTCTATGTCATTTTTGAGGACGGCACCGACATGTACTGGGCGCGCTCACGCGTGCTCGAATACCTGAACTCCGCGACGCCAAAGCTCCCGGATGATGTGCGGCCCACACTGGGGCCAGATGCCACCGGTGTGGGCTGGGTCTATCAGTACGCTCTGGTGGACAAGAGTGGCAATCAGAGCCTGGCAGATCTGCGCAGTCTGCAGGACTTCAATCTGCGTTATGCCCTGGAGGCCGTCAAGGGGGTTGCCGAAGTGGCCTCGGTGGGTGGCTTTGTCAAGGAATACCAGATCAATGTCGATCCGAACAAGCTCGCTTCGTATGGCATCTCTCTAAACAAAGTCATCATGGCCGTGCGTGCCTCCAACAACGATGTGGGGGGGCGTGTGCTGGAGATTGCCGGGCACGAGCAGTTCATCCGCGGGCGTGGCTACGTCAAGTCCGTCGATGATCTCAAAGAGGTCGTAATCGGCGTCGGCGAGGGCGGCATCCCGATCCGTGTCGCAGATGTGGCGAATGTCAGTCTTGGACCGGCCCTGCAACGCGGGCAGGCGGATCTCGACGGCGAAGGCATTGCCGTCGGCGCTATTGTCGTCATGCGCTACGGCGAGAATGCCCTGGACGTTATCGATCGGATCAAAGACCGGATCGAGGTGTTAAAAACCAGTCTACCCCGCGGGGTAGAGATCGTCCCGGTCTACGACCGATCGAGCCTGATCGAGCGCGCCATCAGCACCCTGCAGAAGACCCTCATTGAGGAGATGCTCATTGTCTCACTCGTCATCGGTCTGTTTCTGCTACACGTGCGCTCGGCATTCGTCGCCATCCTGACGTTGCCGATCGCAATCCTACTGTCGTTTATTCCAATGTCCTATATGGGCCTGACAGCGAACATCATGTCGCTTGGCGGCATTGCCGTTGCGATCGGTGCGATGGTCGACGCCGCCATAGTCATCATCGACAACGCCCACAAGCGGTTACACGGCGAGCAGTTAGAAGGGGAAGCGAGGACCCGCGCCATCGTTGAAGCGATGCAGGAAGTTGGCCCCAGTATCTTCTTCTCGCTATTGATCATCACGGTATCTTTCGTCCCCGTGTTTGCCCTCGAAGGCACGGAAGGGCGGTTGTTCAAACCCTTAGCATTCACGAAGACCTTTTCCATGTTTTTTGGAGCGCTGCTCTCAGTGACTTTGATACCGGCGTTGGCGGTTTTGTTAATCAAAGGACGTATCCGTGGTGACGACAGCCATCTGAATAAGGCACTGAAGTCGACTTACGCCCCGATCGTCAAATTTGCCGTGCGCTGCCGCTGGGCGGTAGTCATTGGCGCAATTCTCGCAATGGTGGCCGCGGTGCCTGCGTATCGAAGCCTCGGCAACGAGTTCATGCCACCGCTCAACGAAGGCAGCATCCTCTACATGCCTACGGCGCTCCCGGGCATTTCCATTGAGGAGGCCACACGCGTGATGCAGACCATGGGCCGCGAACTCAAGAAGTTCCCGGAGGTCGAGCGCGTGTTTGGGAAAGTCGGGCGAAGCACGAGCCCGACGGACCCGGCGCCACTGTCGATGATCGAGACCAATGTCATGTTCAAGCCTCGAAGCGAGTGGCGCGAGGGTACGACGTGGGACAAGCTGATCGGCGAAATGGATGGCGCGATGCGCTTTCCCGGCATGCCCAACATCTGGTGGATGCCGATTCAAACCCGCACTGAAATGCTCGCGACAGGCATACGGTCGGCTCTTGGTATCAAGGTGTTCGGTCCGGAGTTGGCCACCATCGAACGGACCGGCGTCGATATCGAGCGTGCTTTGCTGGAGGACGAGCGCACCGCGCCGTACACGCGTAGTGCCTTTGCCGAGCGCGCGACCGGGGGCTACTTCCTTGACTTCGACATCGACCGCAAAGCCGCTGCTCGCTTCGGTCTAAACGTCAATGACATTCAAATCGTCATCGAAACGGCTATGGGTGGTGTAAAGGTGAGCGAGACCGTCGAAAGGCGGGAGCGTTATGGCATCCTCGTGCGTTACGCGCGCGAATATCGTGACAACGTCGAAGCCCTGGAGCGAGTGTTCGTGACCACCTCAACGGGTGCACAGATTCCAATCACGCAGGTCGCCGATATCCAGTTCCGTACCGGTCCGCCGGCGCTCAGAAACGAAGACGGTCAGCTCGTAAGTTTTGTCTTCGCAGACGTAAACGACGACATTGGCATAGCCGACTATGTCGACTTGGCGCGCGATGTCGTCGCAGATAAGGTCACTATCGCGCCCGGCTATCGCATTGACTGGGCAGGGCAATTCACCTATTTCGAGCGCGCGAAGGCGCGTCTGACGGTCCTGGTGCCGGCAACGATATTCCTTATCTTTTTCATGCTCTACATGCACCGAAACTCGATGACCGAGACGCTGGTGGTGATGACTGCGCTGCCATTCTCGCTCATTGGCAGTATCTGGCTGTTGGCGGCGCTTGATTACAACCTGAGCGTAGCGGTGGCGGTCGGCATGATCGCCGTCGCAGGCCTTGCAGTCGAGTTGGGGCTATTGATGATGCTGTATCTGGACCTCGCATGGCGCAGGCATGCGCGAGACGGTTCGATCAAGTCGCGTAAAGACTTGACGGACGCCATTGTAGAGGGTGCCAGTCAGCGCATTCGCCCCATGTTGATGACTGGATTGGCGACGTTCTTCGGACTGGTACCAATCATGTACAGCACCGGCAGTGGCGCCGACGTGATGAAGCGCATTGCCGCCCCAATGCTCGGCGGCGTGGGCTCGGCGTTGATTCTGGTGCTAATCGTTTTTCCGGCCATTTTCTCGTTTTGGCGCGGCCGAGGCCTGCCGGCATCGGTGCCGCTGTTAAACGATCGGGATGCCCCCGAGACCAACAAGCAAGCGCCCATATGAACGCACGTATCGATGGCGCAGTGCGGCCCCACGGGTGATCGACCCAACGAATTGGAGGTATCCACTATGATTAGAGTTACTGCTCGAATTCGAACGATTCTTACGAGTACGCTGTTCTCGATGGTCGCTGGTGTTGTCCTGAACGCGACACCACTTTTTGCCGCGGCGGCTGATGAGACGCAGGACACGTCACAGGCTGCGCGGGTACCGAGCGAGCGCCATCGGCACGGACCGCCAGGAAACGGATTTTACTACTCGCACCCGAAGATTGAGACAGCTGACCATGGAAAGGGTGCGATTAGTCCCACCGCCGTAGGCCTCCAGGGAATTATCTGTTTGGGAAACGGGACGGAAATAGCACGGATGAACGCGAGAATAATTACCGTAAACGTGAGATTACTGCAGCGTGACTCCAGTCTTTGCAGGATCTCGCATGTGTAACACCGGAGCGCTAAGTAATTGGCAGTATTCCATTATGTCAACGTCTGATTGAAAAAGCCTTCGTTTTTCGCGGAGAAACTCCTTCAATTTGATAATTTGGAGATAATCATGAAAAAGACTCTGCTCGTAATTTTGGTAACCGCTACGCTGCTGCCGTTCTACGGATACGCGCAAATGGAAAAACAACGGGGGAAAGGAAAGGTGGGTGGATGCATGATGAACATGTCTATGATCAGACATCATTACGTTATGCAAAATGGGATCGACAACAAGTACGCCGACAAATCCAATCCGCTATCAGGTACCAGCACCGATATTGAGCAAGGCTCTGAGCTTTACGCTCAGAACTGTGCAAGTTGTCACGGCGCGAGCGGCCGCGGCGACGGCGAGGCCGGCAAGGCTCTAAATATACGACCAGTAAATATCGCAAGATTCAGCAAGATGCCGATGGCCTCCGATGCATACTTATATTGGACGATTTCAGAAGGTGGAGTGCCAGTAAAATCGGCGATGCCGCCAATGAAATCGGCTCTTAGCGAACAAGAGATCTGGAAGATCATCACCTATCTTCGTCAATTATAGAAGCGGTCTCAAAAATCGTTAAAGGCTAAGTTATTGAAATAGGATCGTTTTTCGGATGGGATCGACACAGATCGCGAAATGTGATCTAAGGTTGAGATGAAACTCACCGAAAAGCGATGGCAGCGTGTCGCGCCGGTGTTCGAAACATCGCCGCGGGAATGCAAAAAGGGCCGACCGGCAACGCCGTCCAGAGATGTTCTCAATGGCGTGCTATGGGTCTTAAAAACCGGAGCTCGATGGAAAGATCTACCGCGGGAATATCCGCCGTACCAAACGTGCCATCGGCGGTTCCAGCAGTGGGTCCGTGATGGCACGATGGAAGAAGCGTTGCGGATTATCGCCGAAGATTTACGCGACCGCGGTGGTATCGATTTACAGGAAGCTTTCATCGACGGATCGTTTAGTTCCGCAAAAAAAGGGGTCTTTATGTTGGCAAGACAAAACGCGGGAAAGGGACCAAGATCATGGCAATTACGGACGCTCACGGTCTTTCTGTCTCGGTATGCATTGAGAGCGCTTCGCCCCACGAAGTAACGTTGGTTGAGCAAACGATCGATGCATCGTTTCTCGAAGAAGCGCCCGAACGGTTGATAGGCGACAAGGCGTACGATAGCGACCCACTTGACGAGCGCCTGCGCAACGAACGAAACGTCGAACTCATCGCGCCACACAAAGGAAATCGACGGAAACCAGCGACACAGGGCAGCCGCCCGTTGCGGCGATATCGCAAACGATGGCGTGTCGAACGATTGTTCGCCTGGCTACATAATTTTCGACGCATTGTTACTCGTTACGATTATTACGCTTTGAATTATTTGGGATTTGTTCAACTCGGGTGCCTTATTATCCGGTTGAGGCAATTTTGAGACCGCTTCTAGACTCGCACCCGGATCCGATGCGCTCACATGTGTCCGATTGGGATACTTGCTTCGTTTCTTACCTGTTTTGAAATCACAGTAGCGTTGATCGTAGATTTTCAGCGCCCGCGCGTTCGGATCAGCATCATCTCGTTCTACGAGAGAATCTACCGCCGCATCTACCTCGACTAAGCGCGTTGTAAGGGAGGTCTGCTCACGAAACGGAAAAATCGTACGCTAAGCCTTAATGTGCCAACCTGCCACGATGACCGACATCCCTAGAAGCGCGATTCCGGCGCCTATCCAATCAAACGCTGACAGTTTCACCCCGTCTACGACCCGGAGCCAAACCAGAGCGCTGGTTACGTAGACCCCGCCATAGGCGGCATAGACTCGTCCGCTGGCCGCTGGGTGCAACGTCAATAGCCAAACAAATAGCGCCAAGCTGGCTGCCGCCGGAACCAGCAACCATATTGGCCCGCTCCGCCGAAGCCACAGGTAAGGCAGAAAGCACCCCACGATTTCGGCAAGAGCAGTTGCAACGAACAGTCCCGCGGTTTTCAGGATCAAAACTGCTTGTTCCATATTTTGAGGATATTCCTACGTAGGAACCGGTAGCGGCGACTCTATCACGATGAATAGGCGTAAGACGAAAGCGTGGAGCGGTTTCCAATGCAAGCATAAACCTCGCACAATAAATCATTCGCGGCGTGAGGACCCGGCAGGAGAGGACGGATGGTCGTTATCAATCGAAGCTGCCATCGTTGTGACGGCGGGCGAGACTGTTAGTTGTAGCCGAATTGCGAACTATACGAGAGCGTCAACAATTAGGCGGCAGCTCTGAATAAAATTGATAGTTGTTTTTCAGCTGACCGAGTTCAAATGCTTCCTGCAGACTCAGCAATTCGATTCCGGACTTATCGGCAATCCATCGCTGTCCCGCATCCGCCGTTTCAAAAAAATGAATGTGGTGACAGAAACTTCCGATGATATCTTTCGTGAATGCGGACTCGTCGGGTACCAGCATGGAGACGATGATAGCAGGGCTCGATGCGGAAACGATTTCCTCAGGCGAGACTTCCAAAGATATCGGCTTTTGCGTCTCGGCACATTTTGAGGTGATTTTGAGTGTGGCGTCTAATAACTCGGGAATAAACAGCGTGTCCCAGGCACACCAGGCGTAACGCGTTTTACTTTCGAACACAATTTGGTGGTCGCTGATCGGCGCGGCTGTGAGCCCCCAGAAACCGACGATACTGCCGTTCTCATCACGGTATATTCCCGCGGTTTCGTTCATGTAGTCTTCGTTTTCGCCTTCAGTTTTGCCCGTTATCGAGGCCAGTTCGTACGGCGTAACGGTGCCTCGCTCGGCGATCGCCCGATATATCGCGAGCGCTATCCGGCTTTGCTCGGTCGTGAGTTCGCCCATTAGTTCGAGGACGGGTTGAAATCGTTCGAGATTATGCGTTTGATTCATTGTTGAAGCCCCGAATGGTTAGTAACAAAGGGGTCGCGACCGCGACGTGGCGGCGAATGCAGGTCCCAGACCGCCACAACAAGCATCATGGCCAATCCCGTATAGAGCAGATAAGTGCTCCAACCGTATTGCCACAGTGGGTAGAGTGTCAGCAGGACAAAGCCCGGGCCGAGCATGCCGATAATACTGCGATGCAACTGGCGGTGGCCGAGCCAGCCGAGCGCGTTGGCGAACAACGCGATCGCGGCGAACAAGGGCAGCAAAGTATTAACGAACAAACCCTCCCACTGTGCGAGAAAGCCCAGGCCGAGGGCGGCGCCGATACTAGCCAAGGCGGGGAAACACGCCGTGCAACCCATCGCGGCAACGAGGCTGCCGAGTGCGCCCGACGTGTCTAGAAATTTCGTGATTAATCCAAGCATCATGGTTCCCTTTTCCAGAATGATGGCCGCTGATCGGCTAACGTCGCTGCCGTCCTTAAGCGGAAAGGGACGTACTTATCCGGCACAACAAGACAGCTGTTTTACATCTTTGAAGAATGTTTGTGCGCAAAGCTTCAGGCCTTCCACCATGGTCAGGTAAGGGAACAGTTGCTCCGCTAACTCCTGGACGGTCATGCGATTGCGAATTGCGAGTGCCGCCGTCTGGATCATCTCGCCGGCTTCGGCCGCCAGAATTTGTGCGCCAATCAGCCGATCGTTGTCGGCGTCGATCACCAGTTTAATAAACCCGTGCGTTTCGAAGTTCGCGAGCGCGCGCGGTACGTTTTCAAGCTGTAAAGTTCGACTCTCGGCATGAATCTTTGCGCTCCGCGCGTCTGCCTCGGAAAGACCCACTGTCGCGACTTGCGGATCCGTAAAAATCACCGCTGGCATTGTCAAAAGATCCAGTGCCGCATCACCACCGGTCAGGTTGACTGCCGCGCGCGTACCTGCGGCCGCGGCGACGTAGACGAATTGGGGTTGGGTAGTGCAATCGCCGGCCGCATAGACGTTCGGCGCCGAGGTGCGCATATGATCATCGACAATAATGGCCCCGTCCGGGGTCGTTTCCACTCCAGCCGCTGCCAGGTTGAGATCTTGGGTGTTCGGAGGCCGACCGGAAGCCACCAGTAACGCGTCACCGGTTAGTGTTTCACCGCTAATCGCTACCGAGAATACGCCGTCGTTGAAATCGACGCGCGAAGCGCTGGTCTTAATGAGCACACGGATATCTTCAGCCTCAAATGCTTTCGCCAATTCGTCACCCAACGAAAGATCTTCCTGGGACAGCAGCTTGGTTCGCGCAAGCACGGTTACCTCCGATCCCAAACGCCGATAGGCTTGTGCAACTTCGACAGCGACCACGGAGGAACCGATGACCATCAGATGCTTCGGTATTGCCTCCGCGAACAGTGCTTCGGCTGAAGTCCAATACGGTACGTCCGTAAGCCCTGGAACGGCTGGTAGAGCTGGTGCTGATCCAGTAGCTATCAACACACGATCGGCGCTCACCGTTTGAGAACTGCCGTCCGGTTGCGTGACGACGAGCGTAGTTGCACTCTCAAAGGACGCGGTTCCTTTAATGAGTTGAATCGACTCATTACCCTCGAGAATGCTTTCGTATTTGGCGTCACGCAACTCGTCGACCCGTGCGATTTGCTGGGCGAGCAAGGCGCGACGATCGATCGTCGGTTCATGGTTCTCTAACCCATCGAAAGGATTACGACGCTGATATTGAGCCAGGTGTGCGCTTCGGATCATGATTTTGGAAGGTACGCAACCGACGTTGACGCAGGTGCCGCCAATGACGTCGCCGCGCTCTATCATCGAAACCGTCGCGCCTTCTTCAACCGCTTTCAGCGCTGCCGCAAACGCTCCGGAGCCGGTGCCGACGATCGCGACGTGTAATCCCGCGCCGCCGCCCGAGTACTCGTTACCATCGTCATCGAGCAAGTTGCCTTCGTAACCCGTACGTTCCAGCGCTCTTAGTAACCGACCGACGGGCACGCTGTCTTTGGCGTTGATTTCGGCCCGCCCCTCGTCGAATGATACGCATGCGTCGACTCCGTTGAGCGAGTTCAGCGCATCTTCTGCGGTGCGCGCACAGTGATCACAGGTCATTCCCGATATCGCGAGTGTGATTGTTATCGTCATATTTGCGTCGCCGCAAACCCAACATTCGTCGACGCTTTAGCGATATCCTGCGGGGTGGTGCGGGCATCATCATAGATCACGGTTGCGGTCTTGTTGTTGAGGTCAACTTTGGTATCGATCACACCCTCCACCCGTTCAATCGCCTTCCTGACGGTCACCGGACACAACGCACACGTCATGTTTTCCACCGCGAGCGTCACTGTCGTTTCAGCGGCAAACACCGTCGCGGCGCTGCCAAAGACGCCAATCAACACCAGCAGCAAAATATTACGATTCATATCGAACCTCCTACAAAACCAAAGGAACAATGAAATTCACGCCAAGCGCCAGAACGATTAACGCAGTTGCCACCCATAACACGAGCTTCATCACCGTGTTTGCTCGGGAAGACGCGCAATAGGAACCGTCCTCGCAGTCGGCTCGAGGTTTGAAGTACACGTGCCAGTAGCCCGCACCAAGAAATACTAACGTCGCCGCGATGAAATACCCTTGATATGGCGCCAACGCCGTCAGGTTGCTCATCCAGGCGCCACTGACGCCGAGCGTCAACAACAATAACGGCGCGATACAGCAGGACGAGGCGAGCATTGCCCCGACCAGACCACCTGCGGCGATTAGCCATTTACGGTTGGCGTCGTGTTCTTCAGTCGATTCCATGGGTGACCCTTGCTAAACGTCGCGATTGGGCAGACTATGAAGCCTGTAGTGACTACAGGGTCAAGCGTTTCATGGCAAAAATCAGCACCGAAATCACAATTGGCGAATTGTCGATCCGGACCGGGGTGAAAATCGAGACGATCCGGTACTACGAGAAGAGCGGTGTGATGCCAAATCCGCCCCGAACCGCGGCCGGATACCGCTTGTACAATAACGAACTCCTGGATCGGTTGGTGTTCATTCGCCGATGCCGGCAACTCGGGTTCACGATGGTAGAGATCGAGGATCTTCTCAGCTTAGTCGATGCGCGCGGTTATACCTGCGAAGAAGTACATGCGTTAACCATGGATCATGCTGAGATGGTAAGGCAGAAAATCAGGGACCTAAAGCGGCTGGAAAAAACCTTGCGATCCATTGCGTCCCGATGCACCGGCAAGAAAGTCCCCGAGTGCCCAATCATCGACGCACTACAATCAAAATGACCGCACGTGGCCGAACTCGCTCTATAGACGTGCCACAAACGGGCGACCGTGATTGAGATCGTAACTGCCGTTCTGAAATCTGAGATCCAACGGGAAATCGACCCGAAGCGGGCGGTGAATAGACTTCCTACTTGGCAAGCGCCAGTATTCGCATCGCGCCCCGGATGACGATCAGGAAAACGAGTCCGCCAATGATCAGATCAGGTAGGCTCGTCCCCAGCACGCTGACGAGCACGCCTGCAGCAATTACGCCACCATTGATGATGATGTCGTTGCTGGTGAATATCATGCTGGCTTGCATATGGGCATCGCTATCTCGGGATCGCTGCAACAGGAGCAAGCAGATGACATTTGCTATCAAAGCAAGTACCGACACGACAATCATAATCCTGTAGTCTGGCAACACTTCAAAGCCGAGAAACCGCCGCACCACCTCAATGAAACCTCCGACTGCCAGGGCCATCTGAAAGTAGCCACTCCATCGCGCGACCGATTTCTTACGGGCAACCGTGGCTCCAACAGCAAGGAGACTCAATCCGTAGACCAACGCATCGGCAAGCATGTCGAGGCTGTCGGCAACGAGCGCCATGGACTCTGAGATGAGTCCGGTGGTTATCTCGATAACGAAGAATCCGAAATTTATTACCAGCACGGTCCATAGAATCTTTCGCTGGGTCGATGCGTTGGAGAACGCCGCATCCTGAAAGCTGGTTTGCATGTGGAGTGCATCTAGATCAAGTGAGTCCAGAGCGGCTTGAATGGCGTCTACGGGTCCGTCGTGGTAGACGGTCAGTAGTCTGGCGGCCAGATCAAATTCTAGCGCCTGTACGGAACCTATGTCCCCGAGGCGCATTCTTATGAGGTTCTCCTCGGCACCACAGTCCATCCGAGAGACTTTGAAGGAAGATTTCTGTACGCGAGTGTCCATCCGCCTCTATTGTTATCCGGCGCAGTTCGGCTTGTCGACTGGTGCCATGCGAGGTGTCCGGTATTGGCCGCCTTTCACCTCAGATCGAAACCAGTATTTGCGTTTGAAAGAACGAGTCTAGGTTTCTGCAACTGATATCCAACCTACACTCCCATCGTGACAAATCGCCACGGTTCGACCTGGCATATCAAATTCGAGTGCCATGACTCATGAACCACTGTGCGCGACCGTAGCGGAATCCGACTACCGGGCGGCTCAATTAGAAGCAGCAGCGGATCACCGTTAGAAAGTTTGTTCTGCGAATCGGCGCCACAGGTTGACCCCCTACCGGGACGCAAGCGGACCCGCACCGATAGCAAAATCCCGAAGTAACTCAGCTGGTTGAATCCGCGCTCCAGGGGTCATTATTCGCCGCCGATCGCCCTATTGACCCTACGCCGGTACACAGTTATCGCATTCAGGTGAGAATTACGAATTCGCCACAGACAGGCGCCTATTGGAACCGATCGGAGACGTGCCCCCGGCTGAGAAAGAAGAAGCGTACTATCAACAAATCAACGAGTCGGCCCTGGCGGCCTGACTCAAACGAGCCAGCTTCCGGGAAAACCTGCGCGGCTCATGGACTCGCAGAAAATAGTTTTGAGCGGTATAGCTAAACGCAGGAGAGAAACTCAAAATGCTTAGGACAATACTGTCCAATAGATGCATCCGAACAGCCCTAAATAAAGCTAAATATTGCCACATACGCCGATTTTATTGGACAACAACAAGCGAAATAGTGATTTGAATACAATAGGGTACGTGGGTTCAGCCGGATCACTTCGAACCAGGTGGTCGGAGGTTCGAATCCTTCTGGGCGCGCCAATTACAACAAGGTCTGTTCCGGTCACATAGGTAACAGATCATATCGAGGACATGG